>Ga0111152_1069_pt1 | contig 21678 bp, 17 predicted proteins | sample DeeMarSeWOR28_12_FD_80254 | JGI IMG/M metagenome (GOLD analysis project Ga0111152, IMG submission 80254) | Gammaproteobacteria bacterium SG8_30
CCGACTTCGCTCCCAGTGTCTACGAGATCACCGTCATGGAGGGACCGGCAGAGACCACGACGAAGAAGGTCGATGTCCAGGTGATCGACGGCGGGGGCCGCACGCTGTTGCCGGGCTTCATCGAAGTCCATGCCCACCTGATGCTGATGGGTCCGAGCCTGCCTGCGATGGAGGGCATGACGACCTGGGAAGACTTCGCCATCCACGGCACCCGCATGGCGGAGATGTACCTGATGCAGGGATTCACGACAGTGCGTGATGCCGGCGGTGCAAATGGTGGCCTGCGTCGCGCGATCGACGCCGGTCAGATCATCGGCCCGCGCTATTACCCGTCGGGCGCTTTTCTCGGTAGTCGGGGCGGTCACGCCGATTTCGCGAACTTCACCGCCCCGCCCGGAGAGTCGACGAATTTCAGCCGCCTCAACATGGCGCAGGAAGTTGACAATGTTGCCGACGTTAAGAAATACGGCCGAAACAACTTCCGCATGGGTGCCACGCAGCTGAAATACATGCAGTCCGGTGGCGTGGTGTCGGCATTTGATCCCTGGCAATTGCTCGCCGGATCGCCGGAAGAGGTCGCTGCCGCCGTGCAGGTCGCCAACGAATATGGCAGCTATGTGATGGCGCATTCCTACCGGAAAGAGGCCATCATGAACGCGTTGAATGCCGGCGTGAAGTCGATTGAGCACGGCTTCGCGTTCGACTGTGATATCGCCAAGGTGATGAAGAAGAAGGGCGCCTACATTACGACCAACCTGACGGCGTTCGACCCTGGTCTTCTCGATATCCCTTCGATTGCCAACGTTCCGGCGAGCCTGGCCAAAGCGAAATCGGCCTCGGCGACGTTTGCGGGTTACATCGACAACATGAAGAAATGCCCCGTCAAGCGCGGATTCCAGACAGACTGTGTCGGATCGGTCGAGGCCTGCAACATCCAGATCGCCTACGAGAAGCACCTGAACAACGAGTTCTTCGGGCCGTACCAGTCGCTGGTGACATTGACGTCGACGGGCGGCGAGATTGTTGCGCTAAGCGGCGATTTCACGAACCCTTATCCCGATGCCAAGCTGGGCGTGATCGAGGAAGGCGCCTATGCGGATATCCTCGTCGTCGACGGCAATCCGCTGGAGGACTTCTCCGTGGTGGGTACCGGTACCAAGTGGTTCGGTGCCGAGCCGAGGCCGGAAAGCCCGGAGACGATCCGGATCATCATGAAGGACGGCGTGATCTACAAGAACACGCTTTGAAGAGCGAAAGCAGGTGACCTACGCAGGGGGGGCGATTCAGCGCCCCCCCAAGCCCCCTCTCGACTTACGCAGGACTCTAGACGTGAACGTGGGCAGGCAATCCAGGGTGCGGACAGCCCACTCGATCACAAGGAGACTCGGGGCCTGGACCTCCGTGCTGATACTCGCGCCGATCGGCTCGCCCTTCGCTCAGGAAACGGACGGGCAACCAGCTAAGGGTGGGGCGACCCCCTCTGCAGCCGAGTTGGCTGCGGAGCTGTCCAACCCGAATACCTCGGTCGCGAGCCTCACGCTCAAGCTTCAATACCGCCGGTTCGAGGGTGCCTTGCCAACGGCCGATGATCAACACGGCACCATGTTGCTGTTTCAGCCGTCCCTGCCCTTTGTTCTCGACAACGGGGACAAGATCCTGTGGCGACCAGCAGTGCCTGTGTTCATCGACCAGCCGGTATTCGACGTAGACGGGGGCCGCTTCGATGGCAATGGCGGACTCGGCGACATTGCATTCGATCTGGCCTACGCGCCGAAGACCGTCGCCGGCTCGTTGTTTGCCCTCGGCCTGATCACCTCCCTGCCGACGGCGACGAATGATCTCGGCACGGAGCGCTGGACGCTCGGGCCCGAAATTCTGATCGGGAAGATGACCAGGAAGTACGTGGTTGGATTGTTCCCCAACCATCAATGGGATGTCGGTGGTTCGGGCAACGCCGACATCAACCTGACCACAATTCAAGCCTTCTATACCTATCTACCGGGGGGCGGCTGGAATGTCGGTTCCGCGCCGATCATGAGCTACGACTGGGAAGGCAAGCAGTGGACGTTTCCCTTGAACGTCAACGCTGGCAAGACCGTCATCTTCGGCGGCCGTCCCTGGAAACTGTCGGTCGAGCTGAATTACTACGTCGACAAGCCCGTCGCGATCGGCCCCGAGTGGATGCTCGGATTCAGTGTCGCACCCGTAGTCAAGAATCGAATGGCTGGCTGGTTTGGGCTCGGCGGCAACTGAGGTGGCCTAGCTTGTGCGACCAATTGGCAAAGGAACATGCGTTGGATCGCGGCTCGCGGCGATGCATGCCGCCGCCCGAACTGACACTCTGTTCCCCGACTGGACACGAGACATGAGATCAATCTTCCTCTGCGCGTCCGTGTACGCCGTGGCGTCTCTACTCGTTGCTTCGCCTGCATCGTCTGGGGAGGTGCCGGACCTGGACTGGGCTCAGCTCATCGACCAATCGGCCCAGCACTACGATGACCCATACCGAGGGCTTACGCCGGAGCAATTGAACAGCGTGGTCACGGTGGCCCGGCTTCGAGAAATCGCTGGGAAGGGCGAAATCGTCGACGAGGAGCTTCTCTCTCGGGAGACAGCATCCCTGGCCGCAGCGGGCATCGACGTCGACGGCCTGATCGCTCAGCGCTGGATTGTGGCGGAACGACGTGAACATGCCGCCACTTCGGGGAACGACGCGGTCGATGGCAGTAAAGCCTGGTTGTTCGGATTCGCGATTCCTGCCCCCCCGGATGACGATGGCAGGCCTACGGCGTACCTGGTGCCGGAGCGTGGCATGTGCAGCCACATGCCGCCGCCGCCGCCGAACCAGCTTGTGCTGCTGAGAGTGCCCGATGACTGGCGGCCGCAGGCCCTTTACGAGCCGGTGCGGGTCTCCGGTCGCCTGTCGATCGACCCCACTACGCGAACGGTGCCTGTCGTCGATGGGATGGTGCGGATGCGCGCGACGTTCAGCATGGATGTCTCGGACGTCGAGGCGCCGGGTGTGGCTCGGGTCGGCGAGGCGTCGCGGTTTGAGCCAGTAGTGGCATCCCCGGATGGATGAACACCGGCATGATGATGGTGCAGTGTCGGGGAGTCGCGCCTGGCTCGTAACCCGAAGTCTGCGACCGTGACCAAGTTCCAAATTCCGCGCGTCCTGAAGCTGCTGGCTACGGCGTTACTCATCACCTCGAGTCCGCTGCGTGCCGAAGAGGCCGGCGAGGCCGCCAGTCTTCTGATCCGCAACGCGACCCTCGTCGATCCTGCCGGCAAGGTGGCCGACCGGGTCGTCAGCATGCTGATCCGCGCAGGCCGTCTCGAGATCGTCACGGAAGACCCGGTGCCTACCGTCGAGGCTCGCGAGGCGCTCGATGCCGAGGAAGGATTCGTCATCGGCAACCTGGAGGTCGGTGCGCCGCCCAACTTCCTGATCCTGAGCGCGGACCCGCGTGCCGATTTCAAGGTTTTGCTCGATACCAAGAGCTTCGCGTCCTTTGCGATGCACGAGGGCGAGGTTGTCAAGAACCGGCTGCCTCGGGTTGTCGAACCTGGGCCGGAGGAGACGCCCCGGCGAGGCGGCTGGCTGGCGTACACGCCGCCGCCGCTGATGGTTCCGCTCAACTATCGGGATACCAGCAAGTGGAATCGCTTCGAGACGAAATACGTGTCGGGGATCTTCGCGGCCGGCCTGTTCCTCGACAGGATGAGCTGGCTGTCCCAGGACGACGCCAGCAAGGCCCAGGTCGGTGATGTGTCGGACTTCGAGGGCGGCGAGATTCGCGGTCTGCGGTTCGGCCTCGTCGGCACGCTCAACGTGTTCGAACAGCCCTGGGTGTACACGATCTTCGGCGCGACCAACGCCTTCGACAAGGGATTCAACGAAGAGGGTCTGGATGACGTGTCCCTGTTCGACTGGCGTCTCGACGTCCCGTTCCTGAAGTCATCCGTATTGAGCATCGGCAAGCAGAAGGAGCCGATTTCGGGCGAGCGCATACAGTCGATGCTGTTTAACCAGATGCAGGAGCGCAGCGCCGTGGCCGACGCGCTCATGCCGTCGCGTAACGTCGGCATCGTGTGGAACGGCGGCAATCCCGAGCGCTACATGAGTTGGGGGATGGGAATATTCAACGACTGGTTTGATGCCAACCAGGATTTCGACGAGAGCGCCACGCAGTACGTCGGGCGCCTGACCTGGGCGCCGCTGCGCAACGCAGACGACAGCAGTATCGTTCACCTCGGGGTCGGCTACCGTTACTCCGATGCGAAGGAGGGCTTTCGCTTCCGGACCGAGCCGGAATTCAACAACTCGCCAACCTTCGTCGACACGGGCTTCGGGTCGGAGACCAGCATGTTGTCCGCCGAGCGGCTGGATACCTACAACCTGGAGCTGGCTTGGCGCTGGGGCCCGCTGTGGCTGGCCTCGGAGTACACGCGCGCGGACGTCGACAACCCCGAGCTGGGCAATCCCAGCTTCGATGGCTACTGGGTGGGCGCGTCCTGGGCCCTGACTGGCGAGATGCGCTCCTATAACCGCAAGAGCGGCACCTTCGGCGGCCTGCCGGTGTCCCGGAGCGTCTACCAGGGCGGCAAGGGCACCTGGGAGCTGACCGGCCGTTGGTCGAGCATCGACCTGAGCGATGGCGCCGTCCAGGGCGGCGAGATGGACATCGCCTCCCTCGGCCTGAACTGGTGGCTGACGCCGTTCTTCGGGGTGAATGCGAACTACCGCTACATTTGGCACAGCCGGATGGGCCTCGATGCCACGGCGAGCGGGTTCAATACGCGGATCATTCTGCTGCTAGAGTAGGAAGATTGCCTATGGATCAGGAGGCGGACTCGGATGACGCGCATACCGCGAGCGACCGACTACGAAGGTCCGGCCACGCAGCCGAGTAAGGATGCCTTCGCGCGCATACAGGCCGATACGGAAGCTGCCAACCAGCGCTACCAGTCGAACATCGCAGGCGCCCTGGCGACCCTCGAGAGCGCCACCGGCGGATGAGACTGAGTAACTTCAGCGGCGTCTGGTAAAAGTCTGCCGCCGCCCCATCATTGTTGGCGGCCGTCGCTGCTGCGCAACGCAAATGGGGCGGTCGCTGCATTTCTGACCTCAGCGCGGAGAATCTGATTCGAGCCAGCCGTGGCCGGATGAGTCCGACCTAGGGGAGCTCAGAGGAGTTCAAACAGTGAGCCTCGACAGCAAGACCGTTCGCGTTTCATTGGAGATCGCCGTCAATCTTTTGGTGGTCTTCCTGATCATTGCCTGGTGTCTGCAGATTTCGCCCTGGTCGGCCTCGGGATCGTGCTGGTGCCCGCCTGGCTGTTCGCGGCCTCGATCTTCGAATCGATCCGGGGCTTTGCCGAGGCTGTCAACGCCGGGTCGTTTGCCGTTCCCCTGCCGAGCGAGCGCGTGCAGGAGTGGCCCCTGGTGGGTGAACGAGTCTTCGAGGCGTGGAGTGCGGCCGCCACCAATTTCGAGTCGTTCCTCGAGGCTTACTCCGGCCAACTGAAGGACGTTGCGGCCTTTGCCGCGGGCAAGGCCGCGAGACTGGGCGTGACCGTGCTGATGTTCGTCTTCTCCATCGTCATCGCTGTCGCCATGCTCGCCAATGACGTGGCCATCAAGGCCGCGATGCACCGGCTCTTCGCCCGCCTGGTCGGCGAGGAGCGGGCGGATGACGTCTTGTCGCTGACCACGGCGACGATCCGCTCCGTGACCATGGGTGTGCTCGGCGTCGCCTTCATCCAGGCCGTGCTCGGCGGTCTTGGCATGGTGGTTGCCGGCGTGCCGGGGGCAGGGGTTTGGGCCGTCGTGATCCTGGTGCTGGCCATCGCACAGTTACCGCCGCTGCTGGTGTTGCTGCCGGCCATGATCTACGTGTTCGCCCATGCGAGCACGACCATGGCCGTTGTCTTCATGGTGTGGAGCATTGCCGTCAGCTTCAGCGACTCCTTGCTCAAGCCCCTGCTGCTCGGCCGCGGCGTCGACGTGCCCACCCTGGTGATCCTGCTCGGCGCCATTGGCGGCATGATCATGTCGGGTATCCTCGGATTGTTCGTGGGTGCTGTCGTGCTGGCGCTCGGCTACAAGATGCTCATTGCCTGGCTCGACCTGGCTCCACTGGACGAGGCGCAGTCACGGTCCGATCCCGCTCCCACTTCGTGATGAGCGGTGGGCTGCCGGGTGCCTGGAGAGTGTTCGGCCGGGCATTGATGCAGATTGAGGCAACGAGAATGACGGGCGCGGTGCGATTGTTCGTCGTCGGCGTTGCGAGCCTGGTACTTACCGCCTGCGTGGTGGGGCCCGAGTTCGTGCGGCCCGAGGCGCCGGTGCCTTTCGCGTGGACTCAGGAAGGCGCCGATGGGCTCGCCACACAACCACCGCAGCTCAAGGAGTGGTGGCGCGTTTTCGAGGACCCCGTGCTCGATGAGCTCGTGGACACGGCCCGCCGGAACAACAACACGCTGGAGATCGCCGGCCTGCGGGTGCTGGAGGCCAGGGCGCAGCTCGGAATCGCGGTGGGGTCTCAGTATCCGCAGGCTCAGTTGCTGGCAGGGGATGCGACCTATGTCTCGCCGGCGGAGACCACCGGTGCCTCGCAGGGCTTCTGGTCCTACGGGCTGGGAGCCTCGGCCTCGTGGGAGATCGACTTCTGGGGCCGTTTCCGGCGCGGCGTCGAGTCGGCCGATGCGGCCTTCCTGGCCTCGATTGCCGCCTACGACCAGGCCCTCGTCCTGCTGACGGGCGCCGTCGTCACGGCGTACGCGACGGTTCGCTCCCTGGAGGAACAGCTTCGCATCGCGCGGGACAACGTCGTCATCCAGCAGAGAAGCTATGACATCGCCGAGGTGCTGTTCAGGAACGGCGCGGACTCCGAGCTGGACGTCCAGCAGGCCAGGACGCTGCTACTCAGCACCCAGGCGACGATTCCCGCGCTGGAGACGAGCCTGAAGCAGGCGCGCAATGCATTGAGCGTGCTGCTCGGCCAAACACCGGGAAGCGTCACCGACCTGCTCGCACGCGGCCAGGGCATACCGGGCGTACCCGAAGACATCAGCATCGGGTTGCCGGCCGACATGCTTCGCCGCCGCCCGGACGTGCGCCAGGCAGAAATGCAGGCCATGGCCGCCAACGCCCTCGTCGGGCTGGCGGCCGCGGACCTGTACCCGAGCTTCTCGCTGGCCGGATCCATCGGCGTCGCCGCCGGCGGTTCCGGCGACAGCGACTTTGGTGACCTGTTCGGTTCGGACGCGATCAGCTGGTCCGTCGGGCCGTCATTCGTCTGGCCGTTCCTCAACTATGGTCGGATCAAGAACAACATCCGCGTGCAGGACGCCCGCTTGCAGCAGGCACTGGTCAACTACCAAGAGGTCGTGCTTCAGGCCGCCCGCGAGGCTGAGGACGCAATCGCGGCCTTCGTCGGTACCAGGCAGCAGAGCACGATTCTGGCGAAAACCGTCGAGTCGGCGATCCGATCCAACGAGCTCTCCACGCTTCGCTACCAGGAAGGCTTTTCGGATTACGAGCGCGTGCTGAATGCGCAGCAGGCGCTGTTCAGCCAGCAAACGCGTTTCGTTGCCAACCAGGGCGATACGGTGCGGACGCTGGTGGACCTGTATACGGCCCTGGGCGGGGGCTGGCCGGACCAGGAGGGAAGGGCGTACATCAGCCGCCGGACACGCGAGGCCATGGAGCAGCGCACCGACTGGGGCGGCCTCATGGATGACACCGCGCCCAGAGAGGACAACGACGACGGCCGCTTCCGCGAGGTCGACTGGTAGGAACTGAGCATGACAGACAAGACCGGCAACACCTCCATGGAAAGCACCGGCGAAGCACGGCCGCAGGCCTCGCAAGAGGCGGAAGGGACGACGGGGACGAGCGACCCCGTGCGCCGCTGGACCCTGATCCTCCTCGCAGCTTGCGCGGTGTTGCTGGCCTGGTACCTGCGCAGCGACCGTGTCACTCCGTACAGCTCGCAGGCCAGGGTGCACGCACTGGTCGTGCCCATCGCCCCGGAGGTTTCCGGCACGATCACCTCCGTGACCGTGCGCAACAACCAGCGCGTCGGCAAGGGCGACGAGTTGTTCCAGATCGACATCGAGCGCTACCGGCTCGCGCTGCAGACCGCCGAGGCGGCCCTGGAGCAGGCCAGGCAGGCGCAGGGTGCGGCCCGGGCCAACGTGGACTCGGCCCGCGCCAGCCTCCGCTCCGCCAGGGCGAACGAGGAGAAGGCCCGCCTCGACGCCGTCCGCATGCGCAGCATCCGCGAGCAGGATCCCGGGGCTTTGTCCGAGCGCCGCCTGGAGTCGGCCGAGGCTTCCCTCTCCTCGGCACGTGCGAGGGTGGCCTCGGCGGAAGCGGCCGTGGCGGCTGCGCTCGAGCAGCTCGGCCAGCCTGGCGACCAGAACGCGGCCATCCGGCAGGCGCTGTCTTCCTACGAGTCGGCCCGGCTGAACCTGGAGCGGGCGACGGTGCGTGCGCCCGAGGCCGGCGTGGTCACGGGCGTGCAGCTCGACGCCGGCAACTACGCCGCGGCCGGGGCCCCGCAGATGACCTTCATCGCGACGCACGACGTCTGGATCCAGGCGGACTTCACCGAGAACAATCTCGGCAACATCGATCCCGGCGACGAGGTCGGGATCGTCCTCGAGGCCTATCCCGGGCGTGTGTTCAAGGGCACCGTGCGGGAGACCGGCTTCGGTGTCTCGGTGGATAGCCCGCCACTGGGGGCGGATAGCCCGCCACTGGGGGCGCTGCCGACTATCAAGAACGACACGAACTGGCTCAGGGCCGCACAGCGCTACCCGGTGCTCATCGACTTCGAGCTGACACCAGAAGAGCGGAACGCCTCCCTCCTCAAAGTGGGCTCGCAGGCCTCGGTGACGGTGTACACCGGGGATCATTTCCTGTTTAACGGGCTGTCGCGGCTGTTGATGTGGCTGCAGTCCTACCTGAGCTATGCCTACTAAGGGGGCTCAGCAAGCGCCGCGGGACGCGATGCACCCGGTCGCAGCGCGACGCATCTTGCGCCTGGCGTTCGGCACGGCGCTGTGCCTGCTGGTCTTTGCCGTTGCCCGCGCCGCGGCTGAAGCAGGGGATCGCGTTGGTGGCAGCCCTGCTGGCGCCGATGACAGCCGGGTTGGCCTTGCTCCCCTTGCTGCACCACGCGCGCTGGGCGGGCATCGTGCTGGTGGCGCTCGCACTCTTCTACAGCTTTCGATACACGGCCCGCGGAGGAAGCCCGGTACTGGGCGCCTTCATGACCCTGGGCCTGACCCTGGTCGTGACGGTAGGCAGCGTCAACATCGACGTGCTCATCTTTCTCATCCAGGGACTGGGTGTATGCGCGGTCGTCGGCATCGCCTTCGTCTGGATCGCCCATGCGGCGCTGCCCGAGCTGCCGTTGCCCGCACCACCGCCGGGTCGCGCGAAGGCGCGCCGCCCGCCACCGCCGGACCCGGCGGACGCGGCGCGCAGCGCCCTGCGCTCCATGCTGATCGTCTTTCCGCTGGTGCTGTTGTTCCTGTTCATGAGCGCCAGCCCGTCGTACACGGTCGTCATGATCAAAGTAGCCTCGATGGGTCAGCAGGCGAGTGCCGACCGGAGCAGGCAGATGGGTGTCGGGCTCCTGACGTCGACCCTGTGGGGCGGCGTCGGCGCCATCGTCGGCTGGTACGTGATGGGTCTCTGGCCGTCACTGATTCTCTACGTGCTGCTGACCGCCCTGGCGGCTCTGATCTATGGACGCTGGATCTTCCAGGGACCGGCTGTGCACCCGAAATTCTCGGTGATGTCGTATGCGTTTCTCACCATGCTCGTCATCCTGGCACCGGCCCTCACGGACGAGAGTGGAGACGCCGCCGCGGCGTTCTATTCGCGCCTCTTCCTGTTCGGGGTGATCGCCGTGTACGGCACCGTCGCCGTGGCGGTCTTCGATGCGTTCTGGCCCACGAAGGCAAGGGCGGTGGAAAGCACGCGGCCTGAGAGTCGCGAGGTCGACGCTCCTACAGCGGCTTGAGAGCGTTGGGTCGCGCCGCGGCGGCATTCATGTGTGCAGCGCGTTGCGGCCGCCCGGTGAGGCACAATGTGGCGTCACCGAGATACGTCAGGGCGATACGAGGCATGTTGGGCTACCATCCGTCCGGCGCCCGCGTGACACCGCCTGCTCAAGAAGAATCGGAAATCACGAAGGATTCGGAACATGAGTGATGATTCCGTCATCGTCCGGCACGGCCCGTACCCAGAACTCACCACCACGGCGGTCGTCGTCGGGTACTTCCTCGGCGTGATCATCGCCGTCAGCATCGGCTACGCCTCGCTGATACTCGGATTCTCGATCGAAGGGTCGGAACTGGCGGCGATCCTCGGCTTCGCGATCCTGCGAGGCATGCTGCGGCGCGCCAGCATCATCGAGAACAACATCGTGCAGACCGTGGCCAGCAGCGTGAACGCCGCCTCCGCCGGCCTGATGTTCTCGGTGCCGGCGATCTTCATCCTCGGGTACGGCGGCGAATTCGATCCGATCACTCTGACCTTCGGCGCGATCGCCGGGGCCTACCTGGGCATCGCATTCATCATTCCGCTGCGCAAGCAGATGATCGACTACGAGCGTCTCACCTATCCGGGTGGCGTGGCGGTGGCGACGATCCTGAAGGCACCCGGCGCCGGCATCCGCAAGGCGCTTTACCTGCTTGGCGCCGCCGCGGCCGCCGGCGGCGTGCACTTCGCCAGCCAATACACCGGGGTGGAAAACTGGGACCTGGGTGCTGCGATCGGCATGCCGGACTACATGAACGGTGTCTGGTATCTCTCGCTGCTCACCATCGGCGTCGGCTACATCGCCGGCAAGGGCGGGATCGCGTTCATCATCGGCGGCTACGTGTGCTACTGGTTGCTGGCGCCGATGCTGAGCGGCTTCGACCTGTTTCCCATCGATCCCTCGACTGGCCAGGTCACCGGTGACCCGGAGGACCTGCGCCTGCTGCTCTTCCGCCCGGTCGGCATCGGCATGCTGATCGGAGGCGCCGTGGCGGGTGTGGCGATGGCCTTCCCGATGATCATCAGCGCCATCCGCAGCATGCAGAGCGCGGCGCGGACGGAGGCGGCGCTGTCGCACGACGAAATGCCGATCAAGCTGCTCTACTTCGCCATCGGCGGCGCGGCGGTGTTGCTGTCCGTCATGGCCGTCCTGTCGACCGAGAAAATGGGCGTCGGCCGAGGAATGGTCATGGCCCTGGTCGGGACCCTGTGGGTCTGGATCGCGGGGGTGATCCTGTCCGAGGCTATCGGTCGGACCAACTGGTCGCCGCTTAGTGGCATGACGCTGATCGCGGTGACCATCCTCATCTTCATTGCCAGCGCCGGGGATGGCATGGGTGGGGACGTCAAGGCGCAGGTCGTGGCGTCCGTGATGGTCGGCGCTGCCGCCTGCGTCGCCATGTCCCAGGCGACCGACCTGATGCTGGATCTCAAGACCGGGTATCTCGTCGGCGCCACGCCGCGCCGGCAGCAACTCGGGCAATTCTTGGGAGCATGGCTGGGGCCGATCGTCATCGTGGGTCTGGTCTTCGTGCTGCACGAGGCCTATACGCTCGGCAGCGACAAGTTGCCGGCGCCGCAGGGGCAGGCGCTGGCCAGCATGGTGCAGGGCATCACCGGCGGCGAAGTGCCGGTGCAGAAGTACCTGGCCGGGGCGGGTCTGGGCGCCCTGCTGAGCGCTTTCCAGCCGGGTCTCGGGATTACCGTGGGTCTCGGCTTCTACCTGCCGTTCAACATCGTGCTGACCTACAGCATCGGTACGCTGCTGCGCGTGGTCAGCGACGCAAAGCTGGGCCACCAGTTCGCCGAGGACATCGGCATCCCGGTCTCCGCGGGCCTCATCGTCGGCGAAGCGTTGGTCGGCGTCGGGTTTGCGATCTACATGATCCTCGGAGCGGTAGGAGCATGAAGACCGCGGGACTGATCATGGTCATGCTGGCCTTCCTGGGCGGCGCCTTCATCGCCTCGCTGGATCCCGCCGCGGTCGACTGGAACTGGATGGTGCCGGTACTGTTTGCAGGAGCCGTCGGCCTGTGGCTGCATCGCAAGGCGCGACACGCAGAGTCGCGCGCCGACCACAAGCTGGCCGGGAACATGGACACGCTGCAGCGTTGCCTGGAGCGCATTCTGAAGAACCTCGAGGAACTGGACGAGCGCAAGGCCGAGCTGCCGGTCTACGACGCGCGCTTCGTGATCGACCGCCAGTTCCGCGAAGACCTAAACAACTTCGCAGAGGCGCGGGAGAGCATGATCCACGTCTTCGGCATGCAGAACTACGCCAATGTCATGAGCGCCTTTGCCGCCGGCGAGCGCTACATCAACCGGGTCTGGTCGGCGTCGACCGACGGTTACGAGGACGAAGTGCGCATGTATATCAACCGCGCGCGCCTGCAGTTCTCGGAGGCGTGCGAACTCTTCCACCGCCTGCGCGAGGACGCTGGGAGCCGAAAGGCCAGGGCGGGCACTGCGAGCTGAGATTTCAAGCCCGGATGAGAAGCTGCGTCGTCACGTCGGAGGGACGGCGCTCGACGAAACAGACCGGATAGTGCAGCCAGGCCACGCGATCCGCGCGGATGCGTTCGCTAGACGGGGTACCACCGGATCAGGCGCGACTCGGAGGGAACGGCCACTGTCTCCTGCCAGGGTACGACCCGCGGGGTGAAATCGGACGGCGGGCGCGACGTAGCCAGTTGCGTCGAGTAGCTGAAGCCGCCGAGCGCGCCCGGCAGCTGCTCGACGCGCTCGAGGACGTGGACCTCCGGAGCGGAGTCCCCGACCGGGTCGGCATACAGCTCGACGCGCACGCCGTCCGCCGGGACGTGCCCGAGATAGACCTGCACGCTGATCTTCAGGCCCTCCGCAGCTGGCTCCACGTCGTAGCGGCCCCAGTGGATCTCGTCCCAATGGTGACGCAGCCGGTGCAGCCAGGCGCGAAGCGCCCGTGCGAGCTGGGCCTCGTTCTCCGCCCGCCGCTGATAGTCGCCTGCGGCCGGCAGGTACATCCCCTCAACGTACTCGGCGAGCATCCGGTTGCTGCTGAACTGCGGCGTGTGGCTCGCCATGCTGGCACGGATGCGGGCGACCCACGTCCGCGGGATGCCCGCCGGGTCGCGATCGTAGAATTCCGGCACGACGCGGGTGTCGAGCAGCGAGTACAGCTGCTCGGCCTCGCGTGCGTCCCACTCCGGTTCGTCATGTTCCGCCCCGTCACCGAGCGCCCATCCGGTCTCCTCCGTCCACGCTTCGGCCCACCAGCCGTCGAGCTCGGACAGGTTCAGTCCGCCGTTGACGAGGACCTTCATGCCGCTCGTCCCGCTGGCCTCCCAGGGTCGCCGCGGCGTGTTGAGCCAGACGTCGACGCCCTGCACCAGCTTCTGGGCCAGCGCCATGTCGTAGTCCTCGATCAGCACGATGCGCGCGCGCACGTCGGCGCGGTTGGCGAGCCTCGCCCAACGCTGCAGGGCGCGCTTACCGGTCACATCGTGCGGATGCGCCTTGCCGGCAACGATCAGCTGCAGAGGACGGTCACTGGCGTTGAGCAGGCCGACGAGCCGATCCGTGTCCGTGAGCAGCAGGTCGGGGCGCTTGTATTCCGTGAAGCGGCGCGCGAAGCCGAGAGTCAGGACATTGGGGTCGAGGGCATCCCAGGCGGCGGCGATCCGGTCGGGGTCGCCGCCCCGCTGCGCGAGCTGCAACGCGAGCCTCTCGCGCGCGTATTCCACGAGGTCGCTGCGCTGACGGCCGCGGAAACCCCACAGCACGGCGTCGTCGATCCCGGTGATCGACTCCGCCAGCGACTCCGGGCTTCCCAGCCACCGCGCCTTGCCGCAGGCATCCGTCCATAGCCGGTCTGCCCAGAGCGAGTCCCAGGTGGGCACGTGCACCGCGTTCGTGACGTGCCGCACCGGGATCTCCTGCTCCGGCCAGCGCGGGTAGAGCGGGGCGAAGATTCGCCGGCTGACCTCGCCGTGCAGGCGGCTGACCCCGTTCATGCGGGCACAGGTCCGTGCGGCGAGGTAGGCCATGTTGAACGGCTCCCTCGCATCCCCAGGATCACGACGCCCGAGGCCGAGCACCTGCTCGGCCGTAATCCCGAGTGTCTCGGCGAAACCGCGGCCGTACTTCTGAAGCAGCTGCAGCGGAAAGGTGTCGAACGCTGCGGCGACGGGCGTGTGGGTCGTGAAGACGTTTCCGGCACGCGTGGCCCAGAGCGCCTCCCAGAAGCCGACGCCGTGCCTGCGCATGAAGTAGCTGGCGCGCTCGAGGGTGACCAGCGCCGCGTGGCCTTCGTTGAGATGGCAGACCTGCACGTCGAGACCGAGTGCATCGAGCAGGCGCCATCCGCCGATGCCGAGCACGATCTCCTGGACGAACCGCGTCTCGTTGTCGCCGCCGTACAGCTGACTGGTGATGCCGCGATCCGCTGGGCTGTTCAGGGGGTCATCGCTGTCGAGCAGGTAAAGGTCGACGCGTCCGATGCGGGCCTGCCATACGCGGAGCAGGAGATCACGACCGGGCAGGCCGATCGTCACCCTGAGCGGTATGCCGCCGTTCTCGAGCACCGGGCGGACGGGCAGCGTGAAGGGCGAGTTGTGCGGGTAGAGCTCCAGCTGCCAGCCGCTCGAGTCGAGCAGCTGTCGGAAATACCCCTCCGCGTAGAAGAGTCCCACCGCCACGATCGGGATCCCGAGATCGCTGGCCGTCTTCAGGTGATCGCCGGCGAGCACGCCCAGCCCGCCGGAATACAGAGGCAGCGCGTCGGTGACGCCGTACTCCATGCTGAAGTAAGCGATGGTCGGCCCCGATGGCTGCCCGTGTCGCTCGTCGAACCACGTGGGCCGTGTCAGGTATTCCTGTGCGCGCGTCTGCGCCTGGGCCAGCTCCTGCATGAAGGCCGCATCGCCGGCCAGATGGTCCAGCCTGTCGTGCGGAGTGTTCTGCAGCACGAGAATCGGATTGCGCGTCCGGCTCCAGATGGTTGGCTCGACTGCGTCCCACAGCCCATCGGTCGCGTGGTTCCAGCTCCATCGCAGATCGCAGGCCAGCTCGGCGAGCGGCGCCAGCGGCTCTGGCAGGAACGCGAGCATCGGATGTCGTCCCACGGTTGCCATGGCAACCCTCCCGCTGGTCCCGCGCGAACGGTCAGCGCTGGTGTACGTAAGTGCCGGGCGCATCCTCCAGCGGCGGCAGGCCTGCCCGCGCTGCCCCGAGTGCCGGTGGTTCCACGAGGTCCGTCGAGTGCTGCGCCAGCCAGGCCCGCCACGTGGGCCACCAGGACCCCTCCTGCTCAGGCGTGGCAGCCTTCCAGGAAGACGGGTCGACGTAAGGCCCGGACGGTCGCCGCGTGGCGACCCGGAACCTGCGACCCGGGTGGCCTGGCTCGCTGACGATGCCGGCATTGTGTCCACCCGAGGTCAGCAGGAAGGTCACTTCCTGGGGACTCGCCAGCAGGTTGATCCTGTAGACCGACTGCCAGGGTGCGACGTGGTCCTTCTCCGTCGCAACCGCAAAGATCGGACTGCGGCTGTCGCCGATGGTGATCGGCTTGCCGTCGACACGGTACTTGCCGGTGGCGAGGGCGTTGTGCATCAGCAGCTCGTGCAGGTACTCGGAATGCATGCGATAGGGCATGCGCGTCTGGTCGGCATTCCAGGCCATCAGGTCGTTCGGCGGGCGCCGCGCGCCGAGCAGGTACTCTCGCTGCATGCGCGACCAGATCAGGTCGTTCGACCTTAGCAGCTGGAACGCGCCCGCCATCTGCTGGGTGTCGAGGACGCCACGGTCCCACATCATGCTCTCGAGGAAGTCCACCTGTTCCTCGGTGATGAAGAGCATGAGTTCCCCGGCCTCGCTGAAATCCGTCTGGGCCGCCAGCAGCGTGATCGACTTCAATCGTTCGTCGCCGTCGCGTCCCATTGCGGCGGCCGCGATGGCGAGCAGCGTGCCGCCGAGGCAGTAGCCGACGGCGTGCACCGTCCGCTCCGGGAGGATCCGCCCGATCACATCGAGCGCGCCGACGATGCCCAGCCGGCGATAGTCGTCCAGCCCCAGGTCCCGGTCCTCGCTCGTCGGGTTACGCCAGGAGATCATGAACACCGTGTGTCCCTGGTCGACGAGATAACGGACGAACGAGTTGTGCCGCGACAGGTCGAGGATGTAGTACTTCATGATCCAGGCCGGTACGACGAGCACCGGTTCGCGATGCACCTGGGGCGTGGAAGGGGCGTACTGGATCAGCTCGATGAGCCGGTTGCGGTACACGACCTTGCCGGGTGTGACGGCGATGTTGCGGCCGACCTCGAAGCGTTCCATCCCCGCCTGCGGCCGGCCCGTCGCCAGGCGCTGCCAGTCGTCCACCCAGTTTGCCCAGCCGCGCAGCAGGTTGGCACCGCGCTCCCTGACCGTCGCATTCAGGACTTCCGGGTTGGTCAGCACGAAGTTGGCGGGCGAGACGATGTCCAGCAGCTGGCGCGTCGCGAAGTTCATGATGTCCTTGCGCTGGTGGGAGAGCGCGGGTACGCCCGTGGCCGCGTTGAACCACCACTGCTGCGCCAGGAGGAAAGACTGGCTGAAAAGGTTGTAGGGCCATTGGTGCCAGCCCGGGTGCTCGAAGCGCCGGTCCTGGGGGAGCGGTTCGATCGCCGGCGGCGTGTCCGGGTCGGCGACCGATTGGACGGCGTAGGCCAGAAACCGCACGAGCTTGCGCCAGGCCTTCTCGGTCAGCCGTGCATGGGTGCCCGGCGACCAGCCGAGCTTGACCCACCAGTCCAGCGCCACCATCGGAAGGACGCGGGGGTCCATGCCCAGCGTGTAGCGGGACGTCCAGGCGTTGAAAAAACGATCGAGGGTCCGCGCGACCTCGGGACTGAATGTCGAGGACGGTAGCAGCCGGACCGCAGGCGCCGATCGCTGGTGTCCAAGTCGATCCTGAGCCCTGGCAGGATCGTCCGGGACGCTGGCAGGCGAGCAGGTCGGCAACGAACCCGCCACCTTCAGGTCCGACTTCGGCAGACGGTCGAGTTGCGCAGCCATGGCCATAGACCGGGACGCCCGCTGGAAACCGGGAAGAGGGCAGCGAGCCCGCTTCCCACCCGCACAGAGTGCGCTTCGAAAGCGAGGCTTCCAATCGCGCCGTGCGAATTCCTCTGCGGCGTCCCGCGACTTCGGCCGCGATCCTCGGTGGCTGACCCGCAACTGTCCTGTGCTGTGCAAACCGGCTAAAGTGCCCAGCCCATGAGACTTGCCCGCCTGATCCTCGCCGCACCGCTCGTCGCCGCTTGTGGCGATTTGCCGGATCCCGCACCCACGACTTTTGCCCCGGAGTTCGTCGAGACGCCGGCCGTGCCGGGCAGCGGCCAATCCCATCTGGCGGTCGCTCCGGACGGGACAGTCGTCATGAGCTGGCTCGAGCCTGAAGCGGACGGCCACGCGTTGCGCCTTGCACTGCTGGACGGGGACTCGTGGTCCGCCCCTCGAACCGTGGCACGCGGCGACGCGTGGTTCGTCAACTGGGCCGACTTTCCCTCCGTGGTTCCTGTCTCCGATCGACTGTGGGCGGCCCACTGGCTCGCGCGGAGACCCGAAGGGGGCTACGCCTACGACGTCGAGGTCGCGATCTCGACGGACGGTGGTCATACGTGGGGAGCTGCGATCATGCCGCACACGGACGGGACCGCGACCGAGCACGGCTTCGTCACGCTGTTTCCGTCGCACGAGGGTGTCGGCGCCGTGTGGCTCGACGGTCGGAACATGCAGGGATCGGGCGCGGAGGAAGACGCGCACGGGCACGGCGAGGGCGGCATGACCCTGCGTTCCGCGGTCATCGGCGCGGACGGCACGCTGAGCCGGGAACACCTGATCGACAGCCTCACCTGCGACTGCTGCCAGACCGACGTGGCAATCGGGCCGGATGGCCCAGTCGTGGCGTATCGAGATCGTAGCGAAGGCGAAATCCGCGACATCGTGGTCACGCGCGCCCTCGAGACCGGATGGTCGGATCCCGTCCCCGTCTTGCGCGACGGCTGGCGCATCGAGGGTTGCCCGGTCAATGGTCCTGCGATTGATGCGGCGTCCGGCACGACCGCGGTGGCCTGGTTCACCGCGGCCAATGACCAACCTCGCGTGCTGCTGGCAAGATCCGTCGACGGTGGGCGCTCCTTCAGCGAGGCGATCCCCATCGACATCGAGTCCCCGACGGGCCGCGTCGACGTGGTGCAGCTCGGCGGCGGCGATGCGATCGTCAGCTGGCTGGCGTCGGATCCGGAGGGGGCGGCCATTTCAGTGCGCCGCGTCGCGTCAGATGGCCGGATCGGACCCGTCCGCATCGTCAGTCGCACGGCTGCATCGCGTCCGTCGGGTTTCCCACAGATGGTCGCCTCGGGCGATCAGCTGGTGGTGTCATGGACCGAGGTAGTGGAAGGTGAGACCCGAGTCCGGACTGCGCGTTTTCGGCTCGATTCCGTCTGAGGCGGCTTGCGCCCAGGGGGTTGGCTTGGCCGACCGATCCCCCAATGGCAAGGCCCCGACGTCTCGCGACACCGGGGCCCGGCGGTTCCTTGCCTGTCCCATACGGGCGGTGCTCTCGAGCGCACCTGCCTCCGGGGCAAGCCGATCCCCTGTGATGAGGACCGTCCGCGTCTGCGACGAATCGGCGACTCGACGAGCCGCCGCGCCACCGGCGCGTCCCGCTTGGTCGCCCTAACCGCAAAGGGCTCCGCACGGTGAGTTGAAGCTAGCAAGGACGGGCCAGGGGTCCATCGGTGCAAACCGAAATCCGCCAGCCGCCTCCGGTCAGTCCTTGCGTGGCTGCTCCCTCAGCCAGCGGAGCAGGAACTCCTCTTCGGCGGGGGTCAGGTCGAACCTGCGCGCGGCCTCGTCGATGGCCTGGGCGTCGTGCCGGCGCTCGTCGCTCAGCCAGCGAATGGCGCGCCTCAGTGCCTCGCCGTGAGGCAACAGCGTGTCCCGGGTCATGGTACCCGGCTCGCAGCGCCGCGTAGCTCCGGCATCGGGTCGCCCTCCTTCAGAAGTCTGCGCGCCGTCGCGCGTCCTCGTGCATGCGCTGCAGGAACCGACGGATGGCAGGTTCCGCATCGGCCGCCGGCATGAGGCGCTGCTGCTCCATCAACGCCGCCATGTCGCGGATCGAGCGCTGGCCGTCGATCATGGCCATGATGAACGCGTAGACGCGGGTCGACAGCGCCTGCTCGCGGAATTCGGGCAGGGCGGGGACCGCCACGTCGCTGCGCTCGAGCCAGTCGGGCCGCGTCGCGGGGCGTGCGGCCGGCTCGACTTCGCGCCGCTTCACAAAGCAGGCACAGACGGCCGATTCGAGCCGCGCGTGCCGGCTCGCGGGCGAGCGCATGTAGGGGATTTCGTGCTCGGCCTGGAGCATGGGCTCGAAGCCCGCCTCGGGCGCGAGCGCCAGCAACTCCTCCAGGCTGAAGCACTCGGCCGGCGGCCTGTCCGCCCAGGCCAGCGACCCGAACACGACCCAGCGCCCACCCTTGGGGAGCAACCGATTAAGGCGGCGCATCAATGCCGGCAACGGATCCGGGACGATGTCGACGAACCAGGGCGTCAGCACGACGTCGAAGGCGCCCGCCCGGAAGGGCGTCGCGAGGGCGTCCGCCAGCACGAACCGGAGGCCGGGCCGCGCTGGTGCCGGGGCCGCGAGCCTGCGAAGCACCGCGTGTGCCGCGATGGATCGCGGCGCGATGGGGAACTCGTAGAGCTCCACCGCCTCCCCGGTGGAGACTCGCTGGCCGATCGTCGCGAGCAGCGGATTGAAGTCCAGCGCCACCGTGAGCGTGTGACTCGAGGATTGGTGGAGGTCGTAGGCGAGACGCCCGGCACCCGAGCCCAGCACGAGCAGAGCACCGGCGGGGTCGAGCGCGCCGAGCCCGTTGCGGACGGCCTCGAGGGAAACCCGGTTTTCCTCCTCGCCCCAGCTCCAGTCACGGTGAACGTTGCTGTAGTAGGTCGTCAGCCCCTGGGACAGGGGCAGCCTGGTGCCGAGCGCGAGGTGCACCTCGTAGCGCTCCTGGCGCGCGCCGAGCCCGATCGGTGCAAGGAGTTCGGCGACGCGTCGGCCCTGGTCCTCGTAGCTCGACGCCAGGTGGCGGAGTCGCTGGCGCGTCAACTCGCCGGGATGTGCTCGCTCCAGGTCGCGGCGATGCAGGGCAGCCTCGCGGGACAGGTGCTCGAGCAGCAGGTGCAGGCGGCCCCGCCACTCGGACAGCGCCACCTCCGGTTCCGGGAAGAGCCAGGGCAGGGAGTCGATCACCGGGAAGAAGGTGCCGCACTCGCCGCAGCGACCGTCGAGTTCGCTCAAGCGAATCGCTGCGGCCGCACAGGCCGGGCAGGCCAGTCTCGATTCGAGTGCGTCGACTTCCTTCAACGGGCAGGTTCCGGTTCCAGGATGCTTCCGGTCATCAGGTCACGATCTCCGGGCCTTGCGGCTGGAGCCCACGGTGCGAGAGGCCAGCATGCCCAGCAGCGTGAAGGCTAGCAGGGTGCCCACCAGACGCGCCGCATCCAGTTCCAGCAGCCGCCAGCCGGCGAGCAGCGGCAGCGCTGCCTCGGGCAGCTGGTCGAGACCGGGCACCCAGGCACCGGGCCTGCGTCGCAGGCGCCGCTTGACGAAGCTGGAGAGCGCGTCACCGGCCATGGCCAACGCACCCAGCCCGGCCGAGGGAAGCGCCGGCAGGCCGAGCCACGGCGCGGCGGCCCCGCAGGCGAGCGCGGCTGCCAGCAGGCCGCGCCAGGTCTTGTGCGCCCCGAGCAGCCGCCCGCCATCGCGCAGCGTCATGCCGAAGTCGATGGGCCAAGCGGCGCGCTGGCCGGCGATCCAGGAGACTACTACCGGAGCGCTGTTGGCGAGCGTCAACAGCACGAGCCCCTGCCAGGAAATCCAGCCGCTCACGACGATGACCGGGAGATCTGGCAAGGCATCGACGCATGATGCCGCAGGATCTTGGCCAGCAGGGCGACTGATATAATGAAAAAATGCCTGGGCCCGCATCGGGCAACGCCCATCGTGTGATCCGGCCGGCTCTAGCCGGCCGGCCCTTGGTTCTCGCGCCCGACGCGGGAACCAGGGTCGAGACCTACGTCTTCTCCGACTGCGACGCGGGTGGAATCCCGGATTGCCTGCACGGGTTGCTCGTCGAGGAAGTCGGCTCGGACGGGAACCGGACCCGCTGGGAACTCGCTTGTGAGGAAGGCCGCTTCGCGCTCGAGGGCCGGGGACTCGAGGTCCTGGCGGCCGAGCCGTACCTGTTCGATGAATTGCTGACGCCTTTCCGGCTGCGTGCGCGCGACAGGAAGGTCGTCGGTTGGCTGCTCCGCCTGCTGCGGCTGCCAGGCGGCGCCTGGCTGCTGCGCGCATGGCATACGCGTCGCCGTTGAGGCCGATCCCGCTTGCCTTGCGCCGAGCCGGGCAGGTAGATTGGCCGGGTTTTGTGCACCGCACATAAGGGGTACAGGGCGAGCGGCGCAGGGACGCCACCAATCGGGGCCAGGGGATGTCGCAACACCGTTACCGCGTGCACAAGTTCGGCGGCTCGAGCGTCGCTGACGCGTCCTGCTTCGAGCGCGTGGCGGACATCGTCGAGTCGGAT
>Ga0111152_1035_pt1 | contig 20802 bp, 17 predicted proteins | sample DeeMarSeWOR28_12_FD_80254 | JGI IMG/M metagenome (GOLD analysis project Ga0111152, IMG submission 80254) | Gammaproteobacteria bacterium SG8_30
CACCTTGCCGGCAAGGCCGACATGTTCGAGAGCATGCACCGCATGCGGCACTGCGACGGCGAGTGGCGGTGGGTCGTGAGCAGGGCGCGGGCCCGGCTGGACGACAAGGGCCGCCTGCGGAGGCTGGTCGGCGTGGAACTCGACGTGACCGAGCGCCGACTCTACGAGGAGGCGCTCTTCCGCGAGAAGGAGCGAGCGCAGATCACGCTGCAGTCGATCGGCGACGGCGTGATCACCACCGACGAGCACGGACGCGTCGAGTACCTGAATCCGGTTGCCGAGGAGCTGACGGGATGGCGCCTGGAGGATGGGCTCGGCAAGGCGATCGACGAGATCTTCCGCTCCTTCCACGAGGAGACCTGCGAGCCGCTGGAGAACCCGATGACCGTGGCGATCCGGCGCATCCGGCCGGTCAAGTCGGTGCGGCCGATGCTGCTGATCCGTCGCGACGGCAACGAGCTGTACGTCGAGAGCACGGCGTCCCCCATCCGCGACGGCACGGGGGCCGTCACCGGTGGCGTGCTGGTGTTCCACGACGTCTCCGAGGCGCGCGAGCTCAACCGGCGCCTCACCTACCATGCGAGCCACGACGTGCTCACGGGCCTCGTCAATCGCCGCGAGTTCGAGACGCGCCTCGAACGGGCGCTCAAGAGCGCCAGGGCGCGCGAGACGTCCTACGCGCTGTGCTACATCGACATCGACCAGTTCAAGATCGTCAACGACACCTGCGGCCACAGCGCCGGGGACGCGCTGCTGGGGCAGGTCGGTGCACTGCTCAAGTCCAAGGTGCGCTGGCGCGACACGCTGGCGAGGCTCGGCGGCGACGAGTTCGGCGTGCTGCTCGAGAGCTGCCCGCTGGAGGAAGCCCTGCGGACCGCGGAGAAGCTGCGGGAGGCGATCCGCAACTTCCGCTTCACCTTCGAGGACCGCACGTTCCGCCTCGGTGCCTCGATCGGCGTCGTGCCGATCACGGCAGAGAACGAGGATGTCGCATCGGTCCTGTCGGCCGCGGACAGTGCCTGCGGGGCCGCCAAGGAGATGGGCCGCAACCGCGTGCACTCGTTCGAGGAAAACGACCTCGACCTGATGCGCCGGCGTCGCGAGATGCAGTGGGCGGCCCGCATCAACAACGCGCTGGAGGAGTCGCGCTTCGAGCTGTTCCGCATGGCGATCCTTCCCCTGCAGAAGGACGAGCCGGGCGAGCACTACGAGCTGCTCCTCAGGATGACGGACGAGTCGGGCAAGATCGTGGCGCCGGACCAGTTCATCGCGGCGGCGGAGCGCTACGGCCTGATGCCGTCGATCGACCGCTGGGTCATCGATACCGCGTTCCGCTGGCTGGTGTCGGAGGCGGACGAGCGCGAACGGCTGGGCACGTGCTCGATCAACCTCTCCGGGCAGAGTCTCGGCGACGACAAGTTCCTGCCATTCGTCATCGAGCAGTTCCACCGCAGCGGCATCGACGCGACGAAGGTCTGCTTCGAGATCACGGAGACGGCCGCGATCGCCAATTTCTCGCAGGCCAGCCGTTTCATCCAGGCGCTGAAGGAGCTTGGCTGCAGGTTCGCGCTCGACGACTTCGGCACGGGACTGTCTTCCTTCGGCTACCTCAAGCACTTCCCGGTCGACTTCCTCAAGATCGACGGCAGCTTCGTCAAGGGGCTGCTGCACGACCCGATCGACCGGGAGATGGTCCGCTCGATCAACGAGATCGGTCATCTCACCGGCAAGCAGACGATCGCGGAGTGGGCCGAGAACCAGGAGATCATCACCGTGCTGCGCGGGCTCGGCGTGGATTTCGCGCAGGGCTACGGCGTTTCCCAGCCGCAGCGGGTCAATCGCACCGCCATCTACTGATCCCGTGTCGGGCGGGCCGGCCGAGACGGGCGGCCCGCAGCGAGCGACTATGCCGGCAGGGCAGTCCCGAACCGCATGGAGAGGTCCACGGCCCGCACGTGCTTGGTGATGCCGCCGACCGAGACGTAGTCGACGCCGGTCGCGGCGACCCGGCGGACGGAGTCGAGATCCACGCCGCCCGAGGCCTCGAGCTTCGCAGGCCGCGGGCGGGCCCGGTTCAGCCGCACGGCCTCGACCATGTCCTCGAGGGTGAAGTCGTCGAGCATCACGACGTCGGCTTCGGCATCGAGCGCGAGCCCGAGCTCCTCGAGGCTCTCCACCTCCACTTCCACGGGCACGCCGGCGCCGGTCGCGCGCGCGCGCCTGACCGCCGCGCCGATGGAGCCGGCTGCCGCGATGTGGTTCTCCTTGATCAGGATGCCGTCGTAGAGCCCGAGCCGGTGGTTGGCGGCCCCGCCGCAGCGCACCGCGTACTTCTGGGCGAGCCTTAGGCCCGGCAGGGTCTTGCGCGTGTCCATGACCGTACAGGCCGTGCCGGCGACCGCCTCGACAAACCGCGCTGCCGCCGTCGCCGTGGCGGAGAGCGTCTGCAGGAAGTTGAGCGCGGTGCGCTCGCCGGTCAGCAGGGCGCGGGAGCTGCCGCGCAAGCGGCACAACACCTGGCCCGCGAGGATGCTCTCGCCGTCCTCGGCCGACCACTTCAGCTCGATGCCGGGATCCAGCCGGCGAAAGACCGCGTCCGCATAGGGCCGCCCGGCCAGGACCGCGGCCTCGCGGCTCACGATGGTCGCGTGCGACGTGGCACCGGCGGGAACCAGGCTGGCCGTCAGGTCACCGCCGCCCAGGTCTTCCTCCAGGGCTCGCGCCACGCACTGGTCCAGATCGGGCGGAATGGGTGTGTTCACGGAGGGCGTTTCCCGGGGCGAGATCGACGCTGTACAGGACGGGCCGTCCGCCGGCCGTCGGACGGATCATTGAAGATTAGGGGCGCCCACCCCATAATTCCAGACGTAGCCGACGACGGGATAATCGCGAAGCAGTCGCGCCCCGTCGCTTTTTTTTAGCAGCCACGTCGACGACCCGATCCATGACCGAGACCGGACCCATGTCCCCCTGCATCAACATCTGCTCCCTGGACGAGGGCGGTTACTGCAGGGGTTGCCATCGCAGCCGCGACGAGATCGCGCGCTGGATCGCGATGACGCCGGCCGAGCAGTGGGACGTGCTGCGCGCGACGGAGCTCCGTCGTGGCGCCGAGCGTCGCAGCGCGACGGGCTGATCACAGACCCTCAAGGAGTCGAGCATGAGCGAAACGGAAGCGATCCAGCGCATCAAGGCCCACCTGGAGTCCTCCCCCGTCGTGCTGTTCATGAAGGGCACGCCGGATTTCCCGCAGTGCGGCTTCTCCGCCCAGACGGCCGCCGCGCTCAAGGCCTGCAACGCCACGTTCAAGCACGTGAACATCTTCGAGGACCCCGAGCTGCGCGAGGCGCTCAAGGCGTTCTCGAACTGGCCCACGTTCCCGCAGCTGTACGTCAACGGCGAGCTGGTCGGCGGCTGCGACATCACCGTCGAGATGTTCCGCTCGGGCGAGCTCAAGCAGGTGCTCGAGGAAGCCGGCGCGACCGGCTGAGGCCCTCGCGCCGCTCAGGCGCCGTCGGGCTCCTCGGCACTCGGCTCGACCAGCGGGTTGTAATCCTCCGGCGCTTCCTCCGGTCCGGCCTCGAGCCGGCCCAGGCCTGCCTCGTACAGCGGGCGGAACTCGTTGCAGATCGCACAGAACAGGTCGGCCGTCCGCTCCGCGTCGTAGGCGGCGGAGTGCGCCGCCTCCGCATCCCACGGGATCCCCGCGGCGATGGCGGCCCGCGACAGCACGGTCTGCCCGTACGCGACACCCGCCAGCGTGGCCGTGTCGAAGCTCGAGAACGGGTGGAAGGGGTTGCGCCTGATGCCCGCCCGCGTCGCGGCCGCGTGGACAAAGGACAGGTCGAAGGCCGAGTTGTGGCCGACGAGGATCGCGCGCGTGCACTCCTGCTCGCGCACGCAGCGCCGCACCTCCTTGAAGACGGCGGCGAGCGCGTCGCGCTCGTCGACGGCCGGCCGCAGCGGATGCCACGGATCGATCCCGTTCACCGCGAGCGATGCAGGGTCGATGTTCGCTCCGTCGAACGGCCTGACGTGGTGGCGAAGCGTCGCACCGCGGACGAGGGCACCGCTCTCGTCCATCCCGATCGGGACGGCGGCGATCTCGAGCAACGCGTCGGTCGCGGCGACGAAACCACCGGTCTCCACGTCCACCACGACGGGCAGGAAGCCGCGGAACCGCTTGCCTATCCTGGGCGGTGAGCCGCTCACGCCGTCCCCGTCGCGAGCCGCCAGCGGACTGGCTCGCCGCCGCGGAAAGGAACGATCTCCGAGTCGCCGAAGGGATAGGACGGCGGCGCCGTCCATGCGTCCGCGACGAGGGAGATGCTGCCGGCATTTCGCGGCAGGCCGTAGAAGTCAGGGCCGTGATGGCTGGCGAAGGCCTCCAGCCGCCCGAGGGCGCCGGCGGCCTCGAAGGCCTCCGCGTACAGCTCGATGCCGGCGTGGGCCGAAAAGACTCCCGCGCAGCCGCAGGCGGATTCCTTGTCGGACCGGGCGTGCGGCGCGCTGTCGGTGCCGAGGAAGAACTTCGGGCTGCCGCTCGTCGCAGCCTCGAGGACGGCGAGGCGATCGGCCTCGCGCTTCAGCACCGGCAGGCAGTAGTGATGCGGGCGAACGCCACCGACGAGCAGGGCGTTGCGGTTGAGCAGCAGGTGCTGGGGCGTGACGGTCGCGGCGACGCCGGGCCCCTGCGAGCGCACGAAATCGACGCCGGCCCGGGTCGTGACGTGCTCGAGCACGACGCGAAGCGCGGGGAAGCGGTCCACGATTCGTGCTAGATGCCGGTCGACGAATACCTTCTCGCGGTCGAAGACGTCGACCTCCGGATCCGTGACCTCGCCGTGCAGCTGCAGCACGAGGCCGCGTTCCTCCATGCGCGCCAGCACGTCGAAGGTCCTCTCCAGCGACGTCACGCCCGAATCCGAGTTCGTGGTCGCCCCCGCAGGATAGTACTTGATGCCGCAGACCGCACCGCTCTCGAGCGCGCGGTCGACCTCGTCGGGCGGCGTGTTGTCGGTGAGATACAGAGTCATCAACGGCTCGAAGCCGCAGCCGGCGGGCAGCGCCTCCACGATGCGGCGCCGGTACGCGAGCGCCTGCGCGGTCGCCGTCACCGGCGGCTTGAGGTTCGGCATGACGACGGCGCGACCGAAGCGGGCTGCCGTGAATCCGAGCACCGAGCGCATCGCGGCCCCGTCCCGGAGGTGCAGGTGCCAGTCGTCGGGGCGCCTCAGGGTCAGGCGGTTCAAGCGGGCGGCCCGACGGCCGGCAGTTCGTGATCGAGCAGCAGCGATGCCAGGAAACGCACGCCGAAGCCGGTGATGTCGGTGGGCACGTGTCCGAGGCCGCCCTCGCGCGTGGCGGCCGACAGGTCCACGTGCAGCCAGGGAATCTCCTCGCCCACGAAACGGGACAGGAAGCGGGCTGCGTAGATGTGGTCGCCCTTGCCGTCCACGCGGCACTGGGCGACGTCGGCGACCTTGCTGTCGATGTCCCGGTCGTAGTCGGCGTCCATGGGCATGCACCAGACGCGCTCGCCGCTCTCGCGGCCGGCCGCCTCGATTTCTGCCCGCCACGCGGGCCGGTTGGTGAACGCTCCGCTCATGCGGTTGCCGAGCGCCTGCATGCAGGCCCCGGTCAGCGTGGCGAAGTCGACGATCGCGGCCGGCTTGCTGCGGGAGGCGAGGGCGAGCGTGTCGGCGAGGACCATTCGTCCCTCGGCATCCGTGTGGATGACCTGGATCGTCGTGCCGTCGAGGGTGGTGACGACGTCCTGCGGCTTGTAGGCGTCGGGCCCGATGCGGTTCTCCGCGAGCGCCAGCCAGGCATCGACGGGCCCCGGGTATCCGAGTCGCGCCAGCGACAGGAGACCGGCCAGCGCCACCGCGCTGCCTCCCATGTCGCCGTGCATGTGGAGCATGCTCGAGTGCGGCTTGAGGTTGGTCCCACCGGTGTCGAAGCACAGCCCCTTGCCGACCAGCGCCACGGGCGCGGCGTCGCGGCGGCGTCCCGGCCGGTAGCGCAACTGGAGGATACCGGCGTCGCGCCGGCTGCTGCCGCGGGTGACGGCGAGGAAGGCGCCTGCGCCGAGGCGCGCGAGTTCCTTCTCGCCGTAGAAACGCGTGGCGACGCCGTGTCGGCGGGCAAGCGCCCGGGCGACCTGGCGAAAGCCCGCCGGGTCCAGCCGGTCCGGCGGCATCGCCATGAGCCAGCGGACGAGGTCCGTCCCCTCGGACAGGGCCGCTGCCCGCCGCGCGTCCGGCCCCCGACGCGCGAACGGGACGACGCGATCGAGCCGGGACCTGCGTCCCGGCTTCGACTTGAATTCGGGAAGGCGAAAACACGCCGCCAGGGCCGCAGCGATGCCCGCCTCGATTGCCTTGCGCCCGAGCGCTGCGGGCAGCCCCGCCGCCGCGCAGCCGAGCGTCGCAGGATCGTCCTGCATGGCAGTCCCGACGGCGGCGCGGGCGAGCTCGAGTAGCGCAAAAGGCGTCGCCTCGCGCGGCACGAGCGCGACGACGAGCGTCGTGCCTGCCCCGTTGCGGAGCCGGCAGGCGAAGTGCGAACCGGGCTTCGCATCGCCGCGGTCGAAACGCGACAGGATCCCGGAGGCGTGCGGCAGCCGCGCAAGTTCGGCGCGCGTCCCATCCGCGGGCACGAAGACCAGGGCCGCCTCCAGGACGTCCAGAGCCCCGGCCGACAGTTGCGGCACGGGCCGGGCAATCCGCGGCCGGCGGGACGGAGGCAGCAGGGAAGAACGGGCGTCCGGGCGCGCGCGCGGCATGGTCAACCTTGACCGGCGGAGACGGGGCCCCGATCATATCGCGCCTGCCGTCCGATCAGAACCGCCGCGCCTCGCGGCTTTTTTCTGCGGATGCGCTGGACTCCGGTGCCGCGATCGGAGGGGGGTCTCTGTCCGGCACGTACAGCGGTGCTGCGCGCTGCGCAGTCTCCTCGCCGTGGCCGGATCTGCCGCACGACCCTGGAGTGTTGAGATGGCCCAACGTGGCAATCCCGAAGACATCGACCCTGTAGAGACGCAGGAGTGGCTCGAGTCCATCGACTCCGTGCTCAAGGCGCACGGCGCCGGCCGGGCGCACTTCCTGCTCGAGCGCCTGATCGACCACACGCGCCGCTCAGGTGCCTACCTGCCCTTCAAGGCCAACACTGCCTACCTGAATTCCATTCCCGTCTCGCGCGAGAGGCCCTACCCGGGGGACCGCGCGCTCGAGAAGCGCATCAAGGCGTACATCCGCTGGAACGCCATGGCGATGGTCGTCAACGCCAACCGGGAGAGCTCCGAATACGGCGGGCACATCGCTACCTACGCCTCCTCGGCGACGCTCTACGAGGTCGGCTTCAACCACTTCTGGCGGGCGCACGGGGAGGGCCATCCGGGCGATCTGGTCTTCGTTCAGGGTCACTCGAGCCCGGGCATCTATGCGCGTGCCTACCTCGAGGGGCGTCTCACCGAGGAGCAGCTCCGGCACTTCCGCAAGGAGGTCTCGGGCAAGGGCCTGTCTTCCTACCCGCACCCGTGGCTGATGCCCGATTTCTGGCAGTTCCCGACCGTGTCGATGGGTCTCGGGCCGATGCAGGCCATCATGCAGGCCCGTTTCGTCCGCTACCTCGAGCACCGCGGGCTGGCGGAACCGTCCGACCGCAAGGTGTGGTGCTTCCTGGGCGACGGCGAGATGGACGAGCCCGAGTCGATGGGCGCGATCACGTTGCCGGTGCGCGAGAAGCTCGACAACCTCGTGTTCGTCATCAACTGCAACCTGCAGCGCCTCGACGGGCCCGTGCGCGGCAACGGCAAGGTCATCCAGGACCTCGAGGCCGCCTTCCTCGGCGCGGGCTGGAACGTGATCAAGGTGATCTGGGGCAGTCGCTGGGACGGGCTGCTCGCCCGTGACACCTCGGGCCTGCTGCGCCAGCGCATGGAGGAGGCCGTCGACGGCGAGTACCAGAACTTCAAGGCCAAGGGCGGCGCGTACACCCGCGAGTTCTTCTTCGGCAAGTACCCCGAGCTCAAGGAACTCGTCGCCAACATGTCGGACGAGGAGATCTGGCGGCTCAACCGCGGCGGTCACGACCCGCACAAGGTCTGGAACGCTTACACGGAGGCCGTCGCGCACAAGGGCCGTCCGACCGTGATCCTCGCCAAGACCATCAAGGGCTACGGCATGGGACGGGCCGGCGAGGCGCAGAACATCACGCACCAGCAGAAGAAGCTGGACGACGAGGCGCTGCGCGCCTTCCGCGACCGGTTCAACATCCCGGTGTCCGACGCGGAGATCGAGAGATTGCCGTTCTGCAGGCCGGACGAGGACGGCCCCGAGATGCGTTACCTGCAGGAGCGTCGCAAGTCGCTCGGCGGCTACCTTCCGGTGCGCCGCGTCGATGCGCCCGCCCTCGCCGTGCCCGCGCTCGACGCCTTCCGCGGCCTGCTGGAGGGCACCGAGGGCCGCGAGATCTCGACGACGATGGCCTTCGTACGCATCCTCACGGCGCTCCTCAAGGACCGGAGCCTGGGCCGCCACGTCGTACCCATCGTTCCCGACGAGGCGCGCACCTTCGGCATGGAGGGCCTGTTCCGGCAGGTCGGCATCTATTCCTCGGTCGGGCAGCTCTACACCCCGCAGGACGCCGACCAGCTCATGTACTACCGTGAGGACCGGCAGGGACAGATCCTCGAGGAAGGAATCAACGAGGCCGGGGCCTTCTGCTCCTGGATGGCCGCCGGCACTTCGTATGCCAACCACGGGGTCGCCATGATCCCGATGTACATCTTCTACTCGATGTTCGGCTTCCAGCGCGTCGGCGACTTCGCCTGGGCCGCAGGCGACATGCAGGCGCGCGGCTTCCTCATCGGCGCGACGGCCGGTCGCACGACGCTGGCCGGCGAAGGCCTGCAGCACCAGGACGGACACAGCCACCTGCTGGCGTCCACCATCCCGAACTGCGTGGCCTACGATCCCTGCTATGCCTACGAGCTGGCCGTGATCGTCCAGGACGGCCTGCGCCGGATGTACGCCGAGCGGCAGAACGTCTTCTACTACGTCACCTGCATGAACGAGAACTACGCCCACCCGGCCATGCCGGCGGGCGTGGAGCAGGGGATCCTGAACGGCATGTACCTGCTGCACATCGGCGGACGCGGCCGGGTGCGGGCCACGCTGTTCGGGTCGGGCACCATCCTGCGGGAAGCCCTCGCCGCGGCCCAGCTGCTCGAGCGGGACTTCGGCGTACCCGCGGACGTCTACAGCGTGACCAGCTTCAGCGAGCTGCGCCGCGAGGCGCTCGCCTGCGAGCGGGCAAACCTTCTCGCTCCGGGCACCGAGCCGAAGCTCCCCTACATCCGCCAGTGCCTCGGCGATCGCGAGGGGCCGTTCATCGCCGCGACGGACTACATGAAGATAGTCGCCGACCAGGTGCGCGAATGGGTGCCGGGCCGCTACGTCGTGCTCGGTACGGACGGTTTCGGACGCAGCGACGCGCGTGCGGCGCTGCGCGGCTTCTTCGAGGTGGACCGCCGCTGGATCGCGCTCGCGGCGCTCAAGGCGCTCGCGGACGAGGGCAAGGTCGACGTGTCCACCGTCGGCGACGCGATGCGTCGTTTCGGCATCGATCCGGCGAAGCCGAACCCGGTGGAGTGCTGAGCCGTGGCCGCCGGCGGGCGCAGCGTTGTGAAGGTCCCGGACCTCGGCGACTTCAGGGACGTCGAGGTGATCGAGGTCCTGGTCGGGCCGGGCGACGACGTGGCGATCGAGACGCCGCTGATCACGCTCGAGACCGACAAGGCGACCATGGACGTGCCGTCGACTGCGGCGGGCCGCGTCGTGGAGGTCGTGGTCGCCAGGGGTTCCAGGGTCTCGGCCGGTGATCCGATCGTCGCGGTCGAGGAGGCAGGCGGAGAGGCGGCGAAGGAGAGCGGGCTTGAACAGGCCGCAGGACCGGACGCAGGGACGGTGGAGGACGGGCCGCCGCCTTCGGCTGAGCCGGACGAGGAGCCCGGATCCGGGTCCGCAGGCGTCGCCGGTCGCGACGTGCAGCGCCCGATGGCGCGTGTCGAGTCACCCGGCGGTGGACTGGCCCCGGTGGAGGAATCCGGCTTCTCTACGGCCTACGCCTCGCCCTCTGTACGTCGCTTTGCCCGGGAGCTCGGCGTCGAGCTCGGCAAGCTGCGGGGCTCGGGGCTCAAGGGAAGGATCACCCGCGATGACGTGAAGGCCTGGGTCAAGTCGACGCTCGGCGCGGCGTCAGCAGGCGCGGCTACCGGCGTCGGCCTCCCGTCGGTTCCCGAGGTGGATTTCGCCGCCTTCGGTCCGGTGGAAGTGCAGCCGCTCAGCCGCATACAGAGAATCTCGGGCCCGCGCCTGCACGCGAGCTGGGTCAACGTGCCGCACGTCACGCAGCACGACGAGGCGGACATCACCGAACTCGAGGAACTGCGCAAGGGCCTCAAGGACACGGCCGCCGCGGCGGGCATCAAGCTCACGCCGCTCGCCTTCATCGTGCGCGCATGTGCGGCCGTGATGGCCGCCTTCCCGCGCTTCAACGCCTCGCTCGACCCGTCGGGCCGCAATCTGGTGTTCAAGCAGTATCTGCACCTCGGCTTCGCTGCGGACACGCCGAACGGCCTGGTCGTTCCCGTGATCCGTGATGCCGATCGCAAGGATCTCTACGAGATCGCCCGCGACCTGGCGACACTTTCCGCGAAGGCGCGCGACGGCAAGCTCGCGGCGGGCGAGATGCAGGGCGGCTGCTTCACGATCTCGAGCCTCGGCGGTATCGGCGGCACCGCGTTCACGCCGATCATCAATGCGCCCGAGGTGGCCATCCTCGGCGTCTCGCGCGCGCAGATCCGTCCCGTGTGGCGGGACGGTACGTTTGCACCGCGGCTGATGCTCCCGCTTTCGCTGTCCTACGACCACCGGGTCATCGACGGGGCCGAAGCCGTTCGCTTCACGGTGGCGCTGTCCGAGGCCCTGGCCGACCCGCGCAGGCTGCTCGAGGCCGTGCCGTGACCGGTCCCGTCGAGCAGCGCGTGCCGGACCTCGGGGACTTCGCCGATGTCGAGGTCATCGAGGTGCTGGTGAAGCCGGGCGACGTGGTGGCGGCCGAGCACCCACTGATCACGCTCGAGACCGACAAGGCCACGATGGACGTGCCCGCGACCCGTGACGGAACCGTGCGTGAGGTCCTCCTCTCGCGGGGAGACCGCGTGTCGAAGGGCACGCTCATCCTCACGCTCGATGCCGCCGGGGCCGACGCACCCGCGGCCGACGAGGCCCCTTTGCCGGGACAGGTCGCGGAGGCCGCGCCGCCGGCGGCGGCCCCTGTCTCCGCTGCGGAGACCATCGTGAGCGCCGGAGAGCCGGCTGCCGATCTCGAGGCAGGGCTGGTCGTGCTCGGCGCGGGTCCCGGCGGATACACGGCCGCCTTTCGCGCCGCGGACCTCGGCCTCGACGTGCTGCTCGTCGACCGGTGGCCCCAGCTCGGCGGCGTGTGCCTGAACGTGGGCTGCATTCCCTCGAAGGCATTGCTGCACGCGGCCAAGGTCATCGAGGACGTGGAGGCGATGGCGGAGCACGGGCTCGCCTACGGTGACCCCCAGATCGACATCGGCCGCCTGCGCAGCTGGAAGAACAGGATCGTGGGCAAGCTGACCGCCGGCCTGGCTATCCTGGCGAAACAGCGAAAGGTCCGCGTGGTCCGGGGCTTCGGGCGGTTCGTCTCACCGCACCGGCTCGAAATCGTCGGGCCGGACGGCGGCGTGCAGGTAGTCGGCTTCGGACAGTGCATCGTGGCCGCGGGCTCGGAGCCCATGCGGCTGCCCGGCATGCCGGAAGATCCCCGCATCATCGATTCGACCGGTGCGCTCGACCTGGGCGAGCTGCCGACGCGCATGCTGGTGATCGGGGGCGGCATCATCGGGCTGGAGATGGCCTGCGTGTACGATTCCCTCGGCTCGCGCGTCAGCGTGGCGGAGCTCACTCCCGGGCTGATGCCCGGTTGCGACCCCGACCTGGTGCGGCCGCTGCAGAAGCGCATCGCGGCACGCTACGAGCGCATCATGACGGCGACGCGGGTGACGGGCGTCGAGGCCCGCGAGGACGCGCTGCACGTGTCCTTCGAGGGAGCAGCCGCGCCTGCCGAAAGCCAGTCCTACGATCGCGTCCTCGTGGCCGTCGGCCGCGTGCCGAACGGTAGGCTGATCAACGCCGACCGGGCCGGCATCCGCGTCGACGACCGCGGTTTCATCCCCGTCGACCGGCAGATGCGCACCAGCGTGGCGCACATCTTCGCGATTGGCGACATCGCGGGCCAGCCGATGCTGGCGCACAAGGCCACGCACGAGGGCAAGGTCGCCGCCGAGGTGGCGGCCGGTCACAAGAGTGCCTTCGATGCGCGGGTCATACCTTCCGTGGCATACACGGATCCGGAGATCGCCTGGGTCGGCGTCACCGAGATCCAGGCAAGGGCCGACGGCCGCAGCGTCGAGAAGGGGCTCTTCCCCTGGATGGCCAGCGGACGGTCCCTCGCGCTCAACCGCGACGAGGGGTTCACCAAGCTGCTGTTCGATCCCGACACGCGCCGGGTCCTCGGCGGCGGCATCGTCGGCCCGAGTGCGGGGGACCTGATCGCGGAGGTGGCCCTCGCCATCGAGATGGGCGCCGATGCGGCGGACATCGGCCTGACGATTCATCCGCACCCGACGCTCTCGGAGACCGTGGCCTTCGCCGCCGAGGCCTTCGAAGGCACGCTCACCGACCTGTACGCGCCGAAGCGGCGGAAGGCCTGAACCGTCCGGCCAGCCGTCTTGCCCGCCCCGGGGATCAGGATTCCGTGCCGGTCTGCGCGCCGAGCACGATGTTCCGCTCGCGCAGCGTGCGCAGCATGCGCTCACCCTCCGACCTGAGCCGCGCGGGCTCGGCGGCCGGCATTTCCGCCACGATGCGCTCGATGAGCTCGGCGCCCGGGATACCGGGTGACTCCTCCATCAGCTGCAGCAGGCGGGCCGTGGCAGCGTCGATCTCGAGGAACCGGACCTCCGCAGAGTCGTGGTCGCGGTGGACCACGATGAAGGTCGGCGAGGACGGCGGCGCCTCCGGCTGGTAGGTGCGTGAAAGCCGATGGACTGGCCAGCGATAGGCGAGCGGCCAGGCGAACGGCGAGATGACTGGGGCGCCCGAGATCAGGTCGCCGTCGGCATCCGCGGCCGGGAGGTCCGCGTCCGTGATGGACAGCGCGAGTTCGACCCATTCGTAGTGCGCCAGCTCGGCCAGGAACGGGGGAAGCCCTGCTGCGCCGCCCGCGCCGTCCGCGAGCCACCCGGTGAACTCCCGCGGAAGCTCGAGGAAGTAGGGCGTGTGCGCCTTGTGTCGCGCGTAGAAGCGCCGCACGAGACCGGTCCAGCCTTCCTCGCCCAGGATGGCCTTGCAGACGGGAAAGGTGCCGGCGAGCAGCCCGGCGACGTTGTTGATGAACAACTCGCGGTACACGGCCATCCGGCGGGGCTCGATGCCGGCCGGCGGCGGTGCGTTCTCGGGGTCGCGCAGGTGCGCGGCGAACTCGAGCTGGAGGCGGCGGAAGCTCACGCCCCCGGCCTCGCCGCCACGGCCTGCGCGGCCCGCGGGACGCCGGCCTGGAGCCTGCGGATCCTGGCTACCTCGCCGAGCAACTCGCCCAGCGGCGGGAAGTTGAAGTCGCGCTCCAGGAGGGTGGGCACGGGCCCGTACCGACGGTACGCGGCGGCGAGCAGATCCCAGACGTCGTCGCAGACCGCGGCGCCGTGGGTGTCGACGCGCAGGTCCGGAGCCTCCACGAAGTGGCCGGCGGTGTGGAAGTACCAGACCCGTTCGGCCGGCAGCGCGTGCAGGAACTCGACCGGGTCGTAGCCGTGGTTGACGGAGTTCACGAAGACGTTGTTGACGTCGAGCAACAGGCCGCAGTCGGCTTCCTCGAGCACGGCCGTGACGAACTCGATCTCCGGCAGTTCGGCGCCCGGCGCGGCGTAGTAGGAGACGTTCTCGACGGCGATGGGCCGCTCCAGGATCTCCTGGGCCCGGCGGATACGCGCAGCGGCGTGCCGCACGGCATCCGAGGTGAAGGGGATCGGCATCAGGTCGTAAAGGTGCCCGTCGTCCGTGCAGTAGCTCAGGTGCTCCGTGTAGGCGCGGATCCCGTGAAGGTCGAGGAAGTCCCGCACGTCCTGGAGCAGCCTCTCGTCCAGGGGCGCCGGCCCGCCCAGGGAGAGCGACAACCCGTGCGCCACGAAGGGAAAGCGCTCGGTGAAGGCCCGGAGCCGCCGCGCCAGCGCGCCGCCGACGCCGATCCAGTTCTCCGGCGCCAGCTCGAAGAAGTCGATGCCGCTGCCGTCGTGCTGCTCGAGCTCGCGGAGCAGCCCGCGGCGGAACCCGAGCCCGGCGCCGCGCACCGGGTGCCTGTCCGATTGGGTCAAGTCGGTCCGTTTCATGGGGTCCACTGCATCAGGCGACCGGGGAAGTCCCGGGGATATTACCGGCCGCCCGCTCGCGCGGCGGCCCGGGCCAGGTAGGACCGCTCGTCCGGAGGAAGACCCGCGCGCTGCGCTTCCCACAGCGTCTCGCCGAGGCAATCGACCAGCACGTGTTCGGCCTCGTGCCGCGATCCCGTCGACTCCAGCAGGCTCGCGAAGAGGTCCCGGATTCCTGCCGGGCGGTCCGTCGCCGCGCCCTCGCGAACGGCCAGATGCAGCCCCATGTGCAGGAACGGGTTGGCGCGTCCTCCCTCCGGGCCCCAGTCCCGCTCGAGTGCGTCACCGTCCGCCTCGAGCAGCGCGTGATACTCGGGATGCATGGCCGCGACATCGGCGAGCTGCGCCTGCAGCGGCTCGAGCGGCAAACCCTCGCGGTGTCGCCGCCAGGCCTCGCACCAGGCGCGACGCAGGCCGCCGCGGTCGCCGTCGGCGAACCAGGGCACGTCAGGATCTCCGCCGGCGGCCCGCGGCTGCGGGTGCCGGCGCATCCGGTGCCGGGGTCTTGTGCCGGTATTCGCAGAGATCCGCGATCGGGCAGGTCGGGCACTCGGGTCGTCGCGCCTTGCAGACGTAACGGCCGTGCAGGATCAGCCAGTGGTGGGCGTCGCGACGGAACTCGGGATCCACCACCTTCAGCAGCCGGTCTTCGACGGCCCGCACGTTGCGCCCCGGTGCGAGCCCGGTGCGGTTGGCGACCCGGAAGATGTGGGTGTCGACGGCGATGGTAGGCTCGCCGAAGGCAGTGTTCAGCACGACGTTGGCCGTCTTCCTGCCGACGCCGGGAAGCGCCTCGAGGTCCTCGCGGCGGCAGGGCACGTGCCCGCCGTGGCGCTCGAGCAGCATCCTCGACATGGCCACGATGTTGGAGGCCTTCGTGGCCCACAGTCCGATGCTGCGGACGTACGGCGCGAGTCCTTCCTCGCCGAGCCCGACGATGGCCGAGGGTGTCCGCGCGACCGGGAAGAGCCTCGCCGTGGCCTGGTTGACGCTCCGGTCCGTGGCCTGCGCCGAGAGGATGACTGCGACTAGCAGCTCGAAAGGCGTGCGGTACTCGAGCTCGGTCGTCGGGCTTGGGTTGGCGGCACGCAGGCGCTCGAAGATCGCGCGGCGCCTGGCGGCGTTCACGGCGCCTGTGTCCGCACGCCGGCTTCGTCGAGGCGAGCGGCCAGCGCGGCCCGCCGGCGCTGCCGGTCGCGCTCGAGCCGGGCGGTGCGTGCCTCGTACAGGGCGCGGAACCGGCTTGCGCGCCGGGCGATGGCCGCTGCGTCCGGCAATTCGTCCGGCAGGGCCGGATGGGGGAGGAGGCTGATGCAGTCGACCGGGCAGGGAGGGAGGCAGAGCTCGCACCCCGAGCAGTCGGCGGCAATCACCGTGTGCATCCACTTGCGCGCGCCGACGATCGCATCCGTCGGACAGGCGTCGATGCACTTCGCGCAGCCGATGCACTCGGCCTCGTCGATCATCGCGACCCGCGGCGGTGTCTCCTCGCCGCAGTCCGGGTCGAGCGCGACCGCCCGGACGCCGAGCAGCCGTGACAGCGCCTCGATGACCGGCCGGCCTCCGGGCGGGCAGCGGTTGATCGACGCTTCGCCTCGAGCCACGGCCTCGGCGTAGGGACGACAGCCGTCGAAGCCGCAGCGCGTACACTGGGTCTGGGGCAACTGGGCGTCGACGCGTGCCGCGATCGACGCGCGCCCAGGGCCTTCAGCGGTCGCCATCGTCACGGGCGCTACTTGACCTTCATGCCGGCCGTGGCGCCGGCATCCGGCGAGACCAGGAAGAGGTCCGCACCACCGGGCCCGGCCGCGAGGACCATGCCCTCCGACACGCCGAAGCGCATCTTCCGCGGGGCGAGGTTCGACACCAGCACGACGTGGCGATCGACGAGGGCCTCCGGGGCATAGGCCTGCCGGATTCCGGCGAAGACCGTCCGCGTGCCCTCTCCCGTGTCGAGGGTGAGCTTGAGCAGCTTGTCCGCACCCTCGACCTGCTCGGCAGCCGCGACGCGGGCGATGCGCAGATCGATCTTCGCGAAATCCTCGATGGACAGGGTCGGCGCCTGGGCGCCGGCCGCGGCTTGCTCCTTGGTCCCGGTGGGTGCCGGGCCGGCGACGAGCTCGTTGACCCGCGCCAGGTCGAGCCGGCTCGCGAGGGCAGCGTATGGCTCGATCGGGGAGCCGAGCAACGGCGTGGAGATCGCGTCCCAGCGCTCGCTGCGGGCGCCGAGGAAGTCGTCCGCCCGCTCCGCCATGCGCGGCAGCACCGGTCGCAGCCAGGTCATGAGCACGCGGAACAGGTTGAGACCCTGGGTGCAGATCTCCTGCACCTCGGCAGTGCGGTCGGGGTCGCGTGCCAGCAGCCAGGGCTTGTGCTGGTCGATGTACAGGTTGGCGCGATCGGCGAACGCCATGATCTCGCGCACTGCCGCGGAGTACTCGCGGCCGTCGTACAGCCCGGCGATCCGCTCGCCGGCGTCCACGAATTCCTGATACAGGGCGGGATCCGGGAGGCGCCCGGCGAGGCGACCGCCGTGGCCGCGCGTGATGAATCCCGCACAGCGGCTCGCAATGTTGACCAGCTTGCCCACGATCTCGGCATTGATGCGCTGGGTGAACTCCTCGAGGTTCATGTCGATGTCGTCCACGCCGTCGCCCAGCTTGGCGGCCAGGAAGTAGCGGAAGTACTCGGCGGGCAGCAGCTCGAGGTAGCGCAGCGCAGTGATGAACGTGCCGCGCGACTTCGACATCTTCTGGCCGTTGATCGTCAGGAACCCGTGGACGAAGACGCCGTCGGGCGTGCGGTAGCCGGCCCCGTGCAGCGTCGCGGGCCAGAACAGTGCGTGGAAGTACAGGATGTCCTTGCCGATGAAGTGGTAGAGCTCGGTCCCGCCGCCCGGCCTCCAGTAGGCATCGAAGTCGAGGCCGGTGCGCGCGCAGAGGTGGGCGAAGCTCGCCATGTAGCCGATCGGCGCATCGAGCCACACGTAGAAGTACTTGCCGGGATGACCCGGGATCTCGAACCCGAAGTAGGGCGCGTCGCGGGACACGTCCCAGTCCCGGAGACCGGCGCCGAACCACTCGTCGAGCTTGTTGGCCACCTCCGTCTGCAGAGTGCCCGAGCGCGTCCACTCGCGGAGCATGCCCTCGAAGTCGCCGAGCCGGAAGAAGAGGTGCTCGGACTCCCGCTCGACCGGTGCCGTGCCGGAAATCACCGAGACCGCGTCCTTGAGTTCCGCCGGCGAGTAGGTCGCGCCGCAGACCTCGCAGCTGTCCCCGTACTGGTCGGGAGCACCACAGCGCGGGCAGGTGCCCTTCACGTAGCGGTCGGGCAGGAACATCTGCGCCTGCTCGTCGTAGGCCTGGCGGACGATGCGGCGTGCGATGTGGCCCGCTTCGTCGAGCGCCTTGAACACGCTCTCGGTGTAGTGGCGGTTCTCGGGCGAGTGAGTCGTGTAGTAGTTGTCGAAGCCGATGTGGAACTCGGCGAAGACCCGGCGGCGCTCGGCCCCGATGCGCTCGATGAGTTCCTCCGGTGTGATGCCCTCGGAGCGCGCCTGCAGCATGACGGGCGTGCCATGCGTGTCGTCGGCACACACGTACAGGCAGTCGTGACCGCGCATGCGCTGGAAGCGGACCCAAATGTCCGTCTGCACGGTCTCCGTGATGTGCCCGAGGTGGGTCGGCCCGTTGGCGTAGGGCAAGGCGCTGGTGACGAGGAGCTTGCGAGGCATGGGGTAGTCCCTGGGTTAACCCCACATTATGCCATCGCGCCGCGCGCGGTGGGCCCGGCCGCCGTCAGTCCTCGTCCCTGACCGGTTCGAAGCGGGTCTTGTTGATCGCCTTTTCGTAGGCGGAACGGCCGCTGATCTGGCCGCCGTCCAACAGCTGCTGGATGGCCGCATCCATCGTGCGCATGCCCTGCGTCGCGCCGGACTGCATGGCATTCTCCAGCTGGTCGATCTTGCCCTGGCGGATCAGGTTGGACACGGCCGACGTGTTGATCAGGATCTCGAGCGCGCAGACCCGGCCACGCCCGCTCCGGTGCAGGATCAGCTGCTGCGAAAGCACGCCGCGCAGCGAGGTGGAGAGCATCGTACGCACGTGGCCCTGCTTGTCGGCCGGGAAGGCGTTGACCATGCGGTCGACCGCCGCGGCGGCCCCGTTGGTGTGCAGGGTGGCCATGACCAGGATTCCCATTTCCGCGGCCGTGATGGCCGTACTCATGGTCTCGAGGTCGCGGAGCTCGCCCACCAGGATGACGTTCGGGTCCTCGCGCAGCGCGGAGTGCAGCGCGTCGGAGAACGAAGGTGAGTGCGTGCCCACCTCGCGCTGGCTGACCAGGCAGTTCTTGCGGGAATGGATGAACTCGATGGGATCCTCGATGGTCAGAATGTGCCCCTTCAGGCGCACGTTCAGATCGTCGATCATCGCGGCGAGGGTCGTCGACTTGCCGGAACCTGTCTTGCCGGTGACCAGGATCAGGCCGTTGTTCACCTTGCAGAGGTTCTTCACGGCCTCCGGCATGCCGAGCTGCTCGAGCGTCTGCGCTCGCGACGGAATTGCGCGGAACACCGCGCCCATGCCATCGAGGTGGAGCAGGACGTTCACCCTGAATCGCGCCCGGTCGCCCATGCCGTAGGCAAAGTCGGCGCCGTCCTTCGCCTCGAATCGCTCGACCGCCTGCCGTGGCATGATCTCGTACAGCGTCTCCCGGACCACGTCGGGGGCGAGTTGCTCCTCGCGCAGGTTCCTGAGCTGGCCGTACCGGCGGATTCGAGGCGGGCCGCCCGCCATGAAATGCAGGTCCGAGCCGTCGCTCTTCAGGACCTCCTCCAGGTACTCGTCTATGCGCGGCAACGGCGGCTCCCTTCGATCCGGAGTCTCAGTCGAACCGCGGCAGCAGGCTGCGATCGACGACGAACTTGGCGAGAGCCTTCTTGTCCTGCGCATGGGCGTAGGCGTCGTCCGGATCGACTTCCTTCGCCTGCACCGCCGCGAGCAGCGCCTGGTCCATCAGCTGCATGCCGAGGTCCTTGCCGGTCTGCAGCTGCGCGGGGATCTGGTGGGTCTGGTCGGTCTGGATGAGCTTGGCGATCGCGCGGGTCATCACCATCACCTCGCAGATCGCCTTGCGCCCGCGCCCTTCAGGGCGCTTGATGAGCGCCTGGGTGACCACGGCCAGCAGGCTCTGTGACAGGAAGCTCTTGGTCTGCTCGCGCTCCTCGATGGGCAGCGCGTCGATGATGCGGTCGATGGTCTTGACGGCGCTGGTCGTGTGGAGCGTGCCCAGCACCAGGTGGCCGGTCTCGGCTGCCGTCATCGCCATGGAGATCGTCTCCGCGTCGCGCAGCTCGCCCACCAGGACGACGTCGGGATCCTCGCGCATCGCGGCGCGGACGCCCTCTGCGAACGAGGGCAGGTGGGTCCCGAGCTCGCGCTGGATCACCTGGCTCTTCTTGCTGCGGTGGACGAACTCGATGGGATCCTCGAGGCTCACGATGTTCAGGCTGCGCGACGAATTGAGCAGGTCGATCATGGCCGCCAGCGTCGTCGACTTGCCCGTGCCCGTCGAGCCGGTGACGAGGATCATGCCCTGGTGGTAGTCGCACAGTCTGCCCACGATCGGCGGCAGCCCGAGCCCCTCGATGCTCGGGATGTCGTTGGGGATGGAACGGAACACGGAGCCGATGCCAGTATCCTTGCGGAACACGTTGACGCGGAAGCGACCGCCGTCCGCGGACACGTACGAGAAATCGACGTCGTGCCCGCCGCGGAACCGGTCCTGGTGGCCGCGGGTCATGATCTCGAGCACGTAGCTCTCGAGCTCGGGCCCGCCGAGGTCGCGGAACCGGATAGGGACTAGGTCGCCGTTCATGCGCAACATCGGCGGTACGCCGACGGCGAGGTGCACGTCGGAGCACCCCTGGGCGAGGCCGAGCTTGAGAAAGGCGTCAATGCGTGGCATCGACGCGGGAGTGAATCACAAGAAGGGTTCGAGCGCCAGTTTCATCTCGTCCATGGTCTGGAAGCGCTTGCCCTTGTCCACGGCCATTGCCTTCACGACCACGTCGGAAAGCTCCGGCTGGAGCGCGGGATTGAGCTCGGCGGGCGGGCGGGCGCGTCCCTGGACGTGCTGGTACATGACCGACATGTGATCGCCCCGGTGATAGGGGGGCGATCCGGTGAGCATCTCGTAGAGGATGACGCCGAGCGAGTAGACGTCGGCCCGGGCGTCGACCTTCTTGCCCAGGATCTGCTCCGGCGCCATGTACTTGGGCG
>Ga0111152_1049_pt1 | contig 19060 bp, 15 predicted proteins | sample DeeMarSeWOR28_12_FD_80254 | JGI IMG/M metagenome (GOLD analysis project Ga0111152, IMG submission 80254) | Gammaproteobacteria bacterium SG8_30
TCGCGGCCGAGGTGGCGCGGGTGTCCGCGAGACCGAGCGAGTATCGGGGAGCGAATCGAGCGGACACCGCGCCGGATCCCGGCCGCGAGGCGCGTCAGCTCTACGCAGGGAATGCCAGAGCAAGACGGCCGCCGGGCAGCTCGAGCGAATTCACGTGCCCCGTAGGTCCCGGACCGCCTATTCGACCGGCGTTGCCACCGGTGCAGCGCCCGACGCGGCCTTCACGACCTCGAGCCAGCGCTTCGGCCGGGCGTCCTCCGGCGCGAGCGCGATCAGCCGTTCGAGCGTGGCGGCCGATCCGGCCGCGTCGCCCGACTTGAACTGCGCCTCGGCGTAGGTGAGCCCCCAGGTCACGTTGTCCGGCTCGAGCGCAAAGGCGCGACCCAGGTAGCGGCGCGCCCGGGCGGGGCTGTCCGTGCGCAGCAGCAGCCGCCCGGCGCCACCCTGGGCCTCCGCGGAGGTGACGAAGGCCTCGGCGAGGTTGGCCGCCACCCGGGCCGCCTCGGTCGCGTTGCCCGCCTGCTGGTACACCGACATCGCCTGGGTCATGGTCTCCGCCCAGGACTGCCGCCCGGTGAACCACGCCTGGGCCAGGCGCTCGATGTCGCTGGCAGGCGCGGGCAGCCGGGTCACGCGCCGTTCCGGCACGAACGGCCAGTCGTTTTTCAGCACCGCGATGCGATAGCCGCCCGCCAGCGCGTCGAGCTCCGTCGCCGGCCGCTCGAGCCAGGCCGACTCGCGATTGATCCGCACGCTCGAGCCCGTGGCTGCGGCCAGCGGCGCGTAGAAGGCGTCGGCGAGCAGGAAGTAGCCCCGTACGTTCGGGTGCAGGTGCTCGAGCATCAAGTCGGCGCCGATGATGCGATCCTCGGAGGCGGTCGCGAGCGCCTTCTGCGAGTCGACGAGCGTGGCGCCCGTGGCCGTCGCGAGTTCGTGCAGGATGGCGTTCATGGTCTCCGGCGCACGGAAGCGCAGGGCGTCGCGGTCCTTGGCCGCGAGGAAGGCCTCGCGTGCCTCGCTGCGGCGGCCCTGCGACAGAAGCGCGCCACCGAGCCCGTACCAGGCGTCGGCCGCGCCGTCGTCCATCGCGAGTGCCTGGCGGAAGGCGGTTTCCGCGGTGGCGGCGTCGCCGGCCTCGAACGCCTCGCGACCCCGGGTGGTTGTCGCTTCCCAAGCGGTGGTCTCGGTGTTCTCCGCGAGCACGTTCATGAACGGCGGCTGGTCGCGCTCGTTGCTCGCGAGCGTGCCGACGAACACCGGCACGCCGGCTGCTGCGAAACGCTCGAGAATGCGCCGCATGTTGCCACGGAACTGCTCGAGGCCTCGCTCGTAGAGCGCCGAGCCGTACGGGATCTGCCTTTCCCGGGCGACCCGGGACATCAGGGTGCCTTCCTCGGCCGGTGTGGCGTGACCGCCGAGCCACCGCGACAGCCAGGTCTCGAAGCCGCGGTAGAGGTGAAGCCGGCGCAGCGACAGCGTCAGGCGGGCGAGGGCGGGCGAGCTCGCCCCCACGTAGGAGGAACCGACACCGCCGATCCCGAGGTACTCGTTGTGGCCGGTGTAGATGACGACGGCGTCCGGTTCCCGTGCGAGGATCTCCTCGACGAAGTCGAGCAGCACGTAGCTCGTGACCGCGGCCATCGCCGTGGTGATGACCTCGACGTCCCTGTCCCCGGCGCCGCGCTGGAGACGGCGGACCAGGAACTCGCCCGGCGAGACCCAGCGGCCGTAAGGGAAGCCCGCGGCGCTCGATTCGCCCAGCACGAAGACCCGATAGGTTCCCTCCGGCTTTTCCTGGCGGAAATACGTCGTGTCGATGCTGACGGTGGGCGCGGCGTCCGGGTTCGGGAAGAAGCGACGGATGACCTGCGGGTTCGGCTGCTCGTAGCCCGGCGCGCCATCGACCGGCACGAACAACGGCTCGAGGCGGCCCGCACCCGAGAGTCGCATGGCAACTTCCAGCACGAGCAGGACGCCGAGCGGGAGGAGCAGCGTGATCGCCCACATGGCGCCGCGGGAGGACCGACCGTGCGCCGGCGGCTCCGGCTGGGCGCTCTGGACTTGGCGATCGCGGCGTTTCACGAGGCGGCTCCGGTCCCTGGCCTTCGCGGCGGCAGGGTGCACCGCGGGCGAGCGCGGAATGCTATCACGGCCCTCGGAGCGGCGAGTTCAGGCAGAATCGTGCGGCGATGCGAGTCCTCAAGCAGACCGGGCGCTACACGATCGTCGACGATTTCCTGGAGCCGCGGGACTTCGAGCTCGTGCTGGAATACGTCGCGCGCAGCGACTACGCGCGCAACCCGCGCTGGGTCAAGCCCTGGGACCTGTCCGACGAGATGCCGTGGCAGACCGGCGAGACGGTGCACACGCGCGGCAAGGCGCTCCACCCGGACGACCCGAGGCGCGCCTACCCGACGGGCACGGCGGTCGACCTCGTGATCAAGGCCATCCTGGCCTCCGACTTCTACCGGGAATCCGTGCCCGGGACGTACGTCACCGCCCGCAACTACCTGCACCCGCAGGGTTCCGGGCTCGACTGGCACGACGACGGAGGCCGCTTTTCCGGCGCCTACACGTTCTACGCGCACCATCGCTGGCACGTGTCCTGGGGCGGCGAGCTCATGATCGTGGAGGATCCCTTGGGCCGCGAGCCGCTGCCCGACCGCAGGCACATGACCGGCGGGCGCGTCGAGACGGTCGAGGCGAGCTGGAACGTGCTGCACAAGGAGGACCTCTCGGAGATGCTGATGGAGCGGACGACCAGCACCGAGTTCGTGTTCGCCAAGCCCAACCGGATCGTGTTCCTGAAGCGGGGCGTGTGGCACAAGGTCGCGCCGGTCAAGGGGAACGCCCCCTTCGCCCGTTGCGCCATCGCGGGGTTCTTCCTCGGCGACGATGACGACGTCCAGTTCTGGCGCTGAGCGGCGGGCTTGCGCGCGGCGCAGCGCGCGCGTGACGCCATGACCCGGATCCTCGGGATCTCGGCCTTCTACCACGACAGCGCGGCAGCCCTGGTCGAGGACGGCTGCATCGTGGCTGCCGCCCAGGAGGAGCGGTTCAGCCGCCTCAAGCACGACGCCCGCTTCCCCGCGGGGGCCGTGCGCTACTGCCTGCAGGAAGGTGGCACTCGTCTCGAGGACGTCGACGCCGTCGTGTTCTACGACAAGCCGTTCCTGAAGTTCGAGCGCCTGCTCGAGACCTACCTCGCCACGGCCCCGCGCGGGTTCCGGTCGTTCGTGGCGGCGATGCCCGTGTGGCTCAAGGAGAAGCTCTTCCAGAAGTCGTTGCTGCGGCGGCAACTCGCGGCGATCGCCGGCGAGGATGCCCCCCTGCCTCCGCTGATGTTCAGCGAGCACCACCTCTCGCACGCCGCTTCGGCGTTCTACCCGAGCCCGTTCGAGGAGGCCGCGGTGCTGTGTCTCGACGGGGTGGGGGAGTGGGCGACGTCCTCGGCATGGCTGGGCCGCGGGAGCACGTTGCAGCCGCTCTGGGAGCAGCCCTTCCCGCACTCGCTCGGGCTCCTCTACTCCGCCTTCACCTACTACACCGGGTTCAAGGTCAACTCCGGCGAGTACAAGATGATGGGGCTCGCTCCTTTCGGCGAGCCGCGCTATGCCGACGCCATCCGCGAGCACCTGATCGACGTCAAGCCGGACGGCAGCTTCCGCCTCGACCTCGACTACTTCGACTTCGCCACGGGCCTGCGCATGACCAACCCGCGTTTCCACGCGCTCTTCGACGGTCCCCCCCGCGCGCCGGACGCCCCGCTCGACCAGCGCACCGCCGACATCGCGCGCTCGGTGCAGCAGGTGACGGAGGACGTCGTGCTGGCCCTGGTGCGCGGCCTGCACGCCGACACCGGGCAGCGTCGGCTGTGCCTGGCCGGGGGTGTCGCGCTCAACTGCGTGGCCAACGGGCGGGTGCTCCGCGAGGGCCCGTTCGAGGACCTCTGGATCCAGCCCGCGGCCGGCGACGCGGGCGGGGCGCTAGGTGCGGCGCTCTTTGCCTGGCACGCCCGCTTTGCCGATGACCGGCAACCGGCCGGGCCGGACGGCATGCAGGGCGCCTACCTCGGACCGGCCATCACGGATGAAGGCGCGAGGGCTTTCCTCGAGCGCGAGGGGCTGCCCTTCGAGGAACTCGACGACAAGGACCTGGCGGGACGCGTCGCGGCGCTGCTCGAGGGCGGTGCCGTGGTCGGCTGGGTGCAGGGACGGATGGAATTCGGGCCGCGGGCGCTCGGCACCCGCTCCATCCTCGGCGATCCGCGCGACCCGGAGATGCAGCGGCGGCTGAACCTCAAGACCAAGTTCCGCGAGTCCTTCCGCCCGTTCGCGCCGAGCGTCACGGACTCGGCCGCGGGGGAACACTTCGAGATCGACCGGCCGAGTCCCTACATGCTGCTCACCGCCCGCGTCCGCAACCGGATCGAAGTGCCCGAGGGGCAGGGGACGGGCCTGATGGAACGACTGCACCGCCCGCGTTCTGCTCTGCCGGCGATCACGCACGTCGACTGCAGTGCCCGCCTGCACACGGTAGACGCCGGGGTGAACCCGCGATTCCACGCGCTGCTCGAGGCGTTCGGCGCTCGCACCGGCGTGCCGGTGCTGATCAACACCTCCTTCAACGTACGCGGCGAGCCGATCGTCTGCACCGAGGAGGACGCCTGCCGGTGCTTCCTGGCCACGGACATGGACTACCTGGTGCTGGGGCGTTGCCTGCTCGAGGCCTCAGGCATGCCCGCCGCCCACCGTCTGCGCGCGGAGCGGGTCTTCGACCCGGACTGACGTGCAGCGCATCGAGCGACACGACCGGCGGGCGCTGCGACACTTCGGGTTCGCACTGGCATTCATGGCGGCGCTGGTGTTCGGGGTGCTGGCGCCCTGGATCCTCGGCCGGCCGTGGCAACCTTGGCCGTTCGTCGCGGCCGGGGCTCTGTTCTCGCTCGCCGTCGTCGTGCCCACGGCGCTCTACCCTGTCTACCGCGCGTTGCGGCCGCCGCTGGCCCTGCTGGCGACTGTCAACAACTGGGTGCTGCTCGGGGTCTTCTACTACCTGCTGCTCTGGCCATATGGCGTCTACGCGCGCCTGGCGAGGCGCCTGCACTTCAAGACCGGGTTCGATCCCGCCGCCCCGAGCTATAGAATCCCCCGTGCGGACGGCGGGCGCCGCGACGGGCCGACGGACCTGGACCAACCCTTCTGATGAGCGACTTCCTGCGCGATCTGTGGGCCTTCATGCGGGTCCGCAAGAAGCTCTGGCTACTGCCGCTGGTGGTCGTCCTGGTGCTGCTCGGCGCGCTCGTGGTCGCGAGCCAGCAGTCGGCGCTGGTCTCGATGATCTACACGCTCTTCTGAGCCGTTCCCACCGGTAGCCAGTACGCCGCCGCAGGCGCCGTTCAGAGGTTGATTTTGTGCGTTGCACCGTGCAACGCTCCACGTGCCATCCGGGTCCGGTGTGTCGCGGTGAGGATGCCGAAAAACAACAGGGATTGGCTGACGGTTTCGGGGGTGCCTTGAGTCCAGGGTCGGCTACTGCAAGGCAGGGTGCGGCAGGGCGCGTCGCATGGCTGCTGCTCGCCCTGCCGGTGCTCGGGGCCGCGGGCTGCGCGGGCACTCCGTCGCCGCCTGCGGCAGCGTCGGCTCCCGCCCAGGTGATGCCCCAGCGCGACTGGTCGGATGCCGTGCTCTATTTCCTCGTGCTGGACCGTTTCGCGGATGGGGATGCCGGCAACGACGCGGGAGTGGACCGCGCCAACCCGGGCGGCTTTCACGGCGGCGACCTGCAAGGGCTCGCCCGGCATCTCGACGAGATCGCCTCGCTCGGTGCGACGGCCATCTGGATCACGCCGATCGTTCGCCAGGACAGCTATTGCCCCTGGGCGCAGGGGGACCCCGCTTCGGGATTCGGCGGGGCGTTCGAGCATTGCGCCTTCCACGGCTACTGGGCCGACGACTTCAAGGTGCTGGATCCACGCTTCGGCTCGGAGGACGACCTGAAGGCGCTGATCCAAGAGGCGCACGCGCGCGGCATGAAGGTGCTGCTCGACGTGGTCTACAACCACGTGGGCTATGGCTCACACTACCTCGAGGATTCCGCCACCCGGGACTGGTTCCGCAAGAAGCCCGTCGACTGCGCGGCCGATCCCCTGACCTGCCAGGTCGGCGGGCTGCCCGACCTGCGCACCGAGCTGCCCGAAGTCCGCGCCTACCTGCTCGATGCCCACCTCGGGCTCGCGGAACGCACCGGGCTCGACGGCTTCCGGCTGGACACCGTCAAGCACGTGGAGCACGACTTCTGGCAGGCTCACCGTAGCGCGACGCGCGAGCGGGTCGGCCCGGATTTCTTCCTGCTCGGCGAGGTCTGGGGCGGCTCGGCGCAGGTGCTCGACGACTGGTTCGTCAACGACGAGATGGACGCCGGCTTGGACTTCACCTTCAAGGGCAGCTGCGAGAGCTACGTGCAGGGCAAGGGCCGCACCATCGCGTTCTCCGCCTACCTCGAGAAGCGCCACCGGGTGCGCGAGGGCTACCACCTCTCGCACTACCTTTCCTCGCACGACGAGCCTTCGGCCAGGATGAACCTCGGCGGCGACCAGGGGGCCCTGAAGCTCTGCATCGCGCTGCAGATGACCTCGCTCGGCATCCCGATGATCTACTACGGCGAGGAAGTCGGGGCGCGGCACACTACCTGGCCGATGAACCGCGTGGACTTTCCGTGGGGAAACCGTCCGGTGGAGCCTGGCCGCGGAGTGGAGCGCGACGCGTCCCTGCGGGACCATTACCGCCGGCTGATCGAGATCCGCCGCCGGCATCGGGCGCTCTCGGCGGGCGGTTACGAGCGGCTCTCGACCGACGGCGACCTCCTCGTCTTCGGGCGCAACCACGAGCCCTCCGGCGACGCCGTCGTGGTGGCCATCAACCGCGGCACCGGGCCGGCGGAGGCGCAGGTCGCCGCACCGGCGGGCTGGGGCGGTCGTGCGGTCGACGCACTGAGCGGCGAGCCGGCCGCGGTGACCGAAGGCACGCTGCAGGTGGTGGTACCGCCGCGCTCGGCGCGGATCTACACGGGGCCCTGAGCATGGCGGACATCGTTTTCGAAAAGGTGTGCAAGCGCTTCGGCGAGGTCAGCGTCATCGAGGACTTCGACCTGGTGATCAAGGACCACGAGTTCATGGTGTTCGTCGGCCCCTCGGGCTGCGGCAAGTCGACGGCGCTCAGGATGATCGCCGGGCTCGAGGAGGTCACCGAGGGCACGCTGTCCATCGGCGGACGCGTGGTGAATGACGTGCATCCCAAGGATCGCGACGTCGCCATGGTGTTCCAGAGCTACGCGCTCTACCCGCACATGACCGTGCGCGAGAACATCGCCTTCGGGCTGACCATCCGCAAGGTGCCGAAGGACGAGATCGAGAAGCTGGTAGGCGAGTCGGCCGGCATCCTGGGCCTCAAGGAGCTGCTCGACCGCAAGCCCAAGGCGCTGTCCGGCGGCCAGCGCCAGCGCGTGGCGCTCGGCCGGGCCATCGTTCGCAAGCCGGCCGTGTTCCTGTTCGACGAGCCGCTTTCCAATCTCGACGCCGAGCTGCGCGTGCAGATGCGGGCGGAGATCTCCAAGCTGCAGCAGCGGCTCAAGACGACCACCGTGTACGTCACGCACGACCAGATCGAGGCGATGACGCTCGGTCATCGCATCTGCGTGCTTGCGCCCATGGGCAAGGAACGCAAGACCAACCTCAAGCAGGTGGGCACGCCGCTCGAGCTCTACGACCGGCCCCAGAATGTCTTCGTCGCCAAGTTCATCGGCACGCCGCCCATGAACATGGTCAAGGCCCGCGTCAACGACGACGGCTCGCGCCTCGAGGCCTCGGGTTTCGTCTCAGGCGTGCCGGACGACCGCCGCGCCGCACTCAAGGCCTACGCCGGCAAGGAGGTGCTGCTCGGCGTACGGCCCGAGCACGTCGGCGAGCCGGGCGCCCACTCCTGGAAGAACACAGCGCCGGTCAAGGGCACTGCCGACATCGTCGAGACCATCGGTCACGAGGTCATCGTGCACCTGAGCTGCAGCGGCGACACGATGGTGGCCAAGCTCGGCGCGCACCGCGTGCCGGCCTTCGGCGAGGAGATGGAGCTCGCGATGGACTGCGATGCCATCCATCTGTTCGATCCGGCCACCGAGCAGAGGATCCAGTAGGGCACACCAGCCCGGACGTACAAGGAACGAGACTGATGAGCATCGACCGTTGGATCGTGAGGGGCGTCGCCGTCGCGGCGGCGTGGCTCGGCATGGCCGGATCGGCGCTGGCGGCGACCGAGATCGTCGTCTGGCACGCATACCGCGGCAACGAGAAGTCGGCCTTCGAGAAGGTCGTCGACATGTTCAACAAGTCGCAGGGCAAGATCGTCGCCAAGACGCTGGCCGTGCCCTTCGACGCCTACGCGGACAAGATCACCGCGGCCGTGCCGAGGGGCAAGGGACCGGACGTGTTCATCTTCGCCCAGGATCGACTCGGCGGCTGGGTCGAGGGCGGCCAGACGGTCGAGCCGATCGACTTCTACGTCGAGGACGAGACGGTCGCGAGCCTGGTGCCGGGCATGATGAAGGCCGTCACCTACCGAGACACCATCTACGGCCTGCCGCTCAACTACAAGAGCATCGCCATGATCTACAACACGGCGATGGTGAAGTCGCCGCCGAAGACGACGGGCGAGCTTGTACGGATGGCGAAGGAGATGACCAATGCCGCCTCCGGCCGCTTCGGGCTGGCCTACGAGTACTCCAACTACTTCTTCCACGCGGCGTTGATGAACGCCTTCGGTGGGCAGGTGTTCGCGGACGGCGCGAAGCCAGTCATCGACTCGAAGCAGAACGTCGCCGCCATCAACCTGATGATGAAGTGGTTCAAGCAGGACGGCATCCTGCCGGCCGAGCCGTCCTCGACGCTTGTGTCGACGCTCTTCAACGAGGCCAAGGCGGCCATCGTCTTTTCTGGCCCCTGGTTCCTGGGCGAGGTGAGCGACTCCGTCAAGTACGCCATTGCGCCGCTGCCGAAGGTGGACGAGGCCGGCGGCGCCCCGATGAGGCCCTGGCTGACCGTGGAGGGGATCTACGTCTCCGCGGCGTCCAAGGCCAAGGAGGAGGCCTACGAGCTCGCCAGGTACCTGATCTCGACGGAAGCGGCCCTGGTGCTGGCCCTCGAGGGCGGACAGCTGCCCACCAGCAAGGCAGCGTACAACGATCCGCGCGTCGCGAAGAACCCGACGCTCATGGGCTTCCGCGCGCAGCTCGACACCGCGGTGCCCATGCCCAACTACGCCGAGATGACCCTGATGTGGTCTCCGGTCACCACCGCCATGAACAAGATCGTCAAGGGCTCTGCCACGCCCGAGCAGGCGCTCGCCGAGGCACAGGCGACCGTGATCGACAGCATCGGCAAGCTGCGGCGCGGCAAGTAGGGCATCGGCCCCGAAGCGGCACCACCCGTGACGGAACTGGCGCAGCATCTCGGCCGGGAGCAGGTCCGCAGGGCGGACACGCAGACCGCGCGCACGCGTCGCTTCCTCCTGCAGCCCGCGGCGCTCGGGCTCGCTCTCGGCCTGGCGCTCGTCGTCGGGCTGGGCGGCTGGTTCCAGCGCCAGGCTACGGAGCGGGTCGCCGACGAGCGAGCGCAGCGGATCGCGGTCGTCGAGACCACCGGCCTCTCCGAGGCGATCTCGGCGGCCCTCGAGGCCTCTCCGGAGGACGGCCTGTTGCTGCAGGGACTGCTGGAGCGCTGGGCCTCGGCCGGCGGGGGCGACCGCCGCGCGCAGGTCCTCAGGCTTTCCGGTGCGCGCCTGCTGGCCTCGAACCAGCCTGGCGACCTCGAGGGCGAGCTGCCGCGGCGCCTGGAACGCGAGGAGAAGTGGCTCTTCGATCTCGGCCAGGAGCTGCGCGCGGCCGTCGACACGAACCGGGACGAGGGCGGGTTCCGCAAGGCCCAGGTCGCCATCGAGCGGCCTGGGGCCGGCCGAATCATCGTCGCCCTGCCGCTTGCCGACGCGGAAGGCGGGGTCTGGGGCCTGCTGCGGACCGACCTGCCGCTGGCGGATGCCGTCGCCGGGCCGAGGGCCGGCGCGGGCTGGACCCTCGTGGTATCGCTGGTGCTCCTGCTGCTTGCCATCGCGGCAGGGCTCGAGCGCAGCGGCGTCGTCTCCCGGGAGCCCGAGGCAAGGCGCGCCTGGCTGTTGCCGCTCGTCGCGCTCGCGCTGCTGCTCGGCACCGGCTCGTGGCTCGCGGATCGCTGGGCGGATGGTTTCGCCGGCGCCATCGCCGAGGCCAACGAAGCCGTCGCCGCCGAGCAGAGGGCCCTGCGCAGCGCGCTCACGGGACTCGACAGCTTTGCGCCGGCGGTCGGGGCGGAATGGGACGTCGACGAGTTCCAGCGCCCACGAGGACTGGTCGGGCCGGACGGCAGCATCAACCAGCAAGGCCTGTCGGCGGAGGTCCGCTCGCAGATCGGCCCGCTGGCGAAGGCCCTCGGGTGGAACCTGGTGGTGGGCGCACTCGTCCTCGCGTTCTTCGGCTTCGGCCTCGCCGGCCGCCTCAGGCGCACGATCCTCGAGTACCGCTACGCCTACCTGTACGTGACGCCGGCCATGCTCGGCATGCTGGTGCTGGTGTTCTTCCCCTTCGCCTACGGCATCGCGCTGTCCTTCACCGGGCAGACGATTTTCAACATCAGCCAGCCGATCACCGAGCTCTGGGTGGGCTTCCGGAACTACGTCGAGATCATCGGCGACCTCGACGTGGCGACGCGCAGTCCCGACGGCTGGGTGATCAACTACCAGAACTTCTACTGGACGCTGTTCATCACCGTCTGCTGGACCGTGTCCAACGTCACCGTCGGCGTGACGCTGGGCATGATTCTCGCGCTCGCGCTCAATACGCCCGGCCTCAAGGGCAAGGCGATCTACCGCGTGTTGCTGATCCTGCCCTGGGCGATCCCCAACTACATCACGGCGCTCATCTGGAAGGCGCTGTTCCATCCGCAGTTCGGCGCCTTCAACCAGGCGATCCAGGTGCTGGGCGGAGAGCCGATCAACTGGATGGACGGCGTGTTCTCCGCGTTCATGACCGGCCTGATGACCAATGGCTGGCTGTCCTTCCCGTTCATGATGGTGGTGATCCTGGGCGGCCTGCAGTCGATCTCGCAGGACATGTACGAGGCGGCGACCGTGGAAGGCGCGAACCGCTGGCAGCAATTCCGCAGGATCACGCTGCCTCTCCTGAAGCCCACGCTCGTGCCGGCGGTCATCCTATCGGTCGTCTGGACCTTCAACATGTTCAACGTCATCTACCTGGTCTCCGGTGGCGAGCCGGCCGGCGCCAACGAGATCCTGATCACCAAGGCCTACAAAATCGCCTTCGAGGAGTATCGGTACGCCTACGCGGCGGCCTATTCGACGGTGATCTTCCTCATCCTGCTGGTCTACGGCGTGTTCCAGACGCGGGTGACCCGGGCCACGGAGGCGGTGCACAAATGAGCGCCCGCAAGAGCGAACGCAAGGTCCACCTGCTGCTTCACGCCTTCCTGATCGTGTTCACGCTGCTCGCGACCTATCCCATCCTGTGGGTGATCAGCGTGGCGTTCTCCGGGACCCAGAACCTGGCCTTCGCGGACGTGCCGGCGGACCCGGGCGTACTGGACAGGCTGCGCGCCGTCCTGCCCTGGCCCGCGGAGTGGTCGCTCGCCAACTTCCGGGACGTCCTCACCGAGCAGCCCTTCCTGACGTGGATCGTGAACAGTGCCATCGTCGCCGCTGCCACGACGGTGGTCGGCGTTTTCCTTGCCTGCACCGCGGCTTACGCCTTCTCGCGCTTCTCCTTCCCGGGCCGGCGGGCCGGCATGATGGCCTTCCTCGTATCCCAGATGTTCCCCGGGACGCTGCTGCTCGTGCCCCTCTACATCATCGTCGTCGGCTGGCTGGGGCTCGGGAATTCCTACCTGGGCCTGATCCTGGTCTACGCGGTCACCGCGATCCCGTTCTGCGTGTGGATGCTGAAGGGGTATTTCGATACGATTCCGATCGAGATCGAGGAATCGGCCATCATGGATGGTGCGTCGCGGCAGACGATCTTCTTCCGGATCATCCTGCCGCTCGCGAAGCCCGCCGTGGCGGTGACGGCGCTGTTCTCGTTCATGACGGGCTGGAACGAGTTCATCCTGGCGGCCACGTTCCTCGAGGAAGAAGTCAAGTACACGGCGCCCGTGGGGCTCAAGTTCTTCGTGGGGGGATTCTCGTCACTGTGGGGCTACTTCGCGGCGGGCTCGATCATCGTCTCGGTGCCGGTGGTCGCGCTGTTCCTGTTCCTGCAGAAGTACCTCGTGTCCGGCCTGACGGCCGGCGGCGTGAAAGGTTGAGGTGTTTGATTCGGGTTTGACGGCCCGCGGCGCGCTGCCGGGGCGAACCAGGAGGGTAGGATGATGAAGTCCAGTTTCCGGCGTGCGACGGTGGCAGTGGCAGGCGGCGTCCTGGCTTCGGCGACGGCCCTTGCGGCCGACGTGACCTTCAAGGACCCGATCGGCGACGACAACGGGCCAGGCAACTACGTGTACCCGACCGATGGGGTGTACACGCCCGGCAGCTTCGACCTCGTCGAGCTGGACGTGAAGGACGGCGGCAACGTCGGCTTCGAGGTCACCGTCAACGATGCGCTGCGCGACCCCTGGGGCATGGGCGTCGGTTTCGCGGTGCAGATGGTGTTCATCTTCATCGACACCAAGGAAGGCGGGCACACGGTCGGCCTCGCCGGCACCAACATCGCCTTTGCCGAAGACGCCGGCTGGGAGAAGGTGGTGATCCTCTCGCCGCAGCCGGCCTCGCGCGTGCAGGCCGAGATCCGAACCAAGGGGGGCGACGTGGCGGGCGACATCGTGGTGCCTCGCCGTACGACGGGCGCGGGCCGGACCATCAGCGCCAAGGTCAAGAAGAACGAGCTGGGCGAGGGCGACCCGGCCACCTGGGGCTACCAGGTGGTGATGCAGTCGAACGAGGGTTTCCCCGACAAGTCCGACCTGCTGACCCGCAAGGTCAACGAGTACGAGGGGCAGCACCGCTTCGGCGGCGGCAACGACGCCGACTGCGACCCGCACGTCATGGACATCCTCGCCGGCAAGGGCGAGGGCGCGGACTCGGAGAAGCAGGCGCAGTACGACATGCTGGCCTACGAGTGCGGCCCCGAGGGCGGGGCCGTCAAGATGGCTACGCTGACCATGGTCCGCAAGTAACCCGCGATCGATCGAGGGAGAACAACAATGGTGAACCGCAACAGGATGCTGGCGGCCGCGGTGGCTGCGACGCTCGGCACGCTGCCCATGCACGCGGGCGCCGCCGAGCCGGGCGAGATCAAGTGGTTCGGCAGCGTCTATGCCAAGTTCCTGGACGGCAACCGGAACATCAACAACGCGCTGTACAACAACGCGGAAACGACTCCGGGCGAGGCCGGCGGCGACCAGGGCCAGGGCATCGAGTTCGAGCTCATGTTCAACGCCCAGGTCTCCAAGCAGGTCGAGATCGGCGGGCGCATCAAGGCGCGCTTCAACCAGAACTTCTGGGCCAACTTCGGCGGCTTCGGTCCGCAGGAGGAGGACGAGCGCTCCGCCCAGTACATGAAGCTGCGCGGCGCCTGGGCGCGGATCACTCCCGGGTACGAGTGGATCGACTCGGCGACGATCGGGAGCAACGACTGGGGCATGTTCGATGCCTTCACCCAGGGCAAGTTCCGCTATATCGACCGCGACAACAGCTCCGGCATCCTCCTTCAGGGCTCGGCGCTCGGCCGCGACCTGCGCTGGGACCTCGCGCGCGTGTCCCTGTCCCGGCTCTTCCAGGGCCCGGCCTACAACACGGGCGAACTGTTCGCGAACGATGCGGCCTGGATCGGGCAGGTGACTTACTCGCCGAGTCCCGACTGGAACTTCACGGGCATCTACGAGTGGATCAACGACGACGAGGTCGATCCGGCCGACAACAACGTCTTCGACGGCACAGACACCGTCGCGCGCTACGACAACAAGATCTTCGGCCTCAAGGGCCAGTACTCGGGCCTCGGCTTCATGGACATCCGGGCGGCCTACTACGGATCCGACTTCACGATCGCCGACGACGTCTGCGGCACGGGTCTCGGCGACTGCCGCTACAGCCCGACGCCCAAGAAGGACACGGACGGCGAGGCCTACACCCTCAACCTGGAGTTCAACAACCTCGGCATTGACGGCTTGACGGTCGCGGCGCAGTACTTCCACATCGGCGCGGACTACGTGTCCGTCACGGCGGCGCGCCGCGAGTCGGACGTGCTGCTGACCGAGGGGCAGGAAGGCACCTGGCAGCAGGGCCGGCCGGAGTTCAACTGCTTCTACCGCGACCTGCTCGACACGAGCGGTGACCCGGTCTGCGGCAATCGGGACAGCGAGGCGTACAACGGCAGCCTGGGCTGGGGCGGCTGGAACGGCGAGGTGCAGCAGGTGGTTGCCGCCGGCCTGGCGGACAACGACTTCACCGACTTCGACGAGCCGGTCGCGCACACGGTCGTCGGCTGGAAAGGCTTCACCATCGTGCCGAAGTACCGCATCGGTAACTGGGAGTTCGCGGCCGAGTACAGCAACGTAGACTTCGACACGAACTGGCAGGCCTGCGGCCTGGTCGACGCCAACGGCAATCCTGACAAGGACGCCGGCTGCATCTACCCGCTCATGGAGGGGACTAACTCCTGGGGCCTGGGCGGCGCCTATCGCTCCCCGTATTCCCTGTACCAGGATCGCAGCATGGAGATCTACGCGATCCGGGCGGACTACTTCCTGGACATCGCCAACGGCGTGGATCTCTCCTTCCGCTACAAGTACATCAAGGACGAGGACAAGCGCGTGACGACCCAGGAAGGCCTCGTCGACGCCTACGACGGCTACGGCGGCTCGGTCAACCAGGACTGGATCCCGAACCCGGCCCTCGGCGGGTGCCTGGAGTGCGACGACCGCTCGGCCGACTACAACACCTACGGGATCAGCGCGGGCTACCAGATCCACCCGGACCTGTACCTGAAGCTCATCTACGAGCTCAACACCGTGGACCTGATCGACGGCACGATCGACGTGGCGCCCATCGGCCTCGGTCGGGGTGGCAGTTGGATCAACTACCTGACCGGCGAGCACGAGAAGAACCGGGTGGGCCTGAACTTCAGCTACTTCCTTTCGGGCGTGGAGTTCGGGGGTACCTTCGACTGGTTCTGGGGCGAGTACCGGCCGGAGTTCTACACGAACGACGGCGAGAGCTTCGTCCGGCTGGTGCCAGCAGAGGGCGTGACGGTGATCCCGACCGCGCTCGCCAACATCCCGATCGACAAGGTCAAGTACGACCAGTACCGCATGAAGGTGTTCATGAAGGTCAGCTTCTGACCGGATCGCGAAGGGAACGGGGCGGCCGTCTGACCGGCCGCCCCGATCTTTTCGGCGACGGGCCTCCCATGCCGATTCGCGCCGCAGTCCTGTTCCTGTCGTGTTTGCTCGGCGCCTCGGCCGCCGTCGCCCAGACCATCGTGCTCCAGGACCGCCGCGGCGACGACCACGGCAACGGCGACCTGATCTACCCGAACCGCGACGACCTGCGGCCGGGCGATCTCGACCTCGTCTCCGTCACGGCGGAACCGGTGAAAGACGGTACGCTGTTCAAGGTCGAGTTCGGCCGCGCGATCCGCGATCCGCGCGGCGTCGTGACCCAGGTCGGCCAGATTCCGATGGACCGGCTGGCCCGTAACGGTTTCTATACCTTCAACGTCGACCTCTGGTGCCCGGCCGAGGCGTGGAGATCGACAGGCAGTTCGCCTGGGAGAAGGCGATCGTGCTGACGCCCCGGCCCGAGGTGGCCTCCTCCATGCTCGAGAACCAGCTGCTGCTGGCGGCGGAGGCGGATCTCAAGGCACGCGAGGGACGCGTGTCGAAGTACCGGCTCGAGTACATCGCCGGCGAGCTGAAGGAAGAGACCGACTCGCTCTACTTCTTCCCGAGCCGCGCCCGGGTCGCCGGCAAGACCGTCGAGTTCCTGGTCCCGGACAGCTTCCTGCCCGGCCCGGTCAGCGAGTCCTGGGCGTTCACCGTGCTGGTGACCGGCGCGGACCTCGAGCAGGCCGGGCCGCCGGTTTCCGGCGGGCCGCGGCGGCGCGCGCCGATGATGACCATGGGTGTCGCGCTCGGCATCACCTACGATTCCTTCGGTATCCGCTCGGACGTGGATTCGGGGGTGGCACCCGTGATCGACCTGCTCTCGCCGGTGCAGGGCGCGCAGGAGGCGGCACTCAACGACTACGACGTCGTCACGCCGCGACTCGCATCCGTCCCGGGCGTCGCTGCCGACGGCAAGCCGGCCACTACGCCCGAGGGAGAGGCACTGACCGCCGAGGCCGCGGAGCGGCTCGACGCCGTCACCCGGGGTACGGCGCCGGCCCCGGTGGCCGGAATGCCCGCGGCGAGCGCCGCGCCGCCGCCTTCGGCGGTGTCTGCCCAGCCTCGCACCGTCGCCCAGCGCCTGCGCGAGCTCAACCAGCTGCTCGAGGACGGGCTGATCACGGCGGAGGAGCACGCCGAGCTCCGGCGCAAGATCCTCTCCGAGCTCTAGGCCCGGCGCGATGGATCCGACCGGCATGCAGGAGGAACCGCTCGACCGGCTCGCTGCGTTGCGGGGCATCGTCGATCGCTACCACGATCATCGCGGCGTGCTGCGCGAGGTCTCGCACAGCACGCGGCAGGGGATCCTGCGCGCGATGGGCATCGACGTCGACGATGCGGCCTCCGTGCAGAAGGCAATTGACGACGCGGCACGCCTGAGTACCGGGCAGGTCGTGCCGCCGGCCGTCGTCTGGCGTGACGGCGAGCTCTCACTCGAGTTGGTGGTCGGCGACGGGGCGCCCGACCGACGAATCACCTGCACCCTCAATTTCGAGGGCGGCGGCCGTGAGCAGTGGCAGGCGCCGGCGGCGGGGCGGACGACGCTCCTGCAGCGCCCGGGAGCGCTGCCGCCCGGCTATCACTCCCTGGACGTGACGGTTGGCGCCGACGAGGTCCTGCGCAGCCTGCTGATCGCCGCTCCGGAAATGTGTCACCAGCCGGCCGCGCTCGCGGGCGAGGCGCGCCGCTGGGGCATCGCCGTGCAGCTCTACACGCTGCGCTCTGCCATGAACTGGGGCATCGGAGATTTCGCGGACCTGACGCGACTGGCGCGGGACGCAGGCCGCGCCGGGGCAGACTTCATTGGGCTCAATCCCCTGCACGCGCTGTTCACGGCCGATCCCGCGCAGTGCAGCCCCTACAGCCCGTCGAGCCGGCACGCCCTGAACGTGCTCTACATAGCGGTCGAGGTGCTCCCGGACTACGCGCAGTGCCCGCAGGCCCAGGAACGAGTCGCGCAGAAGTCGTTCCAGGAGGAGCTCGATCGGCTGTGCAACGAGCCGCTCGTCGACTACGCCGGCGTCGCCGCCGCGAAGCTCGAGATCCTGCGCATGCTGTTCGTGCGTTTCCGGAAGGAGGAGATTGCACGCGGCACGGCGCGGGCGCACTCCTTCGAGGCATTCTGCGCGACCCGCGGCGAGCCGATGCGCCTGCACGCACTGTTCGAGGCGCTCGACGAGGTCATGCGCAGCGAGCACCACGCGAGCGAGGGCTGGACCTCCTGGCCGCAAGCATATCGTGATCCCTCGGGCCCGGCGGTGGCCGACTTCGCCGAGCGCGAGGCGGTGCGTGTCGAGTTCCACGCCTGGCTGCAGTGGCTCGCCGAGTCCCAGCTCGCGGCCGCCGCGCGCGCCGCGAAGGACGCGGGCATGGCGATCGGGCTCTACGGCGACTATGCAGTCGGCGCGAACCCAGGCGGCTCGGAGACCTGGTCCAACCAGGCCGTGTACCGCCGGGACGCGGCGATTGGAGCGCCTCCCGACCCGCTGGCGCTCAAGGGCCAGGACTGGGGAATCCCGCCGCAGGATCCGACTGCCCTGATGGCCCAGCGATACCTGCCATTCACCCGCCTGATGCGCAGCAACATGCGCCACTTCGGCGCGCTCAGGCTCGATCACGTCATGGCGCTCTACCGCCAGTGGTGGGTCCCCGGCGGCATGCCCGCCACCGAGGGCGGCTACGTCCACTATCCGTTGCAGGACCTGCTCGGTATCGTGGCGCTCGAGAGCGAGCGCGGCCAGTGCCTGGTGATCGGCGAGGACCTAGGCACCGTGCCCGATGCGGTGCGCGAGGCCATGCAGAGTTGGGGCATCTACCACTACAAGGTCCTGTGGTTCGAGAGGACGGAAGACGACGGCTTCCGGCCGCCGCGCAAGTGGGCCCGGGCGGCGCTGGCGTCGGTGTCGACCCACGACCTGCCGACGCTCGCGAGCTGGTGGGAGGGTACGGACATCGCGCTGCGCGCGAAGCTCGACCTGTACCCTTCGGCGGAGGTGCGGGCGGAGGTCGAAGCGGAACGGGCGCGGGACCGCGAGGCGCTGCTCCAGGCGATGGCCGAGGCCGGCGTCCGGCCGCGCTGGCCCGTCGATCGTTTCGAGGAAGGCTTTGCCGGTGCGATACACGCCCTCCTGGCCAGCAGCCAGGCCGCGCTCGTTGCGGTGCAGGCCGAGGACCTGCTCGGCATGACCGAGCCCGTGAACGTTCCCGGCACCCACGGCGAGTACGCCAACTGGCGGCGCAAGCTCGACGCCGACCTCGCGGAGCTCACGACGGGGACCAAGGCCCGGCCCGTCCTCGAGGCGATGCGCAGGTACCGAACGCGCTGACGCGCAGGCTCGACGCCGCCGCCGTGATTTCAGGCACCCGGACCAGTACACTCGGCCGCCACCGGAGGACGATCTTGCACCGACTCGCCTCACCCGCGGCCGCAGCTGCCGCGCTCGCGCTGTGGTCGGCTTCGGCCCTCGCGCAGCTCGCGCCGCGAGCCCCGTCCTCGAGCCCGACGCCGTCGACGCCGACCGCCCGCGAGTGGCAGACCTCCTGCGAGGCCTACGTGCAGGTCCTGCAGGGCATCCCGCAGGTGGACGA
>Ga0111152_1063_pt1 | contig 18135 bp, 18 predicted proteins | sample DeeMarSeWOR28_12_FD_80254 | JGI IMG/M metagenome (GOLD analysis project Ga0111152, IMG submission 80254) | Gammaproteobacteria bacterium SG8_30
TGCTCGATCGGCCCCGGTTCGAGGAGTTGCTCGTGACCCATCCGGTGGTCGTCTACAAGGCCATGCGGGCGATCATGAGGGTCGCGCATCGGGTCCAGCGACGCATGAACATGCAGATGGTGGACATGCAGCACTACCTCTACCGCACCGGCGGCAAGTACTGAGCGTTCGGCAACCGGGCCCCGTCGTGCCGGACCTTGCGCCGTCAAGCCTCTCCGTCGGCCCGCGATGACCGTACTAGCCCTCCGGACTCCCGAGGACAGGTTCGAAAGCCTTCCCGCCTGGCCGTACGAGCCGCGCTATATCCAGGACCTGCCGGGCTACGAGGGCCTGCGCATGCACTTCGTCGACGAAGGGCCCGCCGATGCGGCGGTCACTTTCCTCTGCCTCCACGGGGAGCCCACCTGGGGGTACCTCTACCGGAAGATGATTCCGGTCTTTCTCGCCGCCGGACATCGCGTCGTGGCACCCGACCTGTTCGGTTTCGGACGCTCGGACAAGCCCGAGCTGGATGTGGGATTGCTCGAGCGGCTGGATGCGGGTTCCCTGTGCCTGGTCGTCCAGGACTGGGGCGGGCTGCTCGGATTGACGCTGCCCATGGAGGCTCCCGAGCGCATCAGGCGCCTCATCGTGATGAACACGGGGCTCGGCGTGGGCAAGTCGCCCGGCAGCGGCTTCGAGCAGTGGCGCGCCTACGCCGCGGCGAACCCGGACCTCGACGTCGCCGCGCTCATGAAACGGGCGACACCGATCCTTTCCGAGCCCGAGGCGAGAGCCTACGCGGCTCCTTTTCCGGACGTCCGCTACAAGGCCGGGGTGCGGCGCTTCCCCGAGCTGGTGCCGACCGCACCCGACATGCCGGGCGTCGACATCGGCCGGCGGGCCGCGAGGTTTCTCGGCAGCGAGTGGACCGGGGACTCTTTCATGGCAATCGGAATGCGGGATCCGGTCCTGGGCGAGCCCGTCATGCGAGCCCTCGCCCGAACCATCCGCAATTGTCCCGAGCCGATGCTCGTGGCCGAGGCGGGTCACTTCGTCCAGGAGTGGGGAGGGCCGATCGCGCGATCGGCCCTCGATCACTTCGGGCTCGGCATCGCCCCCGCGTAACGTCGCTCCAGCGCGGACCTGCGCGCCGGATCCACGTTGATTCGTCGGAGGTCCCCTCCGGCCTGCTCGATGAGCAGCCTGTCCATGATCCAGAAGTAGAGCGGCGGCACCTCGGCCAGCAACAGCATGCCCATGTACCCGGCGGGCAGCTGTGGCGCCTCGTCGAAGTGCCGTAGCGACTGATAGCGGCGCTCCGCGTGGGCATGGTGGTCCGAGTGCCGCTGCAGGTGGAACAGCATCAGGTTCGACACGGCGTGGTTGCTGTTCCAGGAGTGGCGGGGCCTGCAGCGCTCGTAGGTGCCGTCCGGGCGCCGTTGGCGCAAGAGTCCATAGTGCTCGATGTAATTGACGCCGGTCACCTGGAACCACGCGAAGAGGTTGTGCAGGACGAGCCAGGGCAGGGCCTGCCAGCCCAGCCACGCCACGAGCCCCCCCTGCAGCAGTAGCGTGATCGCGTGCGCCTGCAGGATCTCGTTGTGCACGGACCAGGCCGGCCGGCCAGCCCTTTGCAGCCGCGCCGCCTCGAGCCGCCAGGCTCTCCGCATGCCGCCCGGCAGCTCGCGCAGCAGGAAGCGGTACAGGCTCTCGCCCATGCGTGCGCTGGCCGAGTCCTCGGGGGTCGCCACCTGGACGTGGTGCCCGAGGTTGTGCTCGATCCGGAAGTGCCCGTAGCCGGACAGGGCTAGTGCCGCGCGCGCCAGCCACTGGTCCAGCCGTTCTCGCTTGTGACCCAGCTCGTGGCCCGTGTTGATGGCGAGCGCCGCCATGAAGCCGAGCGACAACACGACAGCGAGTCGCTCGACCGGCGCCTCGGTCCACTCGACGGCGTACCAGATCCCCAGGACCAGGACGACAGCGTGGACGGGCAGGGCCGCGTACGTGAGCCAGCGGTACCACGGGTCCCGCTCGAGTTCGCGGACGACCGGCTCCGGGGGGTTGTCGGCATCGACGCCGATCAGCCAGTCGAGCAGCGGCACGGCCAGATAGATGAAGACCAGCGGTGACCAGAGGAACATTCGCCAGCCGGTCGCTTCGGCCAGCGCGATGGCGACGAGCGGCAGCAGCGGCAGGAGCAACGACAGCACCCAGCGCGACCGCTTGCGGTCGGCGTAGGTGGCCGTGGTCCCGAAGTCGTCGACGTAGGTGTAGGTCTTCAAGCCCGGATCCCCCAGTCCCAAGGCGGCGCGGGTCGCTCGCCGGGCCTTCATGGTGTCTTTCCGGCTGCCGCAACGGGAGGGTGCACGGCGACGGTGGATGGTCATAAACTGACAACATGGGTGGACGCAGTCATCGGGAGCCGGTGCCGCTCGGCGAGCGGCCGCTGCCGGCCGCCTATGTCAGGCTGGTGCTCGAGACGCTCAGCCCGCAGGATGAAGAGCGCCGCCGTAAGCAGCTTCGCGCCGTGGGCATCCGGGACGACGCCGTCATGCCCGGACAGACCACGACGGTTCCCTTCGGTCGCGCGGCGCGACTCATGGAGTCGATCTCAGCAGACCTCCCGCCCGGTTGGCACCTCGCGCTCGCGGCGCGCCTCGATGCGGCCGCGCACGGGCCTCTCGGATACGCACTCCTGTCCTCCGAGACGCTCGGCGACGCCCTGGCGGCGCTGCTCGAGTACGCCGAGATCCGCTTCCCTTTCCTGTGGCTGGTCCAGTCTGCGGCCCGCGGACACTGCAGCATCGAGTGCCTGCCGAGCGGCGATCTCGGCAGCCTTCGCCAGCCGCTCATGGAACTGTCCGCAATCAGCATCGCGCGACTGATCGCACAGGTCGTCGGACGCGGCAATGACGGTCTGAGTGTCGTGCTGGCCGGAAAGCCTCCTGCATACTCGAGACAGCTGCGCGAGGCAGCCGGCGCCGAGGTCCGCCACTCCGGCGACACCGTCGCGGTGCTGTTCCCGGCTGCATGGCTCGGCCTGCCCGGCCTGTACGCGGACGAGGGCATGAACCGGCTGAGCCTCGGTCGCTGCCGCGACCTGCGTGACCGCATCTGCCGGCGCTCGGAAATCGAGATCGATCTCCGCCAGGAATTGCTCGCACGCCGGGGACGTGCGCCGGGATTGGAGGCGTTGGCGAAGTCGAGGCACATGTCTTCCCGGACCCTGATCCGGCGCCTGAAGCGGCAAGGAACCTCGTATCGCAGGATCGTGGCCGAGGTACACGCAGGCCTGGCGGCCGACCTCCTGCGCAACACCAGCTTGCCCGTGGCAGAGATCGCGGCGCGGCTGGGGTTCGCCGATCCGGCGAACTTCGGACGCGCCTTCCGGGAATGGTTCGGAGCATCTCCGGGCCGCTACCGTGACCTGTGACCTCGAGGACCCCTCTCGGTCCGGGCTGCGTGCCGTGCCGTGAGGGCCCGCCCGGCGTATCATCAGCATTCTCTAATTATTGTCGACCACGGGGAGTTCGAGATGGACAGGAAGGTCTTGCTTGCAGCCGCCTTGCTCGCGTCCGCCCCACCGGCGCATTCGGAGGACGCAGTAATGATGTCGGCGGACTGGGCCGCTGCGGCCTGCGAGGCCTGGAACGCCGACGAGGTGCTCACCCGCGAGCTCGTGGCGAGCGACTGGATCAGGAACGACAAGGACCGCGGCTTCAAGGTGATGCAGTTGTATCGAAGCGATTGCGGCGATGCACCGACGGCGGAGCTGCGCGTCGCGCTGGTCGAGGGTGAGGCCCGGTGCGTCTACGGGGGAGCCGTCGAGACGCACGAACTGGACAAGGGGGCCGACTACGTCATGCACGCCACGTCGGAGCGCTGGCTCGAGATGGGCGCCGACGAGTACGGGCCGATGAAGGCGATGATGCTGCGTCGCCTCAGGTTCAGCGGGCCATACGGCGAGGCCATGGGCAACATGGGACCCTTCAAGAATTTCCTGCTACTGGTCGGCAAGGTTCCCGGAAGCGTGTCATCCTGCCCGTGAGGAGTAGCAAGGAATGCCCACTGCCGTAGTCACTGGAGCGAACAAGGGAATCGGGCTGGAGCTGTGCAGGCAGCTGGCGGCGAGAGGCGATCGCGTGATCGCCGCCTGCCGCAGCAAGTCGCCCGAGCTCGCAAAGCTCGGAGTCCGGGTCGTCGAGGACATCGAGGTCACCGACCGTCAGGCCGTCGGCCGGCTGGCCGAGGCCATCGGCTCGCAGTTCGTGGATCTGCTCGTCAACAATGCCGGCGTCCTGAGCCGGGACAGCCTGGAGGCACTGGACCTCGACGGAATCCGGCGGCAGTTCGAGGTCAATGCGATCGGGCCGCTGCTGGTGACGAGCACCCTCCTGCCGAAGCTCCGTGAAGGCTCCAAGGTGGCCATTGTCACGAGCCGCATGGGATCCATTGCCGACAACGGCAGTGGCGGTTACTACGGCTACAGGATGTCCAAGGCCGCAGTCAACATGGCCGGTGTCAGCCTGGCCCGCGACCTCGCGGCACGAGGCATTGCCGTGCTGCTGCTGCATCCGGGCATGGTTGCCACCAGCATGACAGGCGGGCAGGGAATCGCCCCCGCGGAATCGGCCGCCAACCTCCTCGCACGCATGGACGAGTCGACCCTCGAGGATTCGGGCAGCTTCCGCCACGCGAACGGAGAGCGCTTGCCCTGGTAGCGGGTGCGGGCTCAGGTGCGGAACAGCTCCGCCTCGATGTTCCGGAACGCCTTGAACTCGAGCGCGTTGCCCGACGGATCGAGGAAGAACATCGTCCCCTGTTCTCCAGGCTGGCCCTTGAAGCGGATGTAGGGCTCGATAACGAAACCGTCGATCACGCCGGCGACCCGTTCGGCGAAGGCTTCCCACGCCGGAAAGGTCATTACGACCCCGCAGTGCGGCACGGGCACGCCGTGCCCGTCCACGGGGTTCACGATCTGCGGCACCCGGCCATCCCGCCCGATCGCCGGATTGTAGTGCACGACGTACTGGTGGCCGAACATGTCGAAGTCGATCCAGTCCTTCGCACTGCGCCCCTCCCGAAGGCCGAGCTTCCGACCATAGAAGTCCCGCGCCTCGGCGATGTCGCGGACCTGGACCGCCACGTGAAAGGGAGTCAGCACATGATCCTCCGTGTCGCAGAACGTCGATACGCGTAGTCTATCCCGCAGGGAGAACTCCGGCTCACATGACTCAGGACCAGATCACACTACTGCTGGTCGGCGGCGCGACCGTCGGACTCTTTCTCTGGGGACGGTGGCGCCACGACCTCGTGGCTCTGGCCTCGCTGCTGGGGTGCGTACTGCTGGGCCTCGTCCCGCCGGACGGGGCGTTTGCGGGCTTCGGCCACCCGGCAGTCATCACGGTGGCCTGCGTCCTGGTGTTGAGCCGCGGCCTGCAGGCCACCGGCGTGGTCGACGCGCTCGCGCAGCGCTTCCTGCCCTCGCAGGGCGGCCCGACCCTGGCCATCGCCTCGCTTACAGGGGTGGGACTGTTGCTCTCCGCCTTCATCAACAACGTCGGGGCCATGGCACTGCTGCTGCCCATCGCCGTGCAACTCGCCGCCCGGCACGGCCTGCCGCCAGGAAAGATCCTGATGCCGCTGTCCTTTGGCACGATCCTCGGCGGCATGACGACCCTGATCGGGACGCCACCCAACCTCATCGTCTCGGCATTCCGGGCCGAGTCGGGCGGCGAAAGTTTCGGCATGTTCGATTTCACGCCGGTCGGCCTCATGGTCGCCGCCGCTGGATTCCTTTTCGTGGCGCTTCTCGGATGGCGCATCGTGCCGGCGCGGGAACAGCGGGATGCCTCGAGCTTCGACACCGGCACCTACCTGACCGAGGCCCGCGTCACGGGCGACGGCAAGGCCGCCGGCAAGACCCTCCGCGAAGTCGAGGACAAGCTCGAGGAGGCCGACGCCCAGGTCATCGGCCTGGTACGCAACGAGTTGCGCGTCACGGCTCCGAGTCCGCGCCGGCTGCTGCGGGAAGGTGACATCCTGGTTATCGAGGCAGACCCGGAGTCGCTCGCGGCTGCGCTGTCGAGCGTTGGACTGAAACTCGAGGAAGCCGTCGAGGCATCCGGGCCCGAGGATGGCGGCGAGGAGGCCCAGGAAGAGCAGGCCTCGGCAAACCAGGCCGTCGGGAACCGGACGACCGACGAGGACTCTCCGGAGAAGTCCGACGACCGGAGGACCGCGCGCCGGGACGCGGAGGTCGCGTTGCAGGAATTCGTGGTCATGCCCAGTTCGGCGCTGGTCGGCCGCTCCGCCAGCGACATCCAGCTCCGGACGATCCACGGGCTCAACCTGCTCGCCATTTCCCGCCAGGGCAGACGCAGCATCAAGCGCCTTCGTTCAACTCCGCTCAAGGCGGGAGATGTGCTGCTCATGCAGGGCGCCCCCGACGCGCTGGCGGGCTTCGCCGCGGACTCTGGCTTCGTTCCTCTCGCCAGGCGCGCAATCCGCATTCCTGACAAGACCCGCCTCGCTACCGCGACGGCGATCATGGGAATCGCGATCGCAGGCGCCGCATTCGGCCTCATGCCGGCCGCCATCGCGTTTACCGCGGCCGTGGTGGCCTTCATGGCGCTCGGCATCGTCCCGGCCAGGAGGGTCTACGAGGCCATCGACTGGCCGGTGATCGTGCTGCTCGGAGCGCTGATCCCCGTCGCCACGGCGATGGCAACGACCGGGACTGCGGATGTCCTGGCGCAGGGGATGCTCGAGACGGTGGCACAGGGCAGGCCGGTCCTCGCCCTGGCGATCCTGCTTGTTGCCGCCATGACGCTCTCCGACTTCATGAACAACGCCGCAACGGCCGCCGTGATGTGCCCGATTGCGATCAGTACGGCGGCACAACTCGGCGTCAGCGCCGACTCCTTCCTCATGGCGGTCGCCATCGGCGCTTCCTGTGCCTTCCTGACTCCGATTGGGCACCAGAACAACACGTTGATACTGGGGCCCGGAGGATTCCGTTTCGGCGACTACTGGAGACTCGGGCTGCCGATGGAGTTGCTCGTGCTGGCCGTCGGCGTGCCGATGCTGCTGTGGATCTGGCCCCTCTGAGCACGTCGGTCAAGCCGCATGGCTCCGGCCGTGAGATGCGAGCTGCCACCCTCGGCCACGGGCGCGCGAGTGTATTAAGGTACTGGATGCACTTCAGCCGCCGGCAGCCACTGTTTGCGGAGTTCCCGATGCAGAGAGACGAGGATGTCCCCCTTGAATTTCGCGTGCCATGCGCTCGCCGCCGCCTGCACGTTCGCTGCGCTGGCCTCCATGGCTGACGGAGTCGGCATCGTCGAAAAGCGGGTCTTCGAGCTGCCCGTGTACTCGACCGTGGGTGGGACGAGCATCAAGCACGTGCGGGTCGGCTACGAGACCTACGGCCGGCTGAACGAGGCCGGTGACAACGCAATCTTCATACCGCACTACTTCTCCGGAACCTCTCACGCGGCCGGCCGCTACGCCGAGTCGGACCCGTTGCCGGGCTACTGGGACGAGATCATCGGCCCCGGCAGGGCGATCGATACCGACAAGTATTTCGTGGTCAGCGCGGATGCGCTCGCCAACGTGAACTTCAAGGATCCGAACGTGGTGACGACGGGTCCGGCGTCGATCGATCCTGACACGGGCCGCCCTTACGGACTGAACTTCCCGGTGATCTCCTATCGCGACACCGTCCGGGTGCACAAGGCGCTGGTCGATTCCCTCGGCGTGCGCAGGCTGGTCGGCACAGTGGGTGCCTCGGGCGGCTCCATCCAGGCGATGGAGTGGGGCGCCCTGTACCCGGATTTCGTGCCTCGCATAGTCCAGGTGATCGGACCCGGGTTCGAGATCCACCCCTACGTCCTGGCCATGGTCGACGTCTGGAGCGCGCCGATCAGGCTGGATCCGGCGTGGAACGGCGGCGACTACTATGGTCGCGCAGAGCCCGTCGAGGGTGTGGCACAGGCGTTGACGATCATCACGCTGATGGCGCAGCACTGGGACTGGGCGGCGCAGAACTTCGGCTACGAGCCCGAGTCCGCTGATCGTCCCCCTGCGGAGCGGCTCTCCAACCGCTTCCGAATCGAGGCTGCACTCGCTGCCGCAGGCGCGGCGCGCGCCGCTCTCGTCGACGCCAACCACCTGCTGTACATGTCGAAGGCCAACCAGCTCTACCGTCTGAGCGAGGACGAGATTGCCGGTATCAAGGCCAAGATCCTCTTCATACCGGCGTCGAGCGACGTCGTCTTTCCGCCGGCGCTGTCCGAGCGCGCGCAGGAGCAGTTCAGCGCCCGGGGAGGGCGGGCCGAGTTTTTCATGATCGAGGGCGGCGGTGGCCACCTCGACGGGCTCTATCAGATTGGGCAGGCAGCGCGAGCCATATTCGAATTCCTGGCATCGGACTGACGCGTATCAGTTCAGCACGCGGGCCTCGCCCCGTCTCCGGGGGTCCGACGCGGCCTGCCAGCCGGAGGCCGTGCGCAGCACCAGCTGGACGTCGCCAAAATCCCACTCGTGGGGCTGCACACGGTAGCCGCGCGCGGCCAGCGCGCCGATGGTCGACGCCGACAACGGACGCGACGGGCTGAACGTGATGAGATCCGGCGGAAGCAGCTGGTGGTGAAAACGCGTAGCCGCCACGGACGCGTCGGGCGTCATGCCGAAATCCAGCACGTTCACGATCGTCTGGTAGACGGAGGAGATGATCGTCGAACCGCCGGGCGTGCCGAGCACCATCTTCACCTGGCCGCCCTCGAGCAGGATCGTCGGCGACATGGACGACAGCATGCGCTTGCCCGGCGCGATCTCGTTCGCGGCCGCGCCGACCACACCGTAGTAGTTGGGCAAGCCCGGCTTGATGCTGAAGTCGTCCATCTCGTTGTTCAGCAGGAACCCGGCGCCTTCCACGACCACGCCGCTGCCGAAGCTGGTATTGAGCGTGTACGTGTTCGCGACCGCATTGCCCCGTCGATCGACGATGGAATAGTGCGTCGTGTGCACAGGCTCAAGACCCGGCGGTACCGTCGCCAGGGCCGATATCCGCTCCGGGTCCACCGATGCCGCGCGCGTCTCTAGATAGGCGGGATCCAGCAGCTGTTCCACGGGCACCTGGTGGAAGTCCGGATCCCCGAGGTACTCCGCCCGGTCGGCGAATACGCGCTTGGACATCTCCGCGGTGAGGTGAACGTAGGCCGGCGAGTTGTGCGCTACGCCTGCGAATAGCGGGGCAAGCCGGTCCTTCATGGTCAGCAGCTGCATGACCGCGATGCCTCCCGAACTAGGCGGTGGCGCGGCCAGCACCTCGTACTGCCGCCATGGCCTCCGCAGGGGCAGACGCCAGACCGGTCGATATGTCTGCAGGTCCTGGGTCGAGATCGCGCCACCACCGCGGCGCATTTCGTCCACCAGGCGTTGCGCCGTCTCGCCCGAGTAGAACCCGCTCGCTCCCTGCGCCTGGATCCGCCTGAGGGTTGCTGCTAGCTCCGGCTGGCGGAAGACGGCACCCGCCCGGAGTCCGCCGAAGTACTCCGGGAAGTTGGTCCGTCCCTCGAATCCACCCCGCTCGGCTTCGAGTTCCTCCTGCAACTGGGGGTGTACCCGGAAACCCCGCTCGGCAAGCTCCACGGCCGGGTCGAGCAGGTCCTTCCACTCGAGCTGCCCGAATCTTGCGTGTGCTTCCCACATGCCCGCCACCGTGCCCGGGACACCGGAGGCCAGGTGACCTACCAGGCTCGCGCCCTCGACGACTGCGCCGCCGTCATCGAGGTACATGTCGCGTGTCGCCGCAGCCGGCGCCGTTTCACGGTAGTCGAGGAAATGGGGTTGACCCTCGAACCAGATCAGCATGAACCCGCCGCCTCCGATGTTTCCCGCCTCCGGATAGGTCACGGCAAGCGTGAATGCCGCGGCGACCCCGGCGTCGATGGCATTCCCGCCATCCGCGAGGATCTGCGAGGCCACCTCGGCGCTGTAGGAGTCCGGCATGGCGATTGCCGCCGTCCCGTACGTGGCCGACCGTTCCGACGGCGCCCCCGACGGCAGGCCGCCGCAGGCGGCCAGATGCAGTGCTGCCAGGCACGTCAGTACCCGGACGATGCAGTACAGGCTCTTCATCACGATGCAGAATCTAGCGCCAAGGCTGTCGCCCGGGAAGCCGGCAACCTTTAGAGGGACAGGTCTACAATGGTTGGTTTACGGGGCATGGGAGCCGGACTGCGTGATCGGAAGTCGGGTCATGGGAGGATCGCTCGTCCCACTTCCCCTCAAGCTCGCCTATAGCCTGTTCCTCGTGGTCCTGGTACCGGTCTACTGGCGCAACTACGGGCCTGCCAATTTTCTCTGGGGCTCGGACATCGCACTGTTCCTCGTGTTCTTGTCACTGTGGCTCGAGAGGCCCCTTCCCAACAGCATGATGGCCGTCGGCCTGCTGCCCTTCGAGATCGCGTGGTGCGTAGACTTCCTGGCCGGTTCCAGTCTCTTCGGAATGGCTGCCTACATGTTCGAGCCTGACAGGCCTCTCCTGCTAAGGTCCCTGTCGCTGTTTCATCTCGCGCTTCCGGTCCTGATGATCTGGCTGCTGCACCGGCTCGGGTACGACCGGCGCGCCTTGCTCGCGCAGACCCTCCTCGCGTGGATCCTGTTGCCGCTCACCTACCTTCTGACGGACCCTGCGGACAACATCAACATGGTGTTCGGTCCCGGGGAGGTTGCTCAGGGCTGGATGCATCCCGTGGCCTATCTGGCTCTCGGAATGCTCCTCCTGCCGGTCGTCGTCTTCCTTCCCATGCACCTGATCCTGAGGCGCGCATGTCGCCCGCCACCGGACGGCAGGTCGTAGCAGCCGGCACACCACCCATGCATCATGACTTGCCGATCCTGACGCCTCGCCTGGCGCTCCGCCAGCTGGATCCGGACTCGGACGCCGATTTCATTCTCGAGCTGGTGAATACGCCCGGCTGGCTCCGTCACATCGGCGACCGGGGCATACGCTCGCTTGACGACGCCCGAAGCTACCTTCGTGAGGGCCCCTGCGAGATGTACGCCAGGCACGGTCTGAGCCTGTTGCTCGTCGAACGGAACGACACGGGGCAGAAACTCGGGATCTGCGGGCTGATCCGACGTGATGGGCTCGACGACATCGACCTGGGCTTCGCCTTCCTGCCGGAACACTGGTCGCAGGGCTATGCGTTCGAATCCGCCGTGGCAGTGCTTCGCTGGGGCAGTCGTGATCTCCGGCTCGAACGCATCGTGGCCATCACGGCACCTGACAACGTCGCCTCGATCCGCCTGTTGGAGAAGCTCGGCTTCCGCTTCGAGAGGTTGTTCAGGCTGCAGGACCAGGCGCCTGAGGTACGCCTGTACGTGTGGACGGGATTGCCGTGATCGGTTGCAGGTGATGCGTCAGCCGCGCCGCTGTGTTCGGGAGGTAACTTAGGCCGGGGACGGTCGCGGTACGTCGCCAGTCAAAGCCCGAGAGGGACGCGCTCGCTCTCGTGCTTCAGCCGCTTGGCCGTGTACATCGCCTCGTCAGCAAGGTGAACGATCTCATCGGGGCCGTTCGCACTGCCGAGATCCGCGAGCGTCCCGCCGACGCTCACGGTGACCCGCACGCTGCCTGCCCGCGTACTGATGACGAGCGACCTCACCCGATCGCGAACGCGCTGCATCACCGCCGAAAGCTCCTCCGCGTCTACCTCCGGTATGAGCAGCAGGAACTCGTCACCACCGAGTCGGCAAGCGATGTCGCCAGGTCTGATGGCATCCACGATCGTCCCCGCCAACTTGCGCAGCACGACGTCACCCATGGCGTGACCAAATCGGTCGTTGATCAACTTGAAGTCGTCGACGTCGACCACGCACACGCCGACACGCTTTCCCGCGCGTCGAATGCTCTCCATCGCCTGCTCAAGCAGAAGCATACCTCCCCTCCGGTTCCACAGGCGGGTCAGGTCGTCCAACAGAGCCTGACGCCGACTGGCGTCGAGCTTCGCCAGCAGTGTCTTCTGCAGGCTCCCGAGATCGGAAAGCAAGAGTTCACGCTGCGCCAGTTCCCCGAGGTCGGACAGGGTATCCAACAGCTCCGCCGTGGCCTCGCGGGGCTCGATGTCGTAAGCACCAAGCGCACCAATTACATGACCGAAGTGATCGACGATGGGCTGGAAGGCGCAGAAGCGGAAGCGGGGCGAGCCAAAGACAAGTGGGTGCCGGTTCGTCCGCTCATCTCGCAACGTGTCGGCGACCGCCACGATCGTGGAGTCCTGGAGGACCGCCATGGCCAGGCTACGCACGGGCGGCAACTCGCTGACATTCCATCCGGTGACAGCCTTGAACCACTCACGCTCCCGACTCAGGAAGCTGATCGCGGCAACCCGCGTTCCCATCGCCCGACGGGCCACACGCACGAGGCGATTGAACCGCGCCTCCAGTGGCGTCTCGATCAGGTCATTGACTCGCATCTCTGCAAGCTGGAGAGTTTCTGTGCGAATCAGCTGGGTCGTTACCATGACACACCGAACACCGGGTCAGAACTGAATGGTGCACCGGTCTCCTGGGCTAGGTTATGACAACCCACTGCGCCGAGCCGGAACTGGTTCACAGGTAGTGAATGGCCTCTCCGGCCGGGCTCGTAGTTGCCCGACCGGCATTCGGGTTGGGTAACGGAGACAAACCATGGCGGGGACGCGGCTGACCAGCCCTGGACCCGCCGGACTCTCGGACGGAGATCGGATATGAAGTTCCTTCGAACATCGCTCGCTCTCGCCCTTTCCTGGGGACTGCTGGTCGCGCTTGCCCCGGTTGCGCATGGAGAGAGCGCGCGCCAAGGGCCGACGACCGAGCGCGCAGTCCTTCGCCGGGCCACTCTCATCGTGCGCGACATCGATGTTTCGATCCGCTTCTACCGCGACGTGCTCGGGTTCAGCGTTTGGCTCGACAATCGCGGCAAGGTAGGCCCGTCGAGCCTGCCAAGCGATGCGCCGATTGGCGCCCCCAGCCGTTTCGTGATCATGAAAGGCAAGCATCCGTGGGTCGGAATGATCGGCCTGCTGCAGTACGGCAATGCGCAGGAGCCGACGGAGGCACCGGCGAAGCTCGTTCCTGGCGACGTCGTCCTGATGATCGAGACCGACGAACTCGACGCGGCGTTCGTGCGCATGAAAGCGGCCGGGACGCAGATCCTGCGGCCGATCGAGACCGCACGGGTTACGGGGGCGGGCGGCCGGAACTGGACCGCCAGCTTCGTATTCGCCTTCGATCCCGACGGGCACCTCATCGAACTGAACCAGCGCCGGCTGGAAGAAGACGCCGGCCACCCGACGGAGTCCGCGGAAGACATGGCTGCCGTGGTCAAGATCCGCCGCGCCTTCACGGATACGCGACTCGGACAACTGCACTATCGCGTGGCCCAGCCGGTCTCTCCCGCGGGCATGGCCACGCCACTCGTCCTGCTGCACCAGACACCGCTCTCCGGTCGCATGTTCAGCGAGTTCCTTCCTGTGATCGCAAGGGACCGCGCCGTCTACGTGCCGGACACGCCCGGCTACGGCGAGTCGGACTCGCCGGGGACGCGTCCTACGTTCGAGACATACGGCGCGGCACTCGCGGATTTCATCTCCGACATCGGCGAGCCGGTCGACCTGCTCGGCTACCACACCGGCGCCGGGCTGGCGATCGAGATCGCCCATCGCTACCCCGAGCGCGTCCGTCGGGTGATCCTCGTCTCCATCCCGCTGCTCACCGACGCGCAGAGGGCGCGGTTCAGCCAGCCTCCGGCGGCAAGTTCCATACGCGAGGATGGCTCCCACCTGCTCGACATGTGGCAAAGCACCATGAGCGTGTCGCTCGAGGAAGCGGCCCGGCTCGTAGCGGAGAAGCAGCGCTCATTGACGCACACAGAGTGGGCCCTGACGGCCCTCGCGGGCTACCCGCTAGGCTTGCGGCTGAGCCAACTCGCGCAACCCACTCTCATCCTGAGGCCGCGGGACGGCCTCTGGGAGCAGACTGGCCAGGCCGCCAAGCTCGTTCCTTCGGCACAGATTATCGAGCGGAGCGACTGGTCCTACGGCCTGTTCGACGCATACCCCGAAGAAATCGCGGAACTGCTCGCACGGTTTCTCGAGCGCTGAGCCGTGAGCCCAGGAAAGATGCCGCGATCCTCGCGTCTTCGGTGCCGCCGCTCGAACCACGTCTGCCTGATGCACCGAGCGTCCCGCGGAAGTGGCTTACATAGGTCCAGCCCGTCGAAACGCTTGACCGTAGTATCATCGATGCGACTTGCGGAGGCTACTGCGACAGCGCCCGATGGATGTCGGCGAAGGTGCTGGCAATCTCCACGCTGGGGAGGGAAGAGCCGAGCTGGCGCTCGACCTGCGCCTGGGAGACGAGACCTCTTACCCGGGCGGGCGCCTCTCCAGACGATGGCTCGATGATGACCAGGTACGGATGCCCCAGCTTCAGCAACGTCGCCACCACGTCCCCCACAGTTGCCGACTCCAGCAGACCGAAATCCACCGCGTCGAGGCCTGAGAGCGGCGTCATGACGTCCTTGACCTGCAGCTGCTCGCGTCGGACGCGCCGTTCTTCGAGGACACGTACCGCCCTGTCGCCATGCATGTCGTACAGGGTCACGATGCCGTCGACGCACGGCACCTCGGCCACGACGAACAGCAAGCGCACGCCCTGCTGGATCATCGATTGCTCAGCCTCCACGAGCGTCACCGTCGGGTGTGCCGTCGCGGCACGGACCTGCGTAAGGTCGGTCATCACGGTCAGGGCAGGGGACTCGAGCGTGACCCGCGGACCCGAAACAACCTGCGCCTGGGCGATGCAGGTGCCGTCCGGCACATGGAATGTCGACAGCGGCTTGTGAGTCATCAGTGTCAAAGCCTCTGCCCTTCGTGTGGGGTGAACCCCGAAATCGGGCAAGAGCCCCGGTCCACGCGTGCCCGTCCGTGCCCCCAAGTGACTGCGTTCAACGCAGCAGGCCTGCCGGAGTCTGGCGAGGCTCCCGTGGGCCCATGCTGCTGGTCGTGGTCTGGTGCGCGATACCGTCCATCCTGACCGGCGGACTTGTCGTATCCAGCCAACGCGAGCAGGGGGTACTGACCTGGTAGTGTGTCTGTTCATCGCCGGCTTCTGGGCCGTAGGCGCCGGGCTGCTTCTGCTGGCCCTGAACATGGGATTGCGCCGGGCCGAGCTAACGGATGCCGGCGACACCCTGCAGATCGAAGTCCGAGGCCTGTTCGGCATACACCGGATGCAGTGGCACCTCGGTGAGCTGGCCGCAGTGCGTGTCGACGCGAGCGGCATGGAAGTCAACGACGAGCCGGTACCCGAGCTGCGTATCGAGCCACTTGCCGGGAAGAAGGTGGCCTGATCGCCGGCCGCGACAATCAGGAACTGCGGTGGATGGCAACCCTTCTCCTGCGCCAGCTCACCTTGCCGGCGCGTCGGAGCTTGTGAGGCGAAGGATCCGTCCTGTTCCAGGGCGACATCCGCCGCGAACGGGGGATGGACGACCGGGGGGCGGTCCTGTCGCGGCTTCCCAACGGTCAACGCAGGCCGAACAGACTCAGCCAGTAGCGGATGATGAGATGTACCAGCATCGGTCCAGGCGCCCACGGCGCTGTGCTCTAACGACCGAAGGAAGCTGACACGTTTCGATTCAATTGGCCGCGAACGCGGTCCCGCTTCTGTGCTACGTGGCCCAGGCGGCTGCCCGGTTCGACCACGGCGCATGGCGGGTGGGCAACCATAGATTCACCCGTTGACCAGCCGCGCACGCCTCGACTGCAGGACGCTGGCGTATGCGTGCCTACCGAGAGCACGCGCGTTGTACCTTAGGGACTCCGCATATAGCGGGGTTTCCTCTTTGGCGCGAGATATCTGCTCTCGGCCGGCAGTGCCCTTTTGCGCCTGAACTCGACTCCGCTCCGGGGTCAGTGTCAACTCCTGACCCGAAAGCCGCCGATTTGCGAAAGCTGATGCTGCAGGTCGCGGACCAGGGCAGAACGACCCGAAGCAGCCGTCCGCCAACCGGCCAGGTCGCACACGCGCTACGCGCACCAAGGGTGCCGTTTAGTCCAAGAACTTCCTAGGGCGTACCGGCAATTCGCCGATAGGTGGAGGTTCTGTTCGGGGACTGGAACGCCGGTCGTTAGCCTGCGGAGGCCGCTTGACCCGACCGGGCGGCCGCAGACGCGAGCGCTGACAGGAACCGCGAGCGCAACGCGTCCGACATCAGGGCCCGCTTGACCGGCGGCAGCCTCAGGAACCCGCCGACGATCCCGCGCATCGCCTTGTGCGACAGGCGGTCGGGCTCGTCGAACAGCTGGTTCTGCAGCGTGCCCCGCTCGAGACATTGCAGGATGACCCGCTCGAAGGTCGTCTCAGGGTAGATGACATGCCGCTCGCGCTTGCGCATCTGGATGGCGTCCGGTTCGCACACTAGGCTGCAGACACCGCAACCGATGCAGGCCTGCTCGTCGATGACGGGCATGAACATGCGCTTTCCGGTGGCGGCCTTCGGCTCTGGCGTGAGGGAGATCGCCGAGACGTGGCAGGCCCGCGCGCATTTCTGGCAGCCGTTGCAGTCATCCATGTCGACGTGTGGCACCAGCGTCGAGCAGACAATAGCGTTCGAATAGCCGTGCTTGTTTATGCCCTGGAGAAGGCTGCAACAGCAACCGCAGCAGTGGCAGATGAACCCCGGCCGTTCCTGAACGTTGTCCGTCGAGATGACCAGTTTCAGGTCCTTCGAGCGCTGCACGATGTCCTTCATCTCCGATCGCGAGATCGGCCGCGCCATGCGGTGCCGCACGAGGAAGTCCGCGCCCGGCCCGAAGCTGGGCACGAGCAGTTGCCGACCGAGAATGACTGGGCCTCCTCGACGATCCGGTCCACCCGCTCATAGTCGAGGATTTCCACGTGGTCGCCGAGGTGCTCGAGGTGCGGCAGGGCTCGCATCACGGACACCTGTTCACCGTGCCCGAAGTTCGCGGCGACGAATTCGCCGTCGTCGAGGTACTCGACGAACAGCTTTGACAGCTTGCCGACGTCCGGGTCAGAGTCCGACATACGCATCATCGTGAATTCAAAGATGCCGATGACGAACGGCGCCGGCATGTAGTGGTACGTGCCTCCCAGGTTCACGTCGACCACGAGGCCCTTGTCGCAGAGCCTCTCGAGCAGCGGCTGGAGTTCGGCGGCGTCCCGGCCCGTGACGCGCGCGATGCGTTCGAGCGTCGAGAGGCCGAATGGCATGCCAACGATCAGCGCCGCTTCTTCCTTCGAATAGAGCGCCTCCAGAATGCCGCGGAATGCCGCCGTCTGAGGCGCGCGAACCATCATCCCGTCGATCTTCCCGGCGAGCGCCCCGTAGAGGTCTTTTGCGACGATGTGACCCATGGTCGTTCCCCCGCGTCCGTCCGGCCGCCGCACGTCGGTGATTCCCTACCACCGGTCGGAGCCCGATTGAATAGGTACAAATGGAAAGCCCGGCCCTGAGCTGACCTCCACAGGTATATGTCCCGCCCTTGGTTGAACCTGCATGAGTCGGGCCACGCGGGGGACTTCGCTCTCTTGTTCGCCTCGGCCTCCCGGGCTTGAGCCTGAGCCGACAACGCAAAGCGTAGGCGAGACGCTCAACGCAGCAAGAAGCCCGTCCTCGTGACGGGCTCTCTTGTTTCTGCACACACCCTGATGTCGGTCCGCTCATGGCCGGTCGCTACCGGCGCCGCCTGGGATTACTCCCTCCCCGGGGCTGGTGGCAACTCCTGACCTGGAAGCCGCCAATTAGCAACGGCTAATGCCACCAGCGGCGGACCGGGCCAAAACGACCCAAAGCCGCCGTCTAGCAAGTCGTGGGAGGGCATGGAATAGTCTGTTGGCAGGCCCGATCTGAGCCAGCCGCCCGGGCCCGAGGTGGGCCGCCCGGGCCCGAGGTGGACTCTTCGCTGACCACGGCGGCCGGTCAGCCTTTGCAAGAGGGGGGTTCATGAACTTCGGTACGCTGTTTGGCATTTCGGGGTTCGTCATCGCACTTGTTTCGCTCGTTTACGTGCGCACGCAGGCCAAGGCATCGCGCACCCAAGCTGAGGCGATGCTCGATCAGGTACGCATCGCCCG
>Ga0111152_1098_pt1 | contig 17491 bp, 11 predicted proteins | sample DeeMarSeWOR28_12_FD_80254 | JGI IMG/M metagenome (GOLD analysis project Ga0111152, IMG submission 80254) | Gammaproteobacteria bacterium SG8_30
ACGTGCTTTGCCAAATCGACCCCAACTACGTTTAACTTGTTCATGTATGGACTCCTTCCTCTGAGCGTCTCGTCAACACTCAACCTAGAAGCCTGGGTGGGAGGAGTCCATACATTGGGTCGATCTGACCCGGTCAGGCGCCGATCGCATTAGCGCGGGCTAATTGTCGGTTTCCAGGTCAGGAACTGCCGGCAGGCTCGGCCGGACGGTGGCTCCAGGCGCTACCCCCGAAGACCGGCCAAAAGCCGTCGATCGCGGCTGGCGGAAAGGGCCCCGGCCGGGCACGACAGGCACGCCGTATGGCTTGCAGGTCAGCTCGCATTCCGGTCACGTTGAAGCGATGCGACTTTACAGAATTCTGCGTTCTCGGCCGAGGCCGCACTGTCTCTAGTTCTTCGTGTTAGTGTCTTGGCGAAAAGAGATCGTGTGCGCCGTGACGCAGTCCACCTGCGGGCGCGCCGCGACGTTCAGCTGATCGGTAGGGAGGCGCCTCCGCGTACGCGCCGGCAAGGAAGCGGCAATGGATTCATCAATACAAATCGAAGGCGTCAAGGGACTCACGAGGGGAAGCCCAAGTTGCACCGGCGGCCTTCGGGGGCTCCAGGTCGAAGTTTGCGACGAACTGGCCGATTCTCACTGGGACAAGTTTGTGGCGACCTCGCCTCGAGGGCATCACGTCCAGAGTAGCTTGTGGGCCAACGTCAAGTCTCGTACGGGCTGGCGATGCCTTCGCGTGCTCGCGAAGCGGGAAGGGCGCATCAGGGGAGGTGTGCAAGTCCTCCTAAGACGAACTCGCTGGTTCGGCCTCGTCGGATACGCACCAAAGGGACCGGTCGTCGACGCAGACGAGCCGTACGTAGTGGAACGGCTTCTGAATGAGCTGGACAGCATTGCGGCCACCCAGAATATACGGCTCATGGCCATTCAGCCCCCGAGCGAAAATTCAGCCTGGGCGAGTTTGTCAGCTGCAGGCCGCCTCGGTCCGTTTCCGTTTGAGTTGGCTCCGACGGCGACCGTCGAGATGGATCTCTCGAATCCCCTCGACACCCTGTTGGCAGAGATGAGGCCTGGAACTCGTTCCAACGTTCGACGCAGCCAGCGAAGAGGTATCAAGGTTCGTCTGGCCACCGACAAAGACTTGCCGAACTTTCATCGACTTCTCAGTGCGACGGCGCGCAGACAGGGATTCGTACCCGAGAGCCTGGAGTTCTATCGGACCTTCTGGGACGTCTTCGCGTCTCGTGGTCACCTGAAGCTCTTCATGGCTGAGCACGATGGGGAGCCGGTCTCGGCGTTGCTCGCGGTCGCTTTCGGGGGAACAGTCCTCTACAAGCGTGGGGGATGGTCCGGCCGCCATGGCGATCGCCGACCGAACGAGAGCATGCACTGGTCCGCAATCAAGTGGGCTCAGGCTGAGGGCTATCGCTACTACGACTTCGAGGGAATCTCGCGCCCGGTCGCGAGAGCCGCTTTATCGGGCAGTGGCATTCCAGAGTCTGCCGCGCAAACGCTTGATCGTTTCAAGCTGGGATTCGGAGGCAGCGTGGTTCTGTCCGGCGAGCCGGTATGTCTGATGAGACCGCCACCGGTTCGCTGGGCATACAACAAGGCCTATCCGATCATTGTAAAGAGCTCCGTGCTCTCAAGCCTTGTAAGCAGGGCTCGCAATTAGATGGCTCATCGCGTTCGTAGTGCTCTTCAATGGTCTTCCCGCCTTGTTCTTGTCGATTCTTGAATCCGTGTCTTGTCGGGAGAAGGATGCGAGGGCTGAAAGAAACAAGAGGAACATGGTTGTGGCGAGAGGTGCCGCCAGGGTCGACTTGACGGCCGGAACGCCTGGGCGTGCCTGCCGCCCCAGCGAGCAGGCTGGCAACAGACAGGCGCCATACGATTGGAGCGACAAATAGACCAGGTCGAGGACTGGCGCACTATGGCCAGGTCCTGTCGCGCTGCCGGCTCCATCGCTAGAACCACATGTCGCGGATACACCTGCCGTCACGCGGCAGGACCTCCCACTTGTCCAGTCCGTCGAAGTGGTCGACCGGTATCTCTGCAATCTGGTCGGGGTCGGTCATTCGCAGGTTTACCGCGAGTCTGCGACGACCCTCTTCATTCGCCTTCATCGCCCTCCAGTACGCTACGCAACCGCAGGTGCGGCAGAAGTTGAAGCTCAACGAGTCCCCGCGAACGTAGGCAGTCGTCTCTCCGACGACGGCGATGCTCTCTCCTTCGTATCCGTAGGCCCAGAGGACGCCATATCGCCGGCAAGCCGTACAGCTGCAAGCCGTCACGGACTCAGGAAGCTCGGCGAGACGCCACCGAACCGCTCCGCAGTGACACGAACCTTCGATCATTTGCGTGCTCCCAGTGCTCGAGTCCTGCCGGATCATCTTGGCAGACCGCGATCCCTGCCGGCGTGGTCCATGGACTGGAGAGGAAGACTATCAATTACTGCCCTGGCGCACGCGACAGGATTCGAATCGAGATGCCGGATTCGGGTTGCGGACCAATACGAGGGATGCACCACCCAGACTCTCGACGCCGGGTCGGGAAATGGCTCGACGCGGAGCATGGCGTAGAAGGTTGTCACGTGTCGCGATACACGGGCGCGAGCCTTTCCGCCCATTTCGACCCGGCTGACCGCGGAAGGCGGCGGTTCAATTCGGATCAATTGGTCGTCGCTGCAGCGTGACCAGTTCGTCGCTCGAGCTGTAGTAAGGAATGATGTATCGGCAGCAAAGCGAGCAGCCATTGAGTCATTGCCTTGTAGCGCCTTGTCGTCATAGTGGCCCTGACTTCATACCGGCAGAGCAATGCTCGCACGGCTGTCGAACGCTTACCTGTGTCCCGGTCCCAATCCGTGTCATCAGCAGTCCCCCGATGCTCGACGAGCCGAGCGATCCTTTCGGGTCGGTGACTTCCGGCAAGCCAGCTTGGCGATATTCTCGACCCGAGGGTGGCGACGAGGAGTGCGCGTCTCGACCCGCCAGCACTCTCGCTTGCCAGCAGTCCTCCCGGGCCGGAAGAGTGCCGCCCGGTGGCTCATTCCGGCCCGATGGGCACAGCCTTCGGACGAATGAGGGTCAGCGGTCGCCGTCGGGAGCCTCGGCCTCGCAATCTTCGGCCATCTCTGAGCTTGCCCGCAGCGGGTGAGCGCGCCTCCAGAAGGCATCAAACGTGGCGCGGCCGATGGCGTCCATGAGGTCGGTGGGCGTCGCGGATGCAGCACGAGACGAATCGGCGCAGCGTGCGTCGATCCGTCCGCGTCGAAGTGATTCTGAGACGTCCACGATTCCATCAGTTGAGATGCCGATTTAATATTTCTATCTAAGTTGTTGACCTGCGGTGCGTCTCCATTCGTACGCGCCGGCGAACCAGGTCGACCCGTCTTGGTACGCCGCCCGTCGGCAACGCGACGCCAGGATTCGCCAAGGCTCGACAGACCAGGTCGTCGACGATACGTCTCGAGTGGCAGTGCACCGGGAATGCAGCCTTGACGTCCCGAATGGGGGCCGGACAGGCTAGTGCTTCGCCGACGCGGTCGGTCGGCAGCGTATTGGGTGTCCGAGCGCCTCGCGGGTGCCGCTGGCCGATTCTGCTGCTCGAGGGCCAGGAGTCGGCCGGGGCATTCCCGCACCAACCCGCTACGCTTTCCGGCATTGACGGCGTTCAGCCGTCGGCCTAGTTTTCATGTTGATCACCTCGAGCGCGGGGCCCGGGGAATCGGTCGATTGCATGGGAGGCAACATGGCGACGAAGAAGAAGGCGTCCAGGAAGACGGCGAAGAAGTCTGCCGGCAAGAAAGCCAAAGGCCGGAAGTCCGCCGAAAGGCCGGAAGTCCGCCGCGAAGAAGAAGGTTGCGGCCAAGAAGAAGACGGGGGCAAAGAGGAAGACGGCTGCGAAGCGCTCGAGCAGGCCGGCCAAGAAGAAGGCACGGCGGACCACGCACCGCAGCTCGAGCGGCAAGAAGCTCTACGCAAAGCGCGACGCCAAGGGTCGCTTCAAGGACATCCAGACCTATGCCCGCGCCCACGCGGCGGACCTGAGGAAGAAGTCCAAGACCGAGGCCGAGAAGGCCGAAAAGACGGTCCGCAAGGCTGCGAAGAAGGCTGCCGGAAAGGCGCGGAAGGCCGTCAAGAAGACCGCGGCGAAGACGCGCAAGGGCGTGTCCACGGCGCGCAAGTCGGCCAAGTCGGCGATCCGCAAGACGGCGGTCCGCGTCCGCAAGGCCACCACGAAGGTCGAGCGCATGGCGGAACAGGCGGTCAGCGGCGCGGCTTCCGCCGTGTCGTCGGCTGCACAGGCCGTCGACGAGGCCGTCACCGAGGCTGCCAGCAAGGTCGAGTGAAATGCCGATGGGGCGCGGGCCGGCCGGCCCGCGCCCGCCGGTTCGCCTGCGGGAACGCATGTTGCGTTACGATGCGCGCGGCGCCCCGGTAGCTCAGTGGATAGAGCGGCCGCCTCCTAAGCGGCAGGTCATAGGTTCGACTCCTATCCGGGGCACCATCTTCCCTGGCTGAAATATCCGGTCTCGCGGCCGGGTCTGGTGGGCAGTGGCCCTGACGACCCGGGCCCGGCAGGAGGCCGACGATGCTCATCAGCTGGACGAACCGACTCTACGACTTGTTCGACGCGGCTAGTCGCGTCGACTACCTGGCCCCGCTGGCCGTGAGGCTCTACCTCGCGCCGGTGTTCTGGGTCGCGGGGATGAACAAGGTGGCGGGATTCGACAACGTGGTCGAATGGTTCGGAAACCCGGAGTGGGGACTCGGCCTGCCGGTGCCGTGGCTGATGGCGCTTCTCGCCACCGCGACGGAGGTCGGCGGCGCCGTGCTGCTGCTACTGGGGCTCGGCACGCGAATCGTGTCCATGCCGCTCATGATCACCATGGTCGTCGCCATCACGGCCGTGCACTGGGACAACGGCTGGCAGGCCGTGCACGATCCGCAGAGCCCCTATGCGAGCGAGTGGGTGCTCGGCGTGGAGGCGAGTGACGCACGCGAGGCGGGTGAGCGGTTGTCAGCTGCCCGGGACATTCTCCGCGAGCACGGCGATTACGCCTGGCTGACCGGCAAGGGCAGCTTGGTCGTGTCGAACAGCGGCATCGAGTGGGCTGCGACCTACTTCGTCATGCTGTTGACGCTCTTCTTCACCGGCGGGGGACGATTCGTCAGCGCGGATCACTGGCTGGCGCGGCACTGGCGAAGCGCTACGCCGGCGCCGACGTGACGCCCCGGCGGCGGCGGGCCGCTGACGTGCCGCGGGTAGCGTCAATAATGTGCCGGACCCGCAGGCCCGCGACCGCGTAAGTCACTGAATTCCGGTTCATGGCGCGCCCCCGTTGCGTTATCATTTCGGACCCGCGCCGGCAGCCGCCCGGCCCGGCGTCAGGACTGTGCTGCGAACGGAGTGCGCACGAAGGCCATGAGCCGATCCCTACGCGAGTTGTACGACTCGAGCCCGCTTTTCGGGGCCAATGCGCCCTACGTCGAGGACCTCTATGAGCGCTTCCTCGAAGACCCCGACTCGGTTCCGGCGAACTGGCAGGAGTATTTCGCGGGAATCCGGGCCGGGTCCGGGCGGGAGACCGCACACGGGCCGGTGAAGGCCGGCGTACTGGCGAGGGTCGGCGCCTCGCGGGTTGCCGCACGGGCTGCGGCCGACGGGGAGGGCACGCAGAAGCAGGGCGCAGTGTCGCGACTCATCCAGATCTACGCCAACCGTGGTCACCTCGTCGCGCGCATCGATCCGCTCGGGATGATGCAGCGGCCGACCCCGCGCGTGCTCGAGCTCGGTTACTTCGGCCTGACCGATGCCGACCTCGATACCGAGTTCTTCACGGGCGGCCGTGTGGAAGGGGTCAAGAAGCGGGGAAGGCTCCGCGACATCATCGCGGACCTGAAGAACATCTACTGCGGAACGGTAGGCGCCGAGTTTGCGCACGTGTCCGAGACCGAGGAGCGTCTATGGCTGCAGGACCGCTTCCAGCAGGGCCGGCTCCACCACACTTTCTCGCCGGACGAGAAGCGGAACATCCTCTGGCAGATCACCGCTGCGGAGGGCCTCGAGCGCTACCTGCACACAAAGTACGTCGGCCAGAAGCGCTTTTCCCTCGAGGGCGGTGACGCCCTGATCCCGCTGCTCGACGACCTCGTCCAGCAGTGCGGGATACGCAAGGTCGAGGAGATCGTGATCGGCATGGCCCACCGTGGCCGGCTGAACGTTCTGATCAACGTCCTCGGCAAGTCGCCCCAAGAGCTGTTCTCGGAGTTCGAGGGGGACTACGACACCTCGAACTTGATCGGCTCGGGCGACGTGAAGTACCACAAGGGCTTCTCGGCGGACCTGCGGACGCCCGGCGGCAACGTCCACGTCGCGCTGGCCTTCAATCCCTCGCACCTCGAAGTCGTCAATCCGGTCGTGCAGGGTTCGGTCCGGGCCCGACAGGACCGGCGGGGCGATACTTCCGGCGACAGCGTCGTGCCCGTGCTGATCCACGGCGATGCCGCCTTCGCCGGCCAGGGCGTGGTGTCCGAGACGCTGCAGCTGTCGCAGGCCCGGGGCTTCTACACCGGCGGCACCGTGCACCTCATCGTCAACAACCAGGTCGGGTTCACCACGAGCGAGCCGCTCGACGCCCGCTCGACGCTCTACTGCAGCGACGTCGCCAAGATGATCGAGGCGCCCATCCTGCACGTGAACGCGGACGACCCGGAGGCGGTCGTGTTCGCCACGCGCCTCGCGCTCGACTACCGCATGAGGTTCCACAAGGACGTCGTCATCGACCTGGTCTGCTACCGGCGCCACGGGCACAACGAGGCCGACGAGCCGGCGGCGACCCAGCCGAGGATGTACCAGGTGATCCGCAAGCACCCGACGGCGCGCCAGCTTTATTCCAGGACGCTCATCGCCCAGGGCGTCGTCGGCGAGGACGACGTCGGCACGATGCTGCGCGAGTATCGCGAGAGCCTCGAGCAGGGCACGCCGCAGCCGCGGGCGTTCGTCGGCACCGCGGGCAACAAGTTCACCGTGGACTGGAGCCGCCACATCGAGGCGGACTGGGACGAGCGGATCGTCACGGCCGTCGCTCCGGACCTGCTGAAGGAGTTGGCGGAAAAGCTGACGACCGTTCCCGACGGTTTCTTGCTGCACCCGCGCGTGGCGCGCATCATCGACGACCGCAAGCGGATGTACGCCGGCGAGCAGCCGCTCGATTGGGGCGCTGCCGAGACCATGGCCTATGCCGCGTTGCTGGCGGACGGCCACCGCGTGCGCCTCACCGGCCAGGACTCTGGCCGTGGGACCTTCTTCCACAGGCACGCGGTGCTGCACGAGCAGGAGACCGGCCAGCGCTACGTGCCGCTCGCCAACCTGTACGCGAAGCAGGGACGCTTCACCGTCATCGACTCGGTCCTGTCGGAGGAGGCGGTGATGGGCTTCGAGTTCGGCTACTCCACCACCGATCCGGCCACGCTGATCATCTGGGAGGGCCAGTTCGGCGACTTCGCCAACGGAGCCCAGGTCATCATCGACCAGTTCATCACCTCCTGCGAGGCGAAGTGGCAGCGGGTGTCGGGAATGACCCTGTTCCTGCCGCACGGCTACGAGGGCCAGGGGCCGGAGCACAGTTCCGCGCGCCTCGAGCGCTTCCTGCAGCTCTCTGCCGAGATGAACAACCAGGTCTGCGTCCCGTCGACGCCTGCGCAGATGTTCCACATGCTCAGAAGGCAGATGATGCGCGGCCTGCGCAAGCCGCTGATCGTGATGACGCCGAAGAGCCTGCTGCGCCACAAGCTGTCGACCTCGACGCTGGATGACCTCACCGACGGTCGTTTCCACGCCATCATGGACGAGGTGGACGCGATCGATCCGGCGCGCGTGCGCCGCGTCGTGCTGTGCAGCGGCAAGGTCTTTTTTGACCTGCTCGAGCAGCGCCGCGCCGAGCACATCCAGGACGTCGCGATCGTCCGGATCGAGCAGCTGTATCCGTTCCCGCTCGATGAGTACGAGTCGATCATCGCGCGCTACCCGAACGCCACGGACGTCGTGTGGTGCCAGGAGGAGCCTCAGAACCAGGGCGCCTGGTACCAGATCCGCCACCGGCTCCAGGAAAAGCTGGGCCCCATGCACACGCTGCTCTACGCTGGTCGCCCGGGCGCCGCCGCACCCGCGGCCGGCATTTTCCAGCTGCACGCCGAGCAGCAGCGTGACCTCGTGGAGGCGGCGCTTCGCGGATTGACCACCGAGACCACCCATCGCGACACGCATCGCCTGACCCTCGAAACCCTCAGGAAGATCTCATGACCGTCGAAGTTCGCGTTCCGCAGCTGCCGGAGTCGGTAACCGACGCCACGCTAGTGGCATGGCACAAGAAGCCGGGGGACGCCGTCCACCGCGAAGAGAACCTCGCCGATCTGGAGACCGACAAGGTCGTCCTGGAGGTGCCGTCCCCGGCGGACGGGGTCGTGAAGGAACTGAAGTTCGACACGGGTGCCACGGTGACGGGCGGCGAACTGCTCCTCGTCATCCAGGAGGGCGAGGCCCCGGCGTCGAAGCCGGCCGTGGGCGAGGGCGGCGAGCCGGCGGAAAAGGCGCAACCCTCGAGTGCCGCCCAGGAGGCGGAGCCCGGCGAGGGCAGCGCCAAGCTCTCGCCTGCGGCGAAGCGGCTGGTGGAGGAAAACAGGCTCGATCCGTCCCGGATCGCCGGCTCGGGGCGCGACGGCCGGATCACCAAGGGCGACGTCGTCCAGCACCTGGCGAAGCCCGAGGCACGGCCTCCGGCGGCGCCGGCCAGCGGCAGCGGCGCCAGGGCGGAGCAGCGCGTGCCGATGACGCGGCTTCGCGCGCGCATCGCCCAGCGCCTGGTCGAGGCGCAGTCGACACAGGCCCTGCTCACGACCTTCAACGAGGTCGACATGCATGCGCTCAACGAGCTGCGTGGCCGCTACAAGGACGCTTTCGAGAAGAAGCACGGCGTCCGCCTGGGCTTCATGTCGTTCTTCGTCAAGGCCTGCGTCGAAGCGCTGCGCCGCTTCCCGGTAGTCAACGCCTCCGTTGAAGGCGACGACATCGTGTACCACGAGTACTTCGACGTGGGCGTGGCGGTGTCGACCGACCGCGGCCTGATAGTGCCGATCTTGCGTGATGCCGACGTGATGAGTTTCGCGGACATCGAGAAGGCGGTAGCGGGCTACGCGCAGCGTGCGCGCGAGGGCTCGATCAAGCTGGAGGAGCTGACGGGCGGCACGTTCTCGCTCACCAACGGCGGCGTGTTCGGATCGCTCATGTCCACGCCCATCGTCAATGCACCGCAGAGCGCCATCCTCGGCATGCACAAGATCCAGCCGCGACCGATGGTCGTCGACGGGCAGGTCATGGTGCGGCCCATGATGTATCTCGCGCTCACCTACGACCACCGGATCATCGACGGCCGCGAGGCCGTCCAGTTCCTGGTGGCCGTCAAGGACGCGATCGAGGATCCGGCGCGACTGCTGTTGCAGATCTAGGGCGCAGGAACTTTCCGGGACGCGCGGCGATCCTGCGCTGCCGGTCCCGCTGTCTTGAGCAGGCGCTGCTCCGGGGGATGAAGAGACATGTCTGACGAGTTCGACGTGGTGGTCATCGGCGGCGGACCGGCCGGCTATCCGGCAGCGATCCGCGCGGCGCAGAACAAGCTCTCGGTAGCGTGCATCGACGAGTGGAAGAACTACGACGGTAGCACCGCGTTCGGCGGCACCTGCCTGAACGCCGGCTGCATCCCCTCGAAGGCGCTGCTCGAGTCCTCCGAGCTGCTGCACCGTGCGCAGCACGAGTTCAAGGCCCACGGCATCCAGGTCGGTGAGGTCGGGATCGACGTGGCCGCGATGCAGAAGCGCAAGGCCACGATCGTCAGGCAGAGCACCCAGGGCATCCTGGCGCTCTTCAAGTCGGCGGGCGTCACTCCGTTGCAGGGCCACGGTCGGCTGCTGCCGGGGCTCAAGGTGGAATTCACGGCCCACGATGGCGCCAAGCGGACCCTGCAGGCCAAGCACGTCGTGCTGGCCTCGGGGTCCCAGCCCATGGAACTGAAGTCCGCACCGTTCGACGGCGAGCGCATCGTCGACTCCTGGGGTGCACTCGAGTTCGACGACGTGCCGAAGCGGCTCGGCGTGATCGGAGCCGGTGTCATCGGCCTGGAGTTGGGCAGCGTCTGGCGCCGTCTCGGCTCGGAGGTCGTGATGCTCGAGGCGCTGCCCGACTTCCTTCCCATGGCGGATGCCCAGGTTGCGAAAGAGGCGCTCAAGCACTTCGGCAAGCTCGGCCTCGACATCCGCCTCGGCGCGAAGGTCACGGGTGCGAAAGTCAGCAAGGGCAAGGTCACGGTCGGCTATGCCGACGACAAGGGCGAGCAGTCGCTCGCGGTCGACAGGCTGGTCGTGGCCATCGGCCGCAGGCCGTACACGCGCGACCTGCTTGCCGAGGGAACCGGCGTGGAGGTCGACGAGCGCGGGTTCATCAAGGTGGACGATCACTGCAAGACGGGAGCTGCCAACGTGTGGGCCGTCGGGGACTGCGTGCGCGGACCGATGCTGGCCCACAAGGGCAAGGAGGAGGGTGTGGCCGTGGCCGACGCGATCGCCGGACTGTACGCCGAGGTCAACTACAAGGTGATCCCGTCGGTGATCTACACGGCACCGGAGATCGCGTGGGTCGGGCTGACCGAGAAGCAGGTCAAGGAGAGCGGCAGGGCCTGCAAGGTGGGCAACTTCCCGTTCGCGGCCAGCGGTCGCGCCCGGGCCATGGAGGCACCGGCCGGCTTCTGCAAGGTGGTGGCTGCGGTCGACGACGACGAGATCCTCGGCGTGCACATCATCGGCCCGATGGCAGGGGAACTCATTGCCGAGGCCGTGCTGGCCATGGAGTACTCTGCCAGCAGCGAGGACCTGCAGCGGACCATCCACGCGCATCCGACGCTCTCGGAGGCGCTGCACGAGGCGGCGCTCTCGGCCGACAAGCGCGCGATCGACTTCCCGAACCGTTGATCGGTCAGGACCGCGACGCCGGGTCCTGTGGCCGCCCCGCGAGTGCTCCCGCGGCACGCGCGTCCACCGACCGCAGGTGCAGGTCGCGCTGCGGGAACGGGATCTCGATGCCCGCGGCGGCGAGAGCCTCGTACACGTCGACGTAGCCGCCCGTGCGGGCCGCGAGAACCGTATTGGCGTCGCGGATCCAGAAGCGGACCGTGAAATTCAGCGAGCTGTCCCCGAAGCCGCTGAACACGACCGTCGGCTCCGGATCCTCCATCGCCAGCGGCTGGCGCCGCGCGACCGCGGTCAGGACCTCGAGCACCTTTCGCACGTCGCTGCCGTAGGCGACCCCGACGTTCACGTCGATGCGCCGCGTGCTGTCGGACAGCGTCCAGTTGATGAGATTGCCGGAGAGCAGCGTACCATTCGGTACCACGACCTCGGCGCCCTCCCAGGTCTTGATCCGCGTCGCCCGAAGGCCGATCTCGACGACGCGCCCCTGCAGCGTGTCCACGTCGATGATGTCGCCGGGCTGGATAGGACGCTCGAACATCAGGATCAGGCCCGATACGAAGTTGTTCACGACGTTCTGCAGACCGAAACCGATGCCGACGCCGAGCGCGCCCGCGATGATGGCGAACTGGGTCGTCTCGACGCCGGCCGCAGCGAAGGCCATGAGCAGGCCGCCTGCGAGTACAGCGTAGTAGACGAGCGTTGCGGTGGTGCTCTTCGCCCCGGCCGGCCATGGCAGGCGGACGAGGATCTCCTCGTTGAGCACGAAACGGATCGCACGCGAAACGTACAGGGCCAGGACTACGCCGACCACGAAGGCCAGCACGCCGCCCATCGAGATCTCGAGTTCGCCGAGATTCCAGGTCCGCTCCATGGCCTGCCCGAGGCGATCGACCACCGGGTCCCAGAGGCCGAACACAGCCAGGCTCGCCCAGACCCACAGCCCGATGGCGACCCATCCGACAGCGGCCTGGATGCTGCCGATCATCGTTTCGCCATGGTGAGTGACCATGTGCATGGAGCGACCGAGGCGAGTCCTGACGAACAGGGATAGCAGTTGCTGGGTGACTACGGCGGCCGCATAGAGAATTGCGGAGACGTAGACGACGGCGAGCGAGCCGTGCGTCAACAACTCGGCGAGCGACACGTTTCCGAGAACGTTCGCGAGCACCGCGCCGGCCGTCAGCACGACGAGCACCGGAGTGATCCGCGCCACCAATGAAAGCCAGGAACGACTCGGAGGAGGTTGCCGGCGCGACATCCGGAGCAGCCAGACAAGGCCGGCAAGGCCGAACAGGCCTACGAGCAGGAGATCGAGCCGATATGCCAGCGAATCGAACGGGAGCAGTGACCGTGGCCTGGCGAGCAGCACGAGGGCGGCCAGGCCGTAGAGGACCGAGGGGTGCCCGGCAACCAGGCGCACGGGCGCCAGCCGGATGAGCGGAATGAGCATCGCCACCGCGAGCGTCTCGGTCAGGATCGCCGGGGCATTGCGGGCGGCGACCAACGCGCCCAGCAGCAGCAGCAGCGCGATGGCCGAATAGGGTCTCTTGAGCAGGCGTCCTGCATCGGGCAGGTCGGCCGCGGCCGAGGCGGTCCAGCTGGGCCGTCGCGTCATCCAGAGCAGGAGCACCGTGAACAGGCCAGCCAGCAGCACGAACGCCTCGACCGCGCGCCGATGGACCCGGAGGTAGCCCTGCAGGAAGGACCACTGGTCGAGCCAGAGCTGCTGCGTTCCCTCGAGGACGGCACGAGCACTGAGCTCCGGGACCTGCCAGATCGGAGGCGAGTCGGCCTGGAAGCTACGGGTGGCCGCCAGTCGGGTGGCCTCGTCCAGGGCCAACTGCGTGTCCGCGAGCAGCCGGACATGTTGCTCGACCCGGTCCCGTCGCTGCAACGTACCGCGGAGCGGCTTGTCGAGCGCCCGCTCCGCGTCCGTGATCGCCGCCAGTACGCGACGTGCTTCCTCGATGAGGGGCCTGGCCAGCGCGTTGTCCTGTGCCGCGGCGATCGTCGCAGACCACCGCTCGCGCATGCCTGCGAGCTCGGCCGAGTCGCTCGACAGTTGCGTGGCCGTGCGCCCGATCGTCTGGCGGACCTGGTCGAGCCGGCCCGCGTAGAAGGCGGCCTGGCGTTGCAGCTGCATTATCCTCGAGGCGGGCAGTTTCTCGGGCTGCCGGATGTCCGGCCTTTCCCGGAAGGCCTCGACGGAGGCCGACAACTCCTGAAATTGTTGCGAGTCTTGAGCGGTGGCTTCTGACGGGATTCGCTCGCGGATCTTGGCGATCCGCGCCAGAGTGTCATCCGACTCCGCGGGGATCCGCTCGGCCGGAATGGCGACCGGCGCCTTCGGTGCCTCGGCCGTCGCGACCGTGGCCTCCTGAGACTCGGCCGGCAGGCTGACGACGGTCCCCGAGATGAGCAGCGCCGCTGCCAGGGCGGCAACCAAGACCATGCGTCGCGGCTGGTGTGATTTCATCGGCCCGATGGGATGGTGATGAGCGGCATGCCCGAATCCTACCCTTTCACGAACGGCGATGGGACGAGTCGTCAGCGGCCGAGCCGCCGAGCACCGATCACGTTGGGCAGCGACTTGAGGCGGGTCAGCAGCCTGGACAGCTCCTCGAGGTCGTGGATCGTGATGGTGACGTCTATCCGGGCGATGTTGGTGGAGCGGTCCGTCTCGGTGGTCATGCGGACGATGCTGATCTTCTCGTCGGTCAGCAGGCCGCTCACGTCGCGCACCAGGCCGCGGCGGTCGTAGGCCTCGAGCGCGATGTCCACCGCGAACCCCTGTTCGCCGGCGCGTCCCCACTCGACGGACAGGACCCGTTCCGGATGCTGTCGGCGCATGCGTTCCAGGCTCGCGCAGTTGGCGCGATGCACCGTGACGCCACGCCCGATCGTCACGTAGGCGGCGATCGGCTCGGGAGGCAGGGGGTTGCAGCAGCGCGCGAAGGTCGACACCAGGTCGCCGATTCCCTCGATGTCGAGCCCGGTCGAGCGTTTGCGCCGGCGCTCCGGATGGCTGCGCGGCGGTGGGGCGAGGGACTGGGCTTCCTTCAGCAGGCGCTGGACGGCGCCGCTGACCTGCGCGACGTTCATGTTTCCCGCGCCGAGGGCCAGGTAGAGCGCATCGGCGGTGTCGAGCTTGAGCTCCGCCAGCAGCGCCGGCAGGCTGACCGAGCTCTGAACCCCGAGCCGGGTCAGCTCGCGCTCGAAGAGATCGCGGCCTTCGTGGCGATTCTGGCCCTCGTCCTGCCGGCGGAACCAGGACCGCACCTTGGACCGGCTGCGAGGAGAGGCGAGGTAGCCGAGTTGCTCTATGAGCCAGTCGCGGCTCGGGGCCGGGTGCTTTCCGGTCAGGATCTCCACTGCCTCGCCGCTGGCGAGCTTGTAGTCGAGCGTCACCATGCGACCGTTGACGCGCGCGCCCCGGCAGCGGTGACCGAGCTCGGTGTGGACGTGGTACGCGTAGTCGAGGGGTGTCGAGCCGGCCGGCAGGTCGACGACGTCACCTTTCGGGGTCAGCACGTAGACGCGATCCTCGAACAGCTCGGCACGGATCTCGTCGAGGAAGTCCCGATGGTCCTCCGTTCCCGTCGTCGGTGACAGCAGCTCGCGGAGCCACTGGATCTTGCGATCGTAGGCGGCATCGCGTGCCTTGCCCTCCTTGTAGCGCCAGTGCGCGGCCACGCCGAGCTCGGCCTGCTCGTGCATGTCACGGGTTCGGATCTGGACCTCCACCGGCACGCCGCCGGGCCCGATCACGGCGGTGTGCAGGGAGCGGTAGTCGTTCTCCTTGGGCGTGGCGATGTAGTCGTCGAATTCGCCGGGAACGTACAACCAGCGCCCGTGGACCAGCCCGAGCGCGGCGTAGCAGTCGGCGACGGAGGCGGTGAGAATGCGGACCGCGCGTACGTCGAACACCTGCTCGAAGCTGAGCTGCTTGCGCTGCATCTTTCGCCAGATGCTGAATATGTGCTTCGGCCGGCCGGTCACCTCGGCGTCGATCCCGGACTCCCGAAGCATGCCGTCGAGTTCAGTGGTGATCTCCTCGATGTACCGTTCCCGGTCGGCCCGGCGCTCGTTCAGCTTGCCCGCGATGAACTTGTACTCGCCGGGCTGCAGTAAGCGGAACGCGAAATCCTCGAGCTCCCACTTCAGTTGCCAGATACCGAGGCGGTTGGCGAGCGGCGCGTAGACCTCCCGGGTCTCCCAGGCCAGTCGATCACGATCTTCCGGCGACAGCTTCCCGGCGTCACGCAGGTGGTAGAGCTGCTCGGCCAGGCGGACCAGCACCAGACGCGGGTCCGTGATGACCGCCAGCAGCATCTTTCGCAGCGACTCCGCCTGGCTGGGCGACAGCCCGCGGTCCGGCGAGAAGCGCTCGCCGACGTGGAAGCTGCCCAGCGCCGCGAGGTCGCGGGCGAAGCGTGTCGGACCTTCGCCGAAGCGCTGGCGGGCAGCATCCATGCCGAGAGCGCCCGCGGAGAGCAGGGGCGCGAGGAACGCGCCGGTCACGGTGTCGGGGTCCACCTCGAGCGCGGCCACGATCGCTGCGATGCCGAGTCCGCGCCGCAGTGCCGGCTGCGAGTCGTCCCCGAGGGGCAGGAGCTCCTCGACGGCCGCGCGGGTTGCCGCCAGCTGAGGGGTTTCCGTGGAACTGTCGAGGTGAGTGGTCTTCATCGCTGGGCGCGTGCCGGTGCCCGGCGTTTGCCGGTATCATACGCGCTTTGACGTGCCGGCCCCGCGGGAGTGCCCCGCGATGCCGGGTTCGCGCAAGGAGAGCGTCCGCGGAGAGCCGCATTCCCTTGATCGGCTGCGACACCGGATGAGAGCGCTGCGAGGCAGGCGATCGCGGGGACTGCGTCTCGCGGCGGAGGCGTCGCTCGCCGCACCGGCGCGGCTGGCCGGGCCCGCTCGCATCCTGGGGCTCGATCCCGGCTCGATCGTCACGGGCTACGGCGTGCTGGACGCGTCCGGCTCCGGCATGCGCCACGTCGCGAGCGGGAGCATCCGGGCGGGGCGCGGTGAGCTGGCCGACCGCCTGCGGACGATCTTCCAGGGCGTCGGCGAGCTGGTCGCGGAATATGGGCCCCAGGAGATTGCGATCGAACGCGTGTTCATGAAGGCGAACCCCGACAGTGCGCTCAAGCTGGGCCAGGCCCGCGGGGCCGCGCTCTGCGGCGTGCCCGGCCCCGGCATCAGCGTCCACGAGTACGCCCCCAGGGAGGTCAAGCTGGCCGTCACGGGCACCGGTGCGGCCGAGAAGCGGCAGGTCCAGCACATGGTCAAGGCCCTGCTCGGCCTGGGCTCGCAGCGTCTCGGCGCGGATGCGGCGGACGCGCTGGCCATCGCGATCTGCCACGCGCACCACCGCGCGCTCGGGCGGGCCGGCAGGCCGGGATGATCGGCTTCCTGCGCGGACGGCTGCTGTCGAAGCACCCACCGGCGATCGTGGTCGACGTCAACGGCGTCGGCTACGAGCTGGAGGCGCCGATGTCGACCTTCTACGCCCTGCCCGCGACCGGCGAGGAGGTCCGGTTGCACACCCACCTGGTCGTGCGGGAGGACGCCCACCTGCTGTACGGGTTCTCGACGGAGGGCGAGCGGCGCCTCTTCCGTCACCTGCTGCGGGTCACGGGGATCGGCCCGAAGATCGGGCTTGCACTGCTGTCGGGCATGAGCGTCGACGCGTTCCTCCTCTGCGTCGAGGCGGAGGACGTCGACAGCCTGGTCCGCGTGCCCGGCATCGGCCGCAAGACGGCCGAGCGGCTCGTGGTGGAGATGCGGGACCGGATCCGCGCCCTCGGCGAGGCGGTCCCCTCCGCGGGCGACGCGGCCCTCGTCAGGCCGTCCCAGGGCGGTCCGGCCGCCGAGGCTTTCGCCGCCATGGTGGCGCTCGGCTACCGGCCCGCGGAGGTGACTCGCCTGCTCCGGTCGGTCGGGTCCGAAGGCACCTCGACGGAGGAGATCATCCGCGAGGCATTGAAGCTGGCCGCAGGGAAGTCGTAGGTTGCACGGAATGCTGGAACAGGATCGAGTCGTCCACGATGGAGCCTCGCGCGAAGACGAGGTCATCGACCGCGCCGTGCGGCCGAAACGCCTGGTCGAGTACGTCGGGCAGCAGGCCGTCAAGTCGCAGATGGAGATCTTCATCGAGGCCGCGCGTCGCCGCGGCGAGGCGCTCGATCACGTGCTGATCTTCGGGCCACCCGGCCTCGGCAAGACGACGCTCGCCAACATCGTGGCGAACGAGCTCGGCGTGAGTCTCCGCCAGACATCCGGGCCCGTCCTCGAGCGGCCCGGCGACCTGGCGGCGATGCTGACGAACCTGCAGGCCAACGACGTGCTGTTCGTCGACGAGATCCACCGTCTGAGCCCGGTCGTCGAGGAGATCCTCTATCCCGCGATGGAGGACTACCAGCTCGACATCATGATCGGCGAGGGCCCGGCGGCGCGGTCGATCA
>Ga0111152_1072_pt1 | contig 17479 bp, 19 predicted proteins | sample DeeMarSeWOR28_12_FD_80254 | JGI IMG/M metagenome (GOLD analysis project Ga0111152, IMG submission 80254) | Gammaproteobacteria bacterium SG8_30
ATCCTGCTCGACAAGCGCATCGATCTCGACCTCAACGAGGTCATCGCGTCGGCCGTCGAGCTGGTCCGGACGGACATGCTCGCGGTGGCCGCCGCGGCGGGCGCCACGAAAGAGGGCGTGTCCGGCGACGTGACGCTCACGTTCCGGCGGCCGGAGGGGATCGATCCCGTCGCAGGCGAGGTGTACGACTACGTGATGGAGCGCCTGCGAGCCGTCTACCTCGAGGGCGGCACCGGCGTGACGACCGAGATGTTCGACGCCGTGCTCGCCAAGCGGCCGGCCTCGCCGCTCGACTTCGACGCGAGGCTCAAGGCGCTGGTGGACTTCCTGTCGCTGCCCGACGCGGCGAGCCTGGCGGCCGCCAACAAGCGCATCGCCAACATCCTGCGCAAGGCGGCCGACGAGGTCCCGCCGCGGGTGGATCCGTCCCTGCTTCAGCACACGGCAGAGCGCAAGCTCGCCGCGGAGGTCGAAGGCTTGCGTGAGCAGGTCGAGGCGCAGATCGCCGACCGGCAGTACGAGGCGGCACTGCGCAAGCTCTCGACCCTCCGGCCGCACGTGGACGCGTTCTTCGACCAGGTCATGGTGATGGCGGACAATGCCGCAGTCCGGGCCAATCGCCTCGCGCTGCTGGCCGCGCTCGAGCGGCTCTTCCTCGAGACGGCGGACCTTTCGCGGCTGCCCGGCTGAAGGAGCGCGTCGGCCCCGCATGCAGTGGCTGAGGTCCTTGCTGTTCACCGCCCTGCTGTTCCTCGGCACGTTCGTCTTTGCCGTCATCGTGCTGGCGACGGTTCCGTTCGGGCTGGCGGCGCTGCATGCGCAGTCGCGCCGATGGGCGCGGACGCAGCTATGGTGGCTCAAGGTCCTGTGCCGCCTGGACTACGTCGTCGAAGGCCTCGAGAACATTCCCCGCGAGGGCGCCCACATCTCGTACTGGAAGCACGCGTCGGCCTGGGAAACGATGGCGCAGATGCTGATCTTCCCGCCGCAGTCCTGGGTGCTGAAGCGGGAGATCATCTGGATTCCCCTCATCGGCTGGGCAACGCATTTCCTCAGGCCGATCGCCATCAATCGATCGGCCGGTCACCGCGCGGTCAACCAGGTGGTGGAGCAGGGAAAGGAACGCCTGGCGGAGGGCCTCTGGATCCTGTTGTTCCCCGAGGGAACCCGCGTCCTGCCGGGGCAGACGCGCAAGTACGGGCTCTCCGGGGCGCTGCTCGCCTCGCAGACCGGCGCGAAGCTGGTCCCCGTGGCGCACAACGCCGGGGACTTCTGGCAGAGACGGGGCCTGCTGAAGAAGCCGGGGACGATCCGCGTGGTCATCGGCCCGCCGATCGAGACGCTGGGCCGTGAGCCGCGGGCACTGAACGCCGAGGCGCAGGCCTGGGTGGAGGCGAAGATGGCCGAGATCTCGAGCGCCTACTGCAACCCGCCCTGACCGGGAAGGTCCGCGGCCGGCGGGTGCACCGGCAGTCCGGCCTCAGGCCTTCCTGACCGCCGCTTCGCTGCCTTCACCGCTCAGCTTCAGCAACGATGTCCAGGAGGCCGCCCTCGCCGGTGGCCACTCGCGGCATTCCCACTGCGCGGGTCCTGCGAGACCGACCACGACCGCCGCCATGACGAGGTCAGGCCGTGGCGCGTAGACCGCGACGCGCCAGGGTTCGCTGCAGGGGACCTGCGCTGTCCAGCCGCCGGCCCGGCGGAGAAAGACGCAGGTGCGCAGGGCGGAGGCGAGCGGCAGTCCGAGCGCCTTGGCGAAGGCTTCCTTGAGCGTCCAGCGCAGGTAGAAAGTCTCGAGGTCGGCTCCATCGGTCGCCTCGGAATCGGCATAACAGAAGGAGGCCAGGCGGACGACGTCGCGCGGCCTCGCGGTTTCGAGGTCGACCCCGGCCCGGACACCGGACGGGGCCACCAGCACGGCAGCGTGACCCGCGGAATGGCTGAGCGAGGTCACGCCCTCCCGGCCGACGTGCTGAAGCAGAGCGCGGCTCGCTTCCCACTCCACGCGCCTCCGCCCGCCGCGGAGCGATTGCCAACGCGCGCGCTCCGGCGCAGAGAGCCTCGCGGGCACCATCCGCCCCGCCGCCTCGGGCGGCGCCAGCCACAGCTGCGTGTCCGGAGGGCTCAGGTCTGCGACTCCCACGGGGACTCTGCGCATGCTACGCCTGGTTCGGCTTGCAGGCGGCGCCGCGACGACGTATTGCTGCCTGGTGGATGACGCCGCGACCACCGCGCCCGACACGGGTCCCCGCCGCGATGCCTGGGCATGGCGCCTGCTGGCGACCGGCCTCAGCTTCTCGGTCTTCGGGGTGGTCGGTTTCCTGCTCGGACTCTTCGCCGTGCCGGTGCTGATCGCGATTCCCGGCGGCAGGGGGTCGCGGCGACAGCGGATCCGGCGTCTCGTCCGAGGCGCCTTCCGTGCGTTCATCGGCTTCATGCGGTCGATGCGCGTATTGACCTACGAGTTGCAGGGCTTCGAGCGGCTCGGCCGGCCCGGCCAGCTGGTCGTGGCGAACCACCCCTCGCTGATCGACGTCGTATTCCTCATCGCCTTCATCCCGCACGCAGGCTGCGTCGTGAAGCGCGCCCTGTGGCGCAATCCGGCGATGGCGCTGGTCGTTCGTGCGGCAGGCTACGTGCCCAACTGGCCCACCGATGCGATGATCGAGCGCGCCGCCGACGCTCTCGCGGGCGGCCAGTGCCTGATCATGTTTCCCGAGGGCACGCGTACGCAGCCCGGGCTGCCGAGGCAGTTTCATCGCGGGGCTGCCACGGTCGCCATCCGGGCGGCATCGACCGTGACTCCGGTGTTCGTCAGCGTACAGCCGACGACCCTGACCAAGCATGCTCCGTGGTACCGCATTCCGCGTCGTCGCCCGCACTTCTCGCTCGCGGTGGGCGTGGACATCGACCCCGCGCCGCTGCGGGATTCCATGCCCGCGCCGCGCGCCGCGCGGACGCTCAACGAAGGACTGCTCGCAGTCTATGCGGGGCGCCTGGGTGGCCGGTAAAATGCGGGATCGCGGCCGCGAGGAGCTCCGCAAGGCACTCGGGGGTGGCCATCGAAACCAGCGTGCGGAGCCCAAGCACGAAGTCCGCTCCCCACAGGGTGCCCGTCGAATGCAGGACAGAGACCAGATCCGGGCCGAGGTGACGGCGGCGCTCGTCGAGTTGTTCGAGATCGAGCCAGAGCGAATCACGGCCGAGGCCCGGCTCTACGAAGACCTCGAGATCGACAGCATCGACGCCATCGACCTGATGGACCGTCTTCGCCAGACGACCGGCCGGAAGATTTCGGCCGAGCAGTTTCGCTCCGTGCGGACCATCGGCGACCTCGTCGAAGCGGTCCACCTGATGCTCAGTGAGGCTTGATCCGCTGGCCAGCCCGGCTCCGTCCGCCTCCCGTGTGTCCGCACCGAGCAGCGTTCCCGTCTCGGCCGGTCCCGAAGGGAGAGGCTGGTTCGCGCTGCTCCGGGACTTCGCCTGGCCGGATGCCAATGGCGACCGTGGCGCTCTCGCCGTCCTGAGTGGCGCGGGCTTGTCCGAGCTCCGACGCTTCGGGCACCGGCACGTGGCCGGCATCTGGGGACCGCCGGAGTCGGTGCGGTTCGTCGACGCATCCCGACTCGCATGGCTGGCTGCGGCCGACGCCCCGACGCTCCACGAAGCCTGGCATGCCCGGCGTCCCGACTACCCGGTGGTGCTGGCCCGTCACAGGCGGGCAGACCAGGAGGCCGAAGTGACGTTGCGCGTACCGCCGGACCTGAGTTCGTTGCGCGGGCACTTCGACCGAATGCCGATCGTGCCGGGCGTGATCCATATCCGCTGGGTCCTCGCTCAGGCGCGATCCTGCCTGCGGCTCGACGGCCGGGCAGCAGGAATGGACTCAGTCAAGTTCCGGCGCATCGTGCAGCCCGGGCACGAGCTCGATCTCTCGCTGCTGTGGCAGCCACGGGCCCGGTGCCTGCGCTTCGAGCTCAAATCCGCGGCGGGGCCGCACTCCACCGGTCGGCTCCTGCTGGAATCCGGCAGTGCCTGACTTTTGCGCCGTCGTCCCCGTCTTCAATCATGAGCGGGCCGTCGGTGGGGTCGTCGAGTCGATCCGGGCCCACGGCCTTCCCTGCCTGTTGGTCGACGACGGCTCCGGGCCAGCCTGCGCGCGGGAACTCGACCGGCTCGCCGGCCTCGACGGCGTCGAGCTGCTGCGCCTGCCCGTCAACCGGGGCAAGGGCGGAGCCGTGGGCGCGGGCCTGCGCGCAGCGGCGGCCCGCGGCTACTCGCACGTGCTGCAGATCGATGCCGACGGCCAGCATGACGCGGCCGACATCCCGTCCCTGCTCGCGGCGAGCCGAGCCGATCCCGGAGCCGCCATCTGCGGTCGTCCGGTGTTCGACTCGAGCGTGCCGCGCCTGCGCCTCTATGGCCGCTACCTGACGCACCTGCTCGTCTGGCTGCACACCTTGTCGTTCGACATCCACGACTCGATGTGCGGCTTTCGGGTTTACCCCGTGAACCCGGTACTCGAGATCCTCGATACGGAGCGCCCCGGCTCACGGATGGATTTCGACATCGCCGTCCTCGTCCATCTCCACTGGCGCGGCACCCGCCTGCGGTGGATCGATACCGCCGTGCGCTATCCTGCGGACGGCGTCTCGCACTTCCGGCTGGGTCTCGACAACCTGTTCATCAGCCGCATGCACGCGGCTCTCTTCGTCGGCATGCTCACGCGACTGCCGGGGCTGCTGGCACGCCGGATGCGAGGGATCTCTCCCGGCGAGGGCAGGACGTCCTGATGCGCAGGCTGAGCCGCATCGCAGAAACGCTCGAGGTCGACGTCGCTTTTCACGACGTCGACATGATGGGGGTCGTCTGGCACGGCCAGTACCTTCGCTATCTCGAGAATGCGCGCTGGGCACTGATGAACCGCATCGGCTACGGCTTCGAGGTGATCCTCGCCTCGGGTTTCGTCTGGCCGGTCATCGAGTGCCACGTCCGATACGTTCGTCCCGCCCGCTTCGGCGATCGGCTGAGCGTCCAGGCCTCGCTCGTCGAGTGGGAGAACCGGCTGGCCGTGAACTATCTCGTAGCCGACGCCCGCACCGGCGAGCGTGTCGCGCGGGGCAGGACCGTCCAGGTTGCCGTGGACCGCGGCTCGGGGGCGATGCAGTTCGCCTCGCCACCAGACTTCCTGCGTGCCGTCAGGAAGGTGCTCGCCGGACCGACGGAGCCGCCGGCCTGAGCCGTCGGGCTGCTCTCCCCTTGCAGGCAGGGTGCGCGCAATCTAATGTCCGCGGCGTGCATCCGGGGACGAACCTGCGTTGACCGAGGCCCGTGAGATCGTCGTGATCGGCGCCGGCCCTGCCGGCAGCATTGCCTCCGCCTTGCTGCGAAGACACGGGCACGACGTCCTCGTTCTCGAGCGGGAGCGCTTCCCGCGGTTCTCCATCGGCGAGAGCCTGCTCGCGCATTGCGTCGACTTCATCGCGGAGGCGGGCATGCTCGAAGCGGTCGAGGAGGCCGGATTCCAGGTCAAGAACGGCGCGGTCTTCACCCGAGGCGGGCAATGCGCCGCGTTCGACTTCGCGGACCAGTTCACGCAGGGGCGCAGCTCGACCTGGCAGGTACCGCGCGGGCCGTTCGACGAGCTGCTCGCGGACGAAGCGGAGCGGAAGGGAGTCGAGATCCGCTACGGTCACGGGATCGAGGACCTGTCCGTCGGCGAAGGACGTGCACGGGTTGTGGCCAGGGACGACCGCGGAGCCACGCACACCGTGGAGGCCCGGTTCCTGCTCGATGCGAGCGGGTTCGGCCGCGTGCTGGCCCGGCGACTCGGCCTCGAGAGACCGTCCTGCTTCCCCGTGCGCGAGGCGCTCTTTACCCACGTGGCCGACGGCGCTGGCGCGCATGGCTTCGACCGCAACAAGATCCGCATCGTCGTGCACCCGCAGCACCAGAACGTGTGGTTCTGGCTGATCCCGTTCGCCGATGGCCGGTCATCGATCGGCGTCGTGGCGCGGCCGGAAGTGCTGAAGCAGTATCCCGTCGAGCCGGCGAGCCGGCTTCAGGCCCTCGTCGAAGAGGATCCCGGGCTCGAGGCCATCCTCGAAGGTGCCGCGTGGGATACGCCGGTCCGCTCCATCACGGGCTACTCGGCCAACGTGAGCACGCTGCACGGTCCCGGCTTCGCGCTGCTCGGCAACGCAGCGGAGTTCCTCGATCCGGTCTTCTCCTCCGGCGTCACGATCGCGATGCGTTCCGCGAGCATGGCGGCCGGGGTCCTGCACCGCCAGTTGGCAGGGGACGCCGTCGACTGGGAGGAGGAGTTCGCCCGGCCGCTCAGGCAGGGGGTCGATACTTTCCGCGCCTACGTCGAGGCGTGGTACGACGGCCGCTTTCAGGACGTCGTCTTCTACCAGGATCCGCCGCCCGGCCTGCGCGCGATGATCTGTTCCGTGCTCGCCGGGTATGCCTGGGACCGGAGTAATCCCTTCGCCGCCGACGCTGCGCGCCGCCTCGACACGCTGGCAACCCTGTGTGCGTCGCCGGCCGGGCGAGTGGCGGTCTGAGGCACCTTCCATGCTTCCGCCACCCGGTCGCGTCCTCGCCCATGGCCCCGATGCCGTCCTGCTGGAGGAGATCGAGACCCTGGGTCCAGGCACCCTGGTCGCATCGGCCGTGGTCCGCCCCGGTACCCCTTTCAGCGCGGCCGACGGCTCGCTGGGCTCCTGGGCCGGCCCCGAGCTGATGGCGCAAGCCGTCTCGGCCTTCGCGAACCTGGAGGCTGGCGCGGACCGCGAGCCTTCGATCGGGCTCCTGCTGGGCGTACGCGACTACCGCTGCAACGTGGAAGGCTTCGGCCGCGATTCCCGTCTCTGCGTGGAAGTGGTGGAATCCAGCCGTGACGAGGAGGGACGCGGCGTGTTCGATTGCCGCATTCTCGATGCGGGGCGGGTTCTCGCAGCCGGCAGGCTGACGGTCTTCAGGCCGCACGATCCCTGGGCGGCTCTCGGCGGACAGATCGGATGACGGAAACCATCTTGGTAACGGGCTCGAGCCGCGGCATCGGCCGCGCCGTCGCGCTCCGGCTCGCGGCGGACGGTTTTGACATCGTGCTCCACTGCCGCTCGCGGCGCGAGCAGGCCGAAGAGGTCGCGGCAGGCATCACTGCGTCGGGGCGCAGCGCCCGCATCCTGCAGTTCGACGTCTCCGATCGCACCGCCACCGCCACGGCGCTGGAGGAGGACATCGCCGCCCATGGTGCCTACTACGGCGTCGTATGCAACGCGGGCATCGCCCGCGACGGCGCGTTCCCGGCACTGACGGGCGAGGCCTGGGACGAGGTGATCCGCACCAACCTGGACGGTCTCTACAACACCCTTCACCCGCTGATCATGTCGATGGTGAGGCGGCGCAAGCCCGGCCGCATCGTGACGCTCTCATCCGCGTCGGGAATCATGGGAAACCGCGGCCAGGTGAACTACAGCGCTGCCAAGTCCGGCATCATCGGCGCGACGCGCGCGCTCGCCATCGAGCTAGCCAGCCGCGACATCACGGTGAACTGCGTGGCACCAGGGCTCATCGACACCGACATGGTCGATGCAGACGTGCCCATCGACGAAATCCTGAAGGCTGTCCCGGCACGTCGCCTGGGCCGGCCGGAGGAGGTCGCGGCCGTGGTCAGCTTCCTCATGTCGGCGGAAGCGAGCTACGTCACTCGCCAGGTGATCTCCGTGAACGGGGGACTCTGCTGATGCGGCGGGTCGTGGTCACCGGCATCGGCGGAATCACGGCCCTCGGCTCGTCCTGGCGTGAGATCGAGGCCCGGTTCCGGGCCCGGAGGAATGCCGTCCGCCGCATGCCGGAGTGGGATCACCTGACCGACCTGGGCACTCGCCTGGCCGCGCCGATCGACCACTTCACGCCGCCACCTCACTGGACGCGCAAGCAGCTGCGCAGCATGGGCCGGGTATCCCAGCTTGCCGTGCGCGCCGCCGAGCTCGCGCTCGAAGACGCCGGGCTGCGCGACGACGCCTCGATCCGGGACGGCCGCATGGGGGTCGCCTGCGGCTCTTCGGTGGGCAGCACACCGGACATCCGGGACTTCGTCGAGATGCTGCAGACCGGCCGTTCGGGCGGACTGAACGCCAACTCGTACGTGAGGATGATGCCGCACACGACGGCGGCCAACGTCGGCATCTTCTTCGCGCTGACCGGGCGCATCATCCCGACGTCGAGCGCCTGCACCTCCGGCAGCCAGGGCATCGGTTTCGCCTACGAGGCCATCAGGCACGGCCGCCAACAACTGATGCTCGGCGGCGGCGCCGAGGAATTGTGCGCCAGCGAGGCTATCGCCTTCGACTTCCTCTACGCCACGAGCCGGCGCAACGACGAACCGGGCGTGACGCCGCGTCCCTACGATCGCGACCGCGACGGACTGGTGATTGGCGAGGGCGCTGGAATGCTGGTGCTCGAGGAACGCGAACATGCCCTCGCCCGGGGCGCCCGGATACAAGCCGAGATCGTCGGCTTTGCGACCAACTCCGACGGGGCACACGTGACCCGTCCCAATCAGGAGACTATGCGGCGGGTGATGGAGCTCGCACTCGAGGACGCCGGCCTGCCGGCTTCCGCGATCGGGTACGTGAACGGCCACGGCACGGCGACCGAGCACGGGGACATCGCCGAGACAGGGGCGACAGCGTCGGTATTCGGAAAGCGCGTACCGCTCAGTTCGCAGAAGAGCTATCTTGGGCACACGCTCGGTGCCTGCGGTGCGCTCGAGGCGTGGTTCACGATCGAGATGATGCGCGACGGCTGGATCGCGCCGACGATCAATCTCGATGCGCTCGACGAGCGCTGCGGCGAGGTGGACTACATCACCGGTGGGGGGCGGACGCTGGACGTCGAGTTCGCGATGACCAACAATTTCGCCTTCGGCGGCGTCAACACGTCCATCATCCTGCGCCGCGGGCCCTGACGCAGAAAAGCAAGTACCGGGACGGGAGGTCGATCCATGCGCACTCTAGTCAAGCTCCTTGCCGGCCTGGCAACGTCGGCCATCCTCGCCGGCTGCGTCGCCGGCCAGTCGCTGCAGACGGACTACGTCGCGCCCGAGGCGACGGCCCCGCTCGATGGAACGAGCATCCTGCTCACGGTCAGCGAAGACCGTCCCTACGTGAAGAGCGGCGACAAGCCGCCCTACTACATCGGCAAGTATCGCGCCGGTTTCGGCAACCCCTGGGACGTCACCACCGACAACAACGAGCCGCTCGTGGACATCATGAAGCGGGACATGACGGAAGAACTGATCGCCCTCGGCCACCCGGTCAAGGAGGCGGCTCCAACCGACCGTGAGATGACCGTCTCGATCCGGGACTGGAATTTCGACGGCTACCAGAACGGCCAGTTCTGGTACGACGTGCTCGTAACCGTGAAGTCGCCGACCGGCGAGGTGCTGGCGAACAGCATCGTGACGGACAAGGTCGGCATCACCGGTTCCTTCTGGGAAGGCGCCAAGGGCGGTTTCGAGCGCGACATGCCCAAGCTCTATGCCGAGGCCATCCGCAAGATGGTGCGAGAGAACGAAGCGGTGACGGCCGCACTCGCGAAACCCTGACCCGGCCACGACAAAGGGACCGGAGACGACGATGAGAACACTTCTTGCCGCAGCGCTGCTCGGCGCAGCGCTCATCTCCGCGCCGGCACTGGCTGGAAGGGATGCGCCGATCCAGAACCTCGTCGATGTGCCGGTGACGTGGCTGCCCGGCGTGGAGCCGACGGAGGACAAGGTGGCACGGGCGATCATTTCCGGCTGCTCCCGCCTCGGCTGGGTCTGCCAGGTCAGCTCGCCGGGACTGATCACCGGCCGGCTCAACCTGCGGACCCACCAGGCGGACGTGCGGATTCCGTTCAGCACCGAGAAGTACTCGATCGAGTACGTGGCGAGCGAGAACCTCCGATACAACGCGGAGAAGAACACGATTCACCGTAATTACAACAACTGGATCCTGAACCTGCAGCGCCACATCAACGGTGAGATCGCCGCGATCCTCTGACGTCGGGCTGCCGGTCCCGCGAGGGTCGGCCGGGGCCGAAGGCGCCGGCGTGCCCGGCGCCCCGTGCCTGCCGCTGCACCGGGGCGCAGCCTCCCCGGTGTCCATCCGGCGGGGCCGGGTCCGCTGCGCCGGCGAGCTTTGGGCGGCCGCGTCGACGATCGGCCCCGGAGGCAGTGCGGTCATCAATCTCTGCCAGGATCGTTTCGTGTTCCTGGCCGGCCTGGCCGCCGCGCTATCACGGCGGCAGACGACGCTGCTGCCGCCGTCCGGCGCACCGGCCGTCATCGCCGAGATGCGTACCGCCTATGGAGACTGCCGCGTCCTCGACGATTCACAGTTCTCGCACCTGCCGAGGACCGATGCCGCCGGCAGCCGGCCCACGCTGCCGGAAGTGGACTTCATCGCGGTGACCGGGCACACGTCCGGAAGCACCGGGAGTCCCGCCGTCCACCACAAGCGTCTCGCCGCACTGAAGGCCACGACCACGCTCAATGCCGGGGCGATCCGGAGGCTGCTCCCAGTGAGCGCAAGCGGTGAGACGCCCTGGATCGTCGCGACGGTTCCGTCGCAGCACATGTACGGGTTCGAGCTCGCGGCGCTGATGCCGCTTCTCGCCGGCTTCGCGATCCACGCGGCGCACCCCCTGCTTCCGGCCGACGTGGCGAGTGCCCTGGCCGAGGTGCCGGCCCCGCGAATCCTCGTCAGCACGCCCGTGCACCTTCGCTCGCTGTTGGGCTCGGGCGTGGCGCTGCCGCCGGTCGAGGTCGTGGTCTCCGCGACGGCCCCGCTTTCACGGGAGCTTGCCGGCGAGGTCGAGTCCGCATTCGGCACGCGGGTACTCGAGATGTTCGGCTCGACCGAAACCTGCGTGTTCGCCACCCGGCGCACGTCGCTGGAAGAAGCCTGGAGTCCGTATCCGGGGATCGGGCTCGCGCCTCAGGCGGCCGGCACGCTCGTCACCGCGCCGTGGATGCCGGAGGCGACTCTACTGCAGGACATCCTGGAGGTCTGGCCCGATGGCCGTTTCACGGTCGTCGGCCGCAATACCGACATGGTGGACGTGGCCGGCAAGCGCGCCTCCCTTGCCGACCTGAATCGCCGGCTCGTCGCGTTGCCCGGCGTGCGGGATGGCTTCATCTTCATGCCGGAAGCGCCCGGGTCAGGCGCGGTTCGCCGCCTTGCCGCACTGGTCGTCGCGCCCGGCATGACGGAAAGCCAGGTCATCGAACTGCTGCGCCGGGAGGTCGATCCGCTGTTCCTGCCGCGTCCCCTGGTCCTGGTCGACGCGCTGCCACGCAACGACGTCGGCAAGCTGCCGCGCAAGCTCGCGCTCGAGCTGCTTGGGTCGGCTGCAGCTCACAGGCATCAGCACCCGGCCGGCACCGGCTGATCGCACACGCACTCGATCTCGATCACGAGTTCCTCGCGACAGATGTCGGCCTCGAGGAGCAGGAGCTGGCGAACGCCGGGCAGGGCAGCCGCGAGCCTGGCTCCCACGGCGTGTGCCGCGGCCCTGTCGCGAAGGTAGGCCTTCAGCACGGTCCCCTGAACCTGTCGGGCCGGGCCGCCTTCCCCATCCAGCGAGGCGGCTGCCTCGAGCAGCCGCTCGAGATTGCGCAGCGTCTCCCGGAACTGGCCGTCGACGTCTCCCGGGTGACGCGATTCGCTGCCCGTGATGCTCGCCGTGCCCGAGATCCAGAGCCGTCGCCCATGCGCGACGATGGCTCGCGAGAAGCTCGGCGGCGCCGGGCCGTAACGTCGCGGATAGCGGTAGGCACAGGTCTGGCGCGGATTCTCGAGCGGCTGGCCGGGGAGCCGGCCCGATAGCCAGCAGACTTGCAGCGTCCGCAGTCCATCGCGCTTGCCGACCGCCGTCGCTGCCGGCAGCGCCTCCTCGGAGAGCCAGTCGAGGCCCCTCGCGCGACCGAGGCAGAACTGCTTGTAACGCTCCTCGTCTCCCGCGCCCTCGTTGATGGAGTCGACTCCCGGTATGCGGCCTCGCTGGCGGCCACGAGCCCGTCATGCTCGTCCTCGTCGATCTCGATGCTGCCGAACAGGAATCCGTCTCCCCGCGCATACCGCAGTCTTCCCGAGCTCCTCACCTCGACCGGGCCGCCGGCCCGCCAGATCTCGACGTGCGCCGTACCTTCCAGCGGAGCCAGGCCGACGTTCAGGATCCGCGGGTCCGCCAGGTCCAGTCCCGGTCCATACGCCACGGCGCCCAGCACGTCGTCTTCGAGCGTGCCCATTTCCGCGGAGCGGAACTCGACGGTCGGCGCGGACAGCGAGTTCCCTGCTCCGGACGACGTCACGCGGGGTCCTGGCTCGTGGTGCCCCCGACGAAGGCCGCTGCCAGGCGTCGCCGTCGACTCGTCCGGTCGGCGAGCATCGCCTTGAGCCGGCTCGCCGCGACGACGTAGTACAGCAGCTTGAACAGCACGAGTCGCCGGGCCACCCGCGGCGCTGCAAACACGTCGCCGGCGAGCATCGATATCACGGCCCTCTCCAGATCGAAGTCGTTGCGAGGATTCGCAAACAGCCAGCGCATCGCCGGCGACGTGAAGCGCACGATGAACCACGACAGGGCGCGCAGATGAACCACGACAGGGCGCGCAGGCCCTCCTGGACCTCACGCCGGTACTCACGCTGCAGCGCGCGCTCGCGCTTCGGCTCGCGCAGACATCCGTCGACGACCGCGGCTGCCCCCTCCCCGGACCGCATCGCGAGGTAGACGCCCGTGGAGAAGATCGGGTCCACGAACGCGCCGGCGTCCCCGGCCATGATCCAGCGGTGGCCCGCCATCCGGTCGCAGAGGTAGGAATAGTTGCCCGTCGCGTGCAGGTTGCCCGCCATTTCGGCATTCGCCATGCGCTCGCGGATTTGCGGGACGCTGTCCAGGATCCGCCTCAGGAACCCGGCCGGCGGCTCCGTGCGATCCTTGAACAGCTCGGGAGTCGCCACGATTCCCACGCTGAAGACGTCTTCCCGCAGGGGGATCATCCAGGCCCAGCCGTGATCGTGGACATAGATGCTGATGTTGCCGGCGTCCTCGTCCGAGCGGGGCTCCACGCCCCGGAAGTGGGCGAACAGCGCGGCGCTCTGGTGCCGCGGATGCTTGCGCCGCAGGCCGAGACGCCGGCCGAGCAGCGCATCGCGACCGGTTGCATCCACGAGGTATTCGGCACGGATCCTCCACGTCTCCCCGCCTTCAGCCTCCGCGATGGCGACGACGGAATCGTCGCGAAGCTCGACATCCCGAACCCGCACTCCGTCACGGGCGTCGACACCCTGCGAGCCGGCGTGGCGGAACAGCAGCAGGTCGAAGTCCTCGCGCCTGACCTGAAAGGCATGCGGCGGCGTGTCGCCGAGAGCGCGGTCGAAGCGGAAGACGTTGAAGCCGGGTGCATTCTCCGCAGGGAAGTCGGCGCCGCGCTTCAACACGCCGATACGGGCCACTTCGTCCAGGACCCCCAGCCTCTCGAGGATCGGCAGGTTTGCCGGCAGTAGCGACTCGCCGATGTGGAAGCGGGGGTGGCGCTCCCGCTCCAGAAGCAGCACACGCCGCCCGCGACGAGCAAGGAAAGTCGCGGTCGTGGAACCGGCGGGTCCGCCGCCCACGACCAGCACCTCGGTCTTCAGCTCCCGCATCGGCTGCATGTGTGGCGTCGCGCAGAGGTCCGGCTCCATTCTAGCCCGGCCAGATCCCACCAATATATACTCGCAGGCCATTCGCTACGCGTCCGCCGGACAAGCCAGCATGGTTGCCACGCATACGTCAGAGGAACGCGAACTCGCGGAGATGATCATCGCCGCGCTGAATCTCGAGGACGTGTCTCCGGAGGACATCGATCCCGAGGCACCTCTTTTCGGCGACGGCCTCGGTCTCGATTCGATAGACGCGCTCGAGATCGCCATGGAAATCGCCAAGCGCTACGGCGTCCAGATCCGCGCCGAGGACGAGGAGAACCGCCGTATCTTCTCGTCCCTGCGATCGCTGTCCGCCCACATCCAGCAGCACCGGTGACGGCGAGGAACGGAGCGTCACCACCCGCTTCCGGCGCCCCCGGCAGGCGGCTCCCGCGGCCCGGCCGCATCACCCCGGTCCGGATCTCGTCCTTCACCGCAGTCTCTGCGCTCGGCCGCGGCCGCGACGCCCATGTTGACGCCCTGCGGGAGCGGCGCAGCGGTCTGCGTCCCAACGACTTCACGGGCACGCCGCTCGGGACCTGGATAGGGCGGGTCGACGGCCTGGAGGAACAGGTCCTGCCGGGGCGTCTGGCCGAATGGGAGTGTCGCAACAACCGGCTTGCCTGGCTTACCCTGCAGGCCGACTCGTTCATCGAGGCGGCGTTGCAGGCCCGGGACCGCCACGGCCCCGGCCGGATCGCCGTGATCGTGGGTACCTCGACCTCGAGCATAGGCGCGAGCGAGGAGGCCTACCGGCGGTTGACGCCCGAGGGCCTCTACCCCGAGGACCTCCGGCGTCCCATCGTGCATACCCCGCACTCGCTCGGCGACTTCGTGCAGCATGCCCTCGGCCTCGCGGGGATCTGCGTTACCGTCGCCACGGCCTGTTCATCGAGCGCCAAGGTCTTCGCCCAGGCGGAGCGGCTGCTGCGCACGGGACTCGCGGATGCTGCGATCGTCGGAGGCGTGGATACGCTCTGCGGAAGCGTACTGTTCGGCTTCAACTCTCTCGAGCTGGTCTCTGCCGAGCCTTGCCGGCCGTTCGACGTCGAGCGCAAGGGGATCAGCCTGGGCGAGGCCGGCGGCTTCGCCCTGCTCGAACGCGAGGCGCTCGCGGGGCCATGGCTCCTCGGCTACGGGGAGTCGAGCGACGCCCACCACATGTCCTCGCCTCATCCGGAAGGCCTCGGCGCGCGCCTGGCTCTGGAGGATGCCCTGGCGAGGGCCGGCCTCGAGCCGGCCCGTGTCGACTACGTCAATCTTCACGGCACCGCCAGCGCCCGGAACGACGAGGTCGAGGCCCGTCTCCTCGCGGACCTGTTCCCGGCCCGCACGCGGGCGAGCTCCACGAAGGGCTGGACCGGGCACACCCTGGGAGCTGCCGGCATCGTCGAGGCCGTTCTCACCCTGCTAGCCCTGCGGGAAGGCCTTGCACCCGGGACGCTCAACTCCCGCAGGCTGGATGAGGCCTGCGGACCGCAGATCAGGCTCGAGAACGAGCCGGCCGCGATCCGCTACGCGCTCTCCCAGTCCTTCGGCTTCGGCGGCAGCAACTGCGTGCTCGCCTTCGGCGGCGAGCTCCCAGCTTGAACCCGCCGGTCCGCTCCGCATTCGTCGACGGCATCTCCTTCTGGGCGCCGCGCCTTCCCGGCTGGGAACTCGCGAGGCAGGTCCTGCGCGGCGAGACGACGGCGCCGGCGGAGCCGGCACGACGACCCGCGCCCGCGTTGCTCCCGCCCACCGAGAGACGTCGCGCCCCGGACACGGTGGCCGTGTCGCTGGAGGTCGCCGCGAGGGCCTGCGAAGCGGCCGGGCTGGACCCGGCGACGACCGCCAGCGTATTTGCCTCCACTCACGGCGACCTGGCCATCAGCGACTACATGTGCGACACGCTGGTCAGCACGCCAACGCTCACCTCACCGATCCGTTTTCACAATTCCGTCCACAATGCCGCCGCAGGCTACTGGACCATCGCGACCGCCTGCTACGCCCCGTACACGGCGCTCAGCGCCCACACCAGCACTTTCGGCGAGGGCCTGCTCGAATCGCTCGTACAGGCGGTCACCGACGGATGGCCCCTGCTGTACGTTGCCTACGACATCGAAGCCAAGGGGCCCATGGCCACCATGGCGCCGAGTGCCGGGCTGCTGGGGGCGGGTCTGGTCATCAGCCCACGGGCCTCGGCGCACTCTCGGCTGCGACTCGACTGGCGTGTCGTGGACGGTGCTTCGCATCCACCGACCGTGGCATCCCCCGGGACACTCGCGCTGGTGCAGGGCAACGCCATGGCGCCGTGCCTGCCGCTGTTCGAGGCGCTGGCCACGGGCCGTGGCGAGGTGTCGCTGGCGCTCGGGCCCGGCCTCGCGCTGGGCGTGGAGATCGTGGCTCTGGAGTGTCGCGGCTGATGCACAGGACGGAGCAGGACATCCTGATCCTGGGTGGAGGCCTCGCCGGCCTCACGCTCGCACTGCAGCTCAGGCAGCGCCTGCCCGAAGCGGCAATCGCGGTGCTCGAGCGTCGTTCGCATCCGGTGCCGGCGGCGACCCACAAGGTGGGCGAGTCGTCGGTGGAGATCGCCGCCCACTACTTCGACACCGTGCTCGGGTTGCGCGAGCACCTGCTGTCGCAGCAGCTCAAGAAGTTCGGCTTCCGCTTCTTCTTTTCCGACGGCCGCCGGGACATCGAGGCCGTCACTGAGCTCGGCGCCAGCCGCTTCCTCTCGACCCCCAGTTACCAGATCGACCGCGGCATCTTCGAGAACTTCCTCGGCCGGCACGCACGCGCAGCGGGGGTCCGGTTTCTGGACGGTTGCAACGTCCGCGGCGTGCAGATCGGCCGGGGCGAGGACCGTCACGAGGTCGCCTTCGAGGATCGAGACGGGCCTCGCCGGATCCTGTCGCGCTGGCTGGTCGACGCGTCCGGCCGCGCCGGGTTGCTCAAGCGCAAGCTCGGACTGGCGGCGAGCAGTCCGCACAACGCGAACGCGGTCTGGTTCAGGATCGGCGCCAGAATCGACGTCGACGAATGGTCGACGAACGAGGCCTGGTTGAGCCGTTGCGACCCACCGTCCCGATGGCTCTCTACCAATCACCTTGTCGGCCGCGGCTACTGGGTCTGGCTGATCCCGCTTGCCTCCGGTTCGCACTCCGTCGGCATCGTGGCCGACGCGCAGACCCACCCGATCGAGCAGATGAACACCTTCGACAAGGCGATGGACTGGCTGCACCGCCACCAGCCACGTCTGGCGGCAGACCTCGAGGGCAAGCGCGGCCTGCTACAGGACTTCGTCTTCTTCCGGCGGTTTTCCTACGACTGCCGCAAGCTTTTCTCCGGCGACCGCTGGGCCATCACCGGCGAGGCCGGCGTGTTTCTGGACCCCTTCTACTCACCAGGCAGCGACTTCATCGCCATCGCAAACACCTACATCACGGACCTCGTGGGTCGCGACCTGGAGGGAGAGCCCGTCGGCACGCGGGCCTCGATCTACGAGCAGTACTTCCGCTCCTTCTACGAAAGCACGCTAACTCTGTACGTCGGCCAATACGACCTCTTCGGCGACCCCGGTGTGCTTCCCGTGAAAGTACTCTGGGACTACACGTACTACTGGGGCGTGCTGTGCCAGCTCTTCTTCCAGCGACGCCTTACGGACCTGCAGGCCCTGTCGAGGCTGCGCACCGAGCTGCTGCGCGCCAAGGAACTGAACGAGGCCATGCAGACCTTCCTGCGGGAGTGGTCGC
>Ga0111152_1051_pt1 | contig 17408 bp, 20 predicted proteins | sample DeeMarSeWOR28_12_FD_80254 | JGI IMG/M metagenome (GOLD analysis project Ga0111152, IMG submission 80254) | Gammaproteobacteria bacterium SG8_30
AGATGTATTGCCCCAGCTGATCAGAAACGGTATCGCACCGCTCACAGGCATCGCGTATGGACCTGTCGATTGCCACGTTATCTCGCTCCCATCCGCTTCCTTGCGGCGTCCCGATTCGACTCCGCCGAGCTCTATGTCGGCCTCGCTGGCCATTGCCGCGGACTCTTGAATGTCTTCAGTACGAAGAGCCCAGGTGACTAGACGCGAGTCACAGCCATCTGAGATGTCCACCAACGTGTTAGCGCCGAGGTAAGACTGACCCACTGCGCCGAAGTAAAAGTGACCCACCTGGGCGAGGATGGCGGTTTTGCGGACCGCCGAGATGCTGACCCAGGAGCAAGCAGTGGAGATTCGGATTTTGGCCCGACAGGGGGAGTCGATCCGGCAGATCAGCCGGCGGACGGGGCTATCGCGCAACACGGTGCGGCGGTATCTGCGTGATGGGGCGGCGCAGCGCTACGGCCCGCGGGCGCCACGGCCATGCAAGTTGGACCCGTACCTCGAGCACCTGCAGGCGCGGATCGCGCAGGCCCGACCGGACTGGATCCCGGCAACGGTGCTGCTGCGGGAGCTGCACGAGCTCGGCTACAGCGGCGGGATCAGCCAGCTGAAGGCGTACCTGGCGCCGTTCAAGCAGCCGCTGCCGGAGCCGGTGATCCGCTTTGAGACGGCGCCCGGCCAGCAGCTGCAGGTGGACTTCACCACGGTGCGGCGCGGCCGCTCCCGGCTGCTGGCCTTTGTGGCGACGCTCGGCTTCAGCCGCGCCACGTTCGTGCGCTTCGCGACACGGGAGGACTTCCCGGCCTGGCGCGAGGGGCTGCTGGCGGCGTTCGAGTACTTTGGCGGCGTGCCCTGGGAGGTGCTGTTCGACAACGCCAAGCCGGTGGTCATCGAGCGCGACCTGTACGGCCCCGGCCGGCACCGCTGGCATCCCGGCATGCTGGACCTGGCGCAGCATTGCGGCTTCAAGCTGCGGCTGTGCCGGCCGTACCGGGCGCGGACCAAGGGCAAGGTCGAGCGCTTCAACGGCTATCTCAAGGGCAGCTTCCTGGTGCCGCTGATGGCGAGCCTGCGGGCCGGCGGCCTGGCCCTCGACACGGATCTGGCCAACCGCGAGGTGCGGCGCTGGCTCGACACGGTGGCCAACCGGCGGCTCCACGGGACCACCGGCATCGAGCCGTGCCGCCGGTTGCCCGAGGACCAGGCCCGTCTGTTACCGCTGCCGCAGGAGTTGACACGCCAGGTCCCGGTCATGCCGGCCCGCACCGCCACGACGGCGCTGCCGGTCGAGTCGCTGCAGCATCCGCTGTCGGTGTACCAGTCGCTGCTGGAGGCGGCGGCATGAGCCTGCAGCCCGAGCGCATCGCGCAGCTGTGCGAGCTCCTCAAGCTGCCGGCGATCCACGCCGAGTGGCCGGCCTGCGCGCAGCAGGCGGCACGGCAGGAGTCCTCGTTCGCCGACTTCCTGGAGTCGGTGCTCAACGCCGAACGGGCTGCCCGCACCGAGCGTGTCCGCCAAGCCCTGCTCAAGCTCGCCACGCTGCCGGCGGTGAAGACCCTCGAGGGCTACGACTTCGCCTTCGCCAGCGGCGCACCGAAGAGCCAGATCCACGAGCTCGCCAGCCTGAGCTTCATCGAGCGGGCCGAGAACGTCGTGCTGCTCGGTCCCTCCGGCGTCGGCAAGACCCACGTCGCCGTCGCCCTCGGTCACCGCGCCGTCATGGCCGGCATCAAGACCCGCTTCCTGACCGCGGCCGACCTGATGATCCAGCTCGCCACCGCCAAGGCCCAGGGCCGGCTCAAGGAGTACTTCAACCGCGCCATCATCGGCCCGAAGCTGCTGATCGTCGATGAACTCGGCTATCTGCCGTTCGGTCGCGACGAGGCCAACCTGTTCTTCAATGTCGTCGCCCGCCGCTACGAGCACGGCAGCATGGTGCTGACCAGCAACCTGCCGTTCACCCAGTGGGCCACCGCCCTGGCCGACGACCAGACACTCACCGCCGCGCTACTCGACCGCCTGCTGCACCACGCCCACATCGTGCAAATCAGCGGCGACAGCTACCGGCTCAAGGACAAGCGCAAGGCGGGATCACTCAGGACGCCCAAAGCGTCCTGAACACGGTGCCAGGGTGGGTCAGTTTTACTTCGGCGACCAGAACAAAAAGCGGGTCAGATTTACTTCGGCGTTGACAATCCGGAACGGAGAGTGATGGCTGCGCCGCCTATTTCTGCTCGGCCAGGGCGCGCTCGAGCAACTGGCGGATGAAACGCTGGTATGGCACGCCGCTTTCGGCTGCAGCGTCCTTGACGGCAGTCAGCAAATCCTCAGGCAGGCGCATGTTGAGCCGCGCCGACTTGGGCGCGAACTCGAACCTGACCGGGCGCATCCTGCTCAGGTCGTACCCAGACAGGTCGGCACTGTCCACCAACGACTCAGCGACCCGGTCAGTCCTGACGACGGGCAACTTCTTTCTGGTAATGCCGGACTTCTTTCGCATGCATGAACCTCGCACTGATTGGTCGCAGCCAACGATCCCCGTCCCGAACTCGGTAAGTGAAGGCAACGAAGACGTGTCGACCTGTGGCCGTACGTCCGATGCCTAGAAATCGAGTTTCCTGGCTGGAATGGGCGGGATCGGGAAACACCCAGACCTCGCCCCGAAACAACCCCTCGATATCATCGATCGATACGCCGTGCCGTGCGCACTTGGCCCGATTGCCCTCGTCCCAGTCGAATCCAGCAACGCGTTCGATCACCGATAAAGTATAGCGGTTTGTATGTACATTTGGCTACACGTCATGCCCCGTCACACTGAGATGGTCGCCCGGGGGAGGTCCCTTAGGCACGAATCCGACTTCGGCCAACATAGGCTCACCCACCCACCCGATTCCGAGAAGTCCGATGGTGTCCGCCATCGACGCCCGATGGCCGCCCCGCCGCGGGGGAATCGGCATGAAAATCAGGGGGTTCGGGCTGGTGGCCAGGGGCAGAATCGAACTGCCGACACGCGGATTTTCAGTCCGCTGCTCTACCAACTGAGCTACCTGGCCGCCGGTAGGTCGATCGGTGGGGGTGCGTATTAGACCGGGTGGCCCGGCGGGCCGTCAAGGAAGCGGGCCGGGGCGGGCGGGCCGGGCCCCATCCGCCGGCTCCGTTGTCCCCCGCGACCGGCCTTCGTGGACACCCGACCCGCTTGCGCAGCGACACGCAATTAGCGCCCTCACCTTCGCATCACTTTCTCTTAACCGGGCTTGAGTATTTGTGTTTGTTCGCGGCCGTCCGGCGCCTCACAGTGAAGCCACGACGGGATGAGGGCGCAGGGCCCGATCCCACTAGGCAAAGGAGAGGGACATGAACGCCTATTCGAGTCTTCGCAACCAGGGCTTTGCCACGGTCCTCGTGGCGGCACTCGCCGGAATCATGAGCAACGCGCTGTCGCTCGACCAGCAGGTCGTCTTCGAGCGCGAGCTGCCGGAGGTCGCAACGGCGGTCGTCCTGCCCGAGGTGGTCGTGACGGCCACGCGGCTCGAGCAGTGATCGCCGGTGACTGCCGACCGCCATCCGGCGCCGGTCAGGCATCGCGCCGGGTGGCTCAGTCGATAGGCCAGGGCACGACCAGCATTCGCCGGGCGGGTGGCGTTCTTCTGGCTCCTGGTATTCGAGCCGCCGGTGCTGCGCTGAGGGGAGGCCGGCGTGCGGTCGGGCGGGCGCGTCAGGCCGCGTCGGTCTCGACCACACCGGGTAGCCGGTTGAGCACCAGACGCTGCAGCGCAACCCGCCGACTGGCGTTGTCGATGTCGATGCCGGCCAGGTTGCTCACCGCACAGATCGGCAATACTGTCGGCTCGACCCTCCCGGATCGTTCGCGGGCGGGCGCCCTGGGTCGGCTCGAGAGAACAATATATGTATATGAGGGAGGGAACCGTGGCAGACATGAGCGGAAAGGTGGCGCTGGTGACCGGCGCCAGCAGCGGGATCGGCCGGGCGACGGCCGAGCTCTTCGCCGAGCGGGGCTGCAGGGTGGTGCTCGCCGCCCGGCGTGAGGCGGAACTGGCGGGGCTGGCGAAGTCCATCGCCTCGCGCGGCACGCAGGCGACCGCCGTCGAGACGGACGTCTCCGTCGCGACGGACGTCGAGAAGATGGTCCAGCACGCGATCGACGCCTACGGTCGGCTCGACTTCGCCATCAACTGCGCCGGCGTCGAGGGAAAGACCTACGCCATCGGCGACCTGCCCGAGGACGAGTGGGACCAGGTGCTCGACATCAATCTCAAGGGCACGTACCTCTGCCTGAAGTACGAGAGCCGGGCGATGCTGAAGTGCGGCAACGGCGCTGCCATCGTCAACGTCGGCTCGATCAACTCCTTCCTCGGCTATCCGACGTTCTCGGCCTACTGTGCCTCGAAGCACGGGTTGATCGGCCTGACGAGCAGCGTCTCCGCCGAGCTCGCGCCACACGGCATCCGGGTCAACCTGGTGTGCCCGGGGATCATCGACACCCCGATGCACCGGCGCGCCCGCAAGCTGTTCGGCGACGAGGCGTACGACGCGTTCCTGCAGAACAGCGTGCACATGAAGCGGGCCGGACAGCCGGGAGAGATCGCCCGCTCGATCGCGTTCCTGTGCTCGGACGATGCCAGCTACGTCACCGGCACGACCCTGACCCCCGACGGGGGGTTCCACCTGACGGTCTAGGCGGCTTGCCCGGCCGTGGAACCGGGGGCCGCCGGTTGACATAAGGGGCCAACAGCGTTCTGCTACCAGCCGGCGGGGCCCGAGGCGAGCCCTGCCGCCGCGATTCCACCCATCAAGAAACACGCCTCGAAGACACCCCGGGGGGGGACCCAGCATGAACAAGACAATCCTGTTGGCGCTCGCATCGACCGCGATGCTGTTGGCTGGTGCGCCGGCCATCGCGCAGAAGATGGAGGCCGTGCACAGGCTCAGTTACGACAGCACGGAGCAGGCCGAGGCCGCGCTCGGCGCGCTGATGCAGGACCCGGCGATGAAGGGCGCGCGGGCCACGCTGTACGCAAAGGAATTCGGCGATGACGAGGCCTCGCACCTCATCGTCGAGGACTTCGACGACTATTCCGCGTATATGAGCTCGACGGCCAAGCGCGTCGCCAGCCCGGGCTGGTCGCGCTTCCTGCTGGCCACAAACGACAATTCGGAATACATGGGCAGCAACGTGGTGCTGGTCGTGGACGACCACGGCGCACCGCGATACACGGCAGGTTATCTCGCCGCGGTGCTCGTCCAGACGAGCGACGCGCCCGGCTACGGCAAGGCCATCGCAGAGCTCGGCAAGGCGCTCGGCAACCCGGGCGTGCTGCGCCTGGTGCAGTTTCGCACCGGCAGCACGACCGTGACCCACGCGGTGCTGATCGGCGGGCCGGACTTCAAGGCGGTCAACGAGTATCTCGACAAGCTGTTCGCGAGTGATGCCTACGCCGACTTCGTCAAGAAGGTGGGCAGCACGCGCAAGATGGTCGGGACCGTGATGTATCGCCGCGTCGCGACCTGGGGCGACTGAGGGCCGCGGATCTGTCTGCATCGGGCCCGGTCGGCCGCTTGAGGCGGCTGGCCGAGCCTGTGATTCTTGAAAGGGGGACGAAACCCTTTTCCTTGTGTCTACCGGCGGTAAAGGGTTGCGTCGCCCTTTTTTCGGATGAACATCCTCCTCGCACTCTTTCTGGCACAAGCGTTGCTCGGGTTCCTCGTGAGCATCGCGTCCAGGAAGCGGGCCGTTCGGGTTGCAGGGTGGCTCGCGATAACCGCTCTCGGCACGATCGTCGTGCTCGGCCCGAGCATCCTATGGCAGGGGATGCCCAGGAGCGGCGAGGAGCAGCTGGGGGCCTATTTCGCTCTGTGGATTTCGGGCCTCGGGGGGCTGGTGGCGACCGGACTGGGCCTGCTCATCGGTCACGCTGTGGCAAGAAACTAGGCGCCGGCAGAGAAGCAGGTCGCTGCTGCTTGCCTTGGGGCGAGGTGCGACAAGTGGGCGCGAAAGCGGCCGCGTCGCCTGTTTGAAATCCGGGTTCTCCGGCCAGTTATCCGGCCCCTCACCGGGTTGTGACGCCTGCCTGGGCGTATGCTCCGGTCAGCGACGCGTCGGCGGCGGACATCGAGGGGCTCACCGTGAAGTCATTCGCGAGGCTGTACGAACAGGCCGCCGCCCGTAAGGGCGGAGAAGCCGCGCTCGAGGCCCTGATTCCCAAGCCCACGTCCGCAGCCGCCCTTGCGCGAATCGCGGACGATCGCTGGCTCGCGGGAATGGCACGGGCCGTGCTTCGCACGGGCCTCAACTGGTCGGTGGTCGAGAACAAGTGGCCGGGCATCGAGGCGGCATTCCACGGCTTCACCCCGCAGGGCGTCGCCTTTCTGTCCGACGATGATCTCGATGTCCTGATGAAGGACCCGCGCGTCATCCGGCACTGGCGCAAGCTCCAGGCCATCCGCACCAACGCGCAATACCTGGTGGAGCTGGCCGCCGAGCACGGCACCGCCGCGAAGTACTTCGCGCAGTATCCTTCGACGGACTACGTCGGCCTGCTCGGGGACCTGCGCAAGCGCGCCGCGTTCCTGGGCGGGACGACGGGGCAGTACTTCCTGCGCGAGATGGGCAAGGACTCCTTCATCCTGTCGAAGGACGTTGTCGCCGCGTTGCAGCGCGAGGGCGTGTTCACCGGCTCGCCCACGTCCCAGTCGTCACTCAAGGCGATCCAGGCGGCCTTCAACACGTGGGTCGCGGAGGGTGGCGAGTCGCTGACGCGGGTGAGCCGGGTGCTGGCGTTCACGGTGGGGTAGCGCCCGGGCTCGTGCCGGGAAAGCAGCTCGGCGAAGGACTCCGGCCGGCGTAGGCAGCCTGCCAACGTCTCGGTGGGTATGGTGTTGATTAGTTCATTTCGGTAGGTATACTAACCACCGTGAAGAGCGGCGAGTTGATCCGCGAGTTGGAGCAGGCCGGCTGGAAGCTCCGACGCACCGTGGGCAGCCACCACATCTTCGTGCATCCCCGCATTCCGGGGCACCTTACGGTCCCGCACCCGAGGAAGGATCTGGGGCGGGGTCTCGTGCACAAGATCAGGAAGCAGGCTGGACTGACATGAAGTTCGCAATCGCCATCGAGCCCGGAACACGCAAGTCGGCCTTCGGCGTCGTCGTGCCCGACCTGCCCGGTTGCTTCAGCGCCGGGGACACGGTCGAGGAAGCGTTCGACAATGCGCGCGAGGCAATCGAGGCTCACTGCGAGGTGCTGTCCGAGGACGGCAAGGCACTCCCCGATCCGAAGCCACTGAGCCACTGGCAGGTAAAGACCGAGTACAAGAACTGGACCTGGGGCATCGTCGACGTTCCCGTCGAACGATTCTTCGGGCCTGCCGAGAAGATCAACATCACCGTGCCGGCCCTGCTGCTCAAGCGCATCGACCAGCACGCGAAGGCACACGGCGAGACGCGCAGCGGCTTCATGACGAAGGCCGCGATCGAGGCAATTCGACGCGCTTGAGGGACAAGAGTTGCGTTCGCCTTTCGCGGCCCGTGGCCGCTCGGGCCTCCCGGTCCTGCTTGAACTTCTTGAGCCGGTAGTGGGACTCGCGCTCGCGCTCGCCGAGGTACTGCGCGATGCTGCGGATCTGCCGCTGGAGTCGCGGCATGATCCGCTCTTCCAGCACGCGGGTGCGGCGGGTGACGCGCAGGATCTCCTCGCCGAGCATCTTGAGCTTGCTCTCGAAGGCGGCGATCTCGAGCAGCGACTCGAGGACGCTCTCGAAACCGTGGATGGACTCGTCGAGGTGCGGTGTGGTGAGCGTGTAGTCGTGGCCGCGCTCGTTCGGCGCGCGCACGAACGGCCCGTGGATGGTCAGGTCGCGGTACTGCACGCCCATCACGTTGCGTTGCTCGACGTCCACTCCCACCGGGCGGCCGGCCGTCGCGGCCAGGGCCTCGATGAACGCCTCACCCTCGTGCCCCGTGCTCAGCTGCAGCTCGACGATGGCGCGGGCGTAGTCGTTGCGGATGGCCTCGCGCGAGCGCACCAGCGGACGCACGGAGTCAAGGAACCCGCGGATCAGCGCGAGGCGGCGCGCCTTCAGGATCCCCACGCTGTTGGCGACCGACGCCGACCGTTCGCGCAGCTGCCTCAGCTCGGTGCGCGTCGGGTGGATCATGCAGCCCCCAGCAGCTCGAAGCGCTCGAGCAGCGCGCGGCTCGCATCCAGCGTCTCCTCGATGCCGCGGCGCGCCTCCCCCTGGTGGACGATTGCCTGCTCGAAGGCGGCGGCGAACTCGAGCATGCGCCGGTCGGCCTCGCTCATGCCCTCGCGCCCGACGATGGCCTCGAGCCGGCGCAGGTCGCGGCCGGTGGCGTAGTGCATGTACAGCAGGTTGGCGATCTCGCGGTGATCCTCGCGGGTGCGGCCCTTGCCGATGCCGCGCTGCATGAGGCGCGACAGGCTCGGCAGCACGTCCACCGGCGGGAACACACCGCGCTGGTGCAGCTCGCGGCTCAGCACGATCTGCCCCTCGGTGATGTAGCCGGTGAGATCCGGGATGGGGTGGGTGATGTCGTCCTCGGGCATGGTGACGACGGGCAGCAGCGTCACGGAGCCGGGCTGCCCCTTGATGCGCCCGGCGCGCTCGTAGAGCGAGGCGAGGTCGGAATAGAGGTAGCCCGGGTAGCCGCGCCGGCCGGGCAGCTCCTCGCGGGCGGTGGAGACTTCGCGCAGCGCGTCGCAATAGTTGGTCATGTCGGTGACGACCACCAGCACGTCGCGGCCGTGCTCGAAGGCGAGGTACTCGGCGACGGTCAGCCCGAAGCGCGGCGCCAGCAGCCGCTCGACCACCGGGTCGCGCGCCAGGTTGATGAAGGCGACGTAGTCGCCCTTCAGCCGCTCGAGGGTCTGGCGGTAGTAGGCGTACTCGTGGAAGGCGAGCCCGAGTGCCACGAACACGACCACCGACCCGGCACCTTCCGCGCTCTTCGCGCGCGCGTGCTCGAGGATGCCGGCGGCGAGCTCGCGCGAGGGCAGCCCGGCGCAGGAGAAGATCGGCAGCTTCTGGCCCTTCACCAGCGTGTTGAGCCCGTCGATGGTCGAGAACCCCGTCTCGATCATCTCCTGCGGTCGCTCGCGCGCCACGGGGTTCATCGGCAGGCCGGACACTGGCGCCCACTTCTCCGGCACGAACATCGGCAGCTCGTCGATCGGCCGGAAGGAGCCGTCGAAAGCGCGGTTCAGCACCTCGGCAGCGAGCGGGGCGCGCTTGATGCTGTCGGTGAAGGTCACCCGCGTGCGGTCGAGGTCGAGCCCACGGCTGTCGCCGATCACCTGGATCAGCACGGTGTCGCGCTCGATGCGCAGCACCTCGCCCTCGGCCTCGCGCCCGTCCGGGAAGGCGATGGTCACCACCTCGCCCATGCGCGCCTCGATCACCTTCTCGACGAACAGCAGCGGCCCCTGGATCGAGCGCAGCGTCGAGTAGCTGTGGCGGGCGAGGCGCATGGCGTCAGTTCCCGCCGGCCGCCGCCGCCTGCTTCTTTGCCGGGCGGACTTTCCTGAGCACTGCCTCGAGGTGCTCGCCCTTCGCAAGCTGCGCGCTCGCCCCGCGATAGCCCTCGATCATGCTGTGAATCAGCTCGTGGGTCTGCTGCGGGGTCGAGAAGGCATCCTCCGTGTAGGCATTCTGTGCGAGGAAGCGGCGGCGGACGTCCTCGGTCACCTGCATCAGCAGGCGGTCGGCGTCCTGCAGGCCCTCGGTGCCGACGATCTCGGCGACCTCGCGCAGCCCCTGCTCGCGTTGCAGCAGCGCGCGCGTCTCGCGGCGCAGCTCACCCCAGCCGGCGGCGACTTGCTCTTCGAGGTGGCAGGACACGTCCTGCTCGTAGAGCGAGAAGCTCTGGAACCAGTTGATGGCCGGGAAGTGCCGCCGGTGCGCGAGGTCGGTGTCCAGCATGAAGAACGCGCCGGTGTTGCGCAGGCACGCCTGGGTGACGGGCTCGGTGAAGTCCCCACCGGGCGGGGAGATGGACAGCAGCACGGTGAGCGAGCCGACCTTGCCGTCTGCGGTCTCGACCACGCCGGCGCGCGCGAAGAACTCCGCCATGCGGGAGTCGAGGTAGGTCGGGTAGCCCTCCTCGCCCGGCATCTCCTCGAGCGCCGAGGAGATCTCGCGCAGCGCCTCGGCCCAGCGCGACAGGCTGTCGGCCAGCAGCAGCACGTGGCAGCCGAGGTCGCGGTAGTACTCGGCCATGGTCACTGCGGTGTAGATCGAGGCCTCGCGCGCGGCCACCGGCATGTTCGAAGTGTTCACCACGACGATGGTGCGGCTCATCAGCGGGCGCTTGCTCCAGGGGTCGGTTAGCTCGGAGAAGTCATCCAGCATCTCCGCCATCTCGTTGCCGCGCTCGCCGCAGCCGACGTAGACGACGATGTCGACGTCCGCGAACTTGGCGATCGACTGCTCGAGCAGCGTCTTGCCGGTGCCGAAGCCGCCCGGAAAGATGGCGCTGCCGCCGCGCGCCAGCGGGAACAGGAAGTCGATGCAGCGCTGCCCGGTGACCAGCGGCTCGAAGCGCGAGAGCTTGCGCGCATAGGGCCGCGGCAGGCGCACCGGCCAGTCGTGGAAGGCCGAGACCTCGATGCCGCCGGCCAGCACCGCGACGGGCTCGCCGGCCGGGACCTCCCCCTCGGCGATGCGCTCGATCGCGCCGCCCTGCTCCGGCGCACGCACGGGATGCCGGAGCTCGCCTTCCTCCACGTGACCGAGGAGCTCGCCGGGCGCGACGGTCTCGCCGACCTTGTGCGCCGGCACGAACCTGAGCGGCGGCTGCGCTGCGGCGCTGGAAGCCGCGGCGCCGCCCGGGTGGATGAACGGTCCCTGCTCCTGGCGCATCGCTGCCAGGGGGCGCTGCAGGCCGTCGAACATCGTATCGAGCAGCCCCGGTCCGAGCCGCACGGTGAGCTGCGAGCCGGTCGCCTCGACCGGCTCGCCGACGGCCAGGCCGCGGGTGCTCTCGTACACCTGCACGACGGCGCGGCCCTGCTCGAGTCGCACGACTTCGCCCATCAGGCCCGCCTCGCCTACCAGCACGCGCTCGTACAGGCGCAACCCCTGCAGGTCGACGCTGACGGTGGGCCCGGAGATGCCGATGATCCGGCCGTTCACGGGTTGAGCCTCACCTGGTAGCCGATGGCGCGGCGGATGAGCCGCAGGACGTAGTCCTCCTCGGCGGCCACGGCCTTGCCGGGCGAGGGCAGCACGACGACGAGCCCCGGCCAGTGCCGCTCGAGCGCGGCGATCTCCTCGCGTGCCCGCTCCGTCAGCAGCCGCTCGTCCACGATCACGACGCCGGTCTCCGGCTCATCCGCAAGCTGCCTCAACATCGCGGGCAGCTCCGCCGGCACGGTTGTCGCCTGCACGACACCGCCGAGCGCGAAGCCGAGTCTTGCGTCGGTTGGCGTCACGACCACGATCTGCTTCATGCGATCAGCTCCCGCTCGAGCATCGCGGTCCCCTGCACGTCCGCATGCAGCAGCAGGGCGCGGTTGCGCGCCGCCACGTACAGCCGCCAGAGGTAGTCGAGCAGCACGGCGACGTCCCCGCCCTCGCGCGCGTCCTCGCGCAGCCGGCCGGCGAGGTGGCCCAGCAGCACGGTCTCGAGCGCCGTCTCGCTCGCCGCCAGCGGCGGCGCGTCGCGGCCCGCCACCTCGCGCACGAGCGCGTCGAACTGCGCCATCGCGCCGCGCGCGCTCGCTGCCGCGAGCCGCTCGATGAGAAGGCTGCCGCCGGCGATGAACGCAGGCTCCTCGTCCTCGATCTCCCAGCGCAGGCGCTTGTACACCGTCACCACGTTGCGCAGGTCGATGAAGGCCACGAGGAAGGCGCGGACGGACGGCGCGAGGCGCCCCTTCACTGCCTGCGCGAGCCAGGCGCGCACGAGCCGGTTCTCGACGTTCTTCAGGCCGCCCTTCGCGTAGGCATCCTCGAGCGCGCCGGCGCCCGCGCCGAGCGCGGAGGGGGCCACCTCGGCGAGTGCCGCGAGCGCCGTGCGCACGTCGCCGGCCGTGCGCAGCGCCGAAACCACCGGCTCGGCCAGCAGGCTGTGCTCAAGCAGCCGCGCGACTTCCTCCCTGCGCCCCGCGTCGATGTTCCGAAGGCACAGGACGAGGGTCTTGAGCTCGAACAGCGCCAGCACCGGCGCGAGGCGCGCGCGCATGCGCGCATCCATCTGCCCGTAGAGCCAGGCGTATTCCTCGAGCAGGCCGTCCCAGATCGCCTCGTCGGAGGTCGACGGCGGTGCCTTGCGCGCGAGTGCAGCGCGCCACTCGCGCGTCACGGCGGCGCGACGGGCACGGACGCGCGCGATGAGGTAGTCCGTCGGAAATCCGTCCTTCGCGATGTCACGCAGCAATTCCATCCGACTCCCGTTCGGCCAGGGCCTCCGCAATGAGGCCCGGCGCGAGGTCGGGCCAGGCGGCCTCGAGCCGGGCCTCGAGCGTGTTGTCTACGTGCAGCCGGCCCTCCTCGGCGGTGGCCTCGAGGCCGCCGCTCACCGACTCGTCCGGCTCGATCGCTGCATCCGGGAAACGGTCTCTCGCGGTCTTCGCCTGCGACGGGTTCACGCGGATGCGCTGCCAGGCGCGTTCCGGCAGCTCGTCGGCGAGCGCCGCGAACAGCGCCTCGCCGCCCCCCCTGCCGAGTGCCGCGAGCTCCGTCGCAGCCAGCTCGCGCAACCGTGTGGCGAGGTCGACGACCGCACGCATGCGAAGGGCGCGGGCCTCGTGGCGCGCCGCGGCCAGGCTTTGCGCCGCGTCGCCGCGCGCAATGGCCTCCGCCGCCTGCGCGAGCTCCTCGCGCCGCGCCTCGAGGGCGGTGGCGAGCCCGGCGCAATGCTTCTCCGCCTCCCGCCGCGCCGCGTCCCGCGCAGCCTCGGCGTCCTGCGCCGCCTTCGCGCGCAGCGACTCGATCAGCGCCGAACGGCCCATCGCTCAGCCGCCGAGCAGGATCATCGCCGCGATCACGAAGCCGAGGATCACGATGGTCTCCGGGATCGCCAGCAGGATGATGATCGTAGCCGTCAGCTCCGGCTTCTCCGCGAGCGCGCCGGCGCCGGAAGCTCCGATGCGCGACTGCACCCAGGCGGTGGCGATGGCGCTGACGCCGAGCGCGAGCGCGGCCGCGAATGCCATCAGGATCTTGTCCCAGTTCAAACCGACGTCCATCACACTCTCCTCAATCGGTCCTGCGCAGCGGCTCGAAACGCCGGCCGCCGGACTCGACGAACTTGCTGAAGAACTCCACGTAGTGCAGGCGCAGCGCGTGCACCGTCGGGGCGAACACGCCGAGCAGGATGTTGAAGGCGTGCAGCAGGATGGCCACGGCGACGCCGACCCAGATGCTGCCCGCGGCGCCCGCGAGGTTGTTGGCGACGTAGGCGAGCAGCACCGAGGCCAGGCCCACGGCCATGATGCGCGCGTAGGAGACGATGTTGCCCAGGTGCCGGAGCAGCTCGAAGGGCGCCAGCAGTCCGCCGGTCAGCAGCAGCACCGGCGCGATGACGGCGAGCGCCAGGAGGAGCGGCCTGCGCGCCAGCTCGGCCACCGGAGCGAAGTAGGAGGCCAGCATTCCGACCACGCAGACCACCGCCAGCAGGCTCGCCAGGCGCGCAACCGCCTCGCGCACCTGGCGCCCACGGAATGCGGACACCACGCCGAGCACGAGGCCGACGAGCACGTGCACCACGCCCACGGCCAGGGCGAAGTACAGCATCGGCATCAGCGAGGTGCGCCGGTCGATCAGGCCGTGCCCGATGCCGAGGAGCCGCGCGCCGAGGTCGCCGAAGTACTCCCCGTACAATGCGCCGAAAATGATCGTGTAGACGGAGGCGACCAGCAGGATCTGGCCGACCTGGCGCAGCGTGCGGCGCTTGCGGGAGACGGCAACCAGGATCGCGGCCAGCACGAGCAGCAGGACCCCATAGCCGACGTCGCCCAGGATCATGCCGAAGAACAGCGGGAAGAAGATGCCCACGAAGGGTGTGGGGTCGATGGAGGCGTAGCGCGGCGGGGGCAGCAGCCGGACCAGCAGCTCGAAGGGGCGGAAGTACGCCGGGTTGCGCAGCACGACCGGCACGTCCTCGAGGTCCTTGCGCAGGATCTCCTTTTCCTCGAGCACCACCGTGTCGCCGTGCTTCGCCGCGAGCGACCGGCGCAGGTCCTCCACGGCAGCCGAGGGCATCCAGCCGAACAGCACGAAGCAGCGGTCGGTCTCGTATACCGCCGCGCTCGTGCGCAGCAGGGCCAGGCGCTGCCTGAGCCAGTCCCTGACGTTCCCGTACAGGCCGCGCCAACCGGCCGCCAGGTCGGCGAGCTGCCGGTCGATTCCGGCCACCTCCGCCGCGAGCTCGTCGCGGCGCTTGCGCGCAGCCTCGAGCTTCTCGGGCAAGGTCAGCCCCTCGAGAAAGGACGGCAGCTCGATCTCCGGGATCTCGTTGCCGCGCAGGCTGTCCTTGAGCTTTGCGGCCAGCTCCTTCTCGGTGGTCAGCAGCCCGATGTACGAGCCGTCCTCGGCGCGCGCGGTGCGCACCTCGGCGCCGAGCAGCACGCGCCCGGCCACGCGGGTGAGCTGCTCGAGTGCGGCGGGGTCGCGCACCTCGACGCCGATGAACTCCAGCCCCTCGGCCTCGGCTCCTCTTGGCGCGAGCGACTCGACCGTCTTCAGGAACACGAGGTAGCGGTTTAGCTGCGCGACCTCGGTCCCGAGCGCCTCGCGCCGCTTTGCGCCGTCCTCGACGGCCTGCAGGTGCCGGCCGACGACGGCGGCGATCGAGTTGACCGCGCGACCGGGGCTCAGGTACGACTCGCGCGTCTCGACTTCCGGCAGCCGCTCGAGCACCCGGTCGACCTTGAGCGCGAGATCCTCGAGGAACAGGCGCTCGGCGAGGGTCTTGCCGTCGAGCGCGAGCGGCCGGACCTGGTCGACGGCGGCCTCGTCGATGCGCTCCTTGATCCGCGCGTCGATCTCGAGCACCTCGGAGCGCTGCAGGGTGTCGAGCACGGCGAGCAGCCGCTCGCGCGGCCCGGTGATCTCGACCTTGGACATGCCGACGATCACGGCACCCCTCCCGGCAGGATGGCCGCGAGTTGGCGGCGAACGAGGGGGTGCAGATCTTCGGGCCGCAATTGCCCGGCCAGGTGCGCGGCCTGCCGTGCCTCGGCGACCAGCCGCCCGGCCTCGTCGCGCGCGGCCCGGACCGAGACCGACTCGCCCGTTGCCCCCGCGGCCGTGAGCGATTCGAGCGCACTCGCGTGCGCCGCATCGGCCCTGCGGCGGGTTTCGGTCAGCCACGCTGCGGCCCGCGCCTGCTCGTCGTCGAGTTGCTCGCGCAGCTCCTTCTCGACGCGCAGGATCTCGGCCAGTGTGTCCTGCTGCTCCATGGGTCGTCCCGCGCGGGTCCGCGACTCAGCCTCAACCCTTGCGATCGTTCGCACCCTGCAGCCCACTCTAGTCCGTACTGCCCCCCCGGCCATCCGCATTTGGGGAAAAGAATCCGCGGGGCCGACACACCGTCTGTTGCAGTGCAAGGGTGCCATCGATCGGCAGGTCCAGCGCCGGATACGAGCGCAGGGAGCCGATCGCTCAGCGCGCGGCTCGCCATATCCTGCGTGAATCGCTATGGTTGCCTCGCCGCCGCCGGCGAAGCCAGTCCGTCCGGGAGCCATCCCGATGGCGTTCGGCCGGCGGCAATCCGTCAGTCACCAGGGGGATTTCCCGCATGAAGACCACTCTCGTGGCCGCCACCGGCCTGCTCCTTCTCACCGCCTGCGGTCAGCCGGCGCCGCCACCGCCGCCCGACTTTGCAGCGGAACACAAGGCGGCCATGGATGCATTCATGGCCGGCTGGAACACCGGCAGCGTTGACGGGCTCGACGGCGCCGTGACCGAGGACTTCGAGCGTCGTTCGCCGGGCGGGATGACGGTCAGCGGTCGCGACGGCATCAAGCAGCTCATGACCGACATGCGCACGAGCTACCCCGACATGCAGGTCGTGCTCGACGAGAGCTACCACATGAAGGACGTGTCGTTCCACCTGTGGACCTTCACCGGGACGAACACCGGCGGGGGCGAGATGCCGCCGACCGGCAAGAGCGTGAAGAACTCCGGGGCGACGTTGCTGCGCTGGCGGGAAGGCAAGATCGCAGCGGAGATCGTGCAGTTCGACGCGCTAGCCTGGCAGACGCAGCTCGGCTACACGCTCGTGCCGCCCGCAGGCGGCGAGGCCGCGGCGGAGTGAGGCACGCGTCCCCGTCCCGCCGCAAACGGCGGGACGGGGATGATCGCGGTCCGTAGGGGCGGCGTCTGTCGCCCTTCGACACAGCCGGGTCGACGTCAGCCGCCGACGTCCATGACCGCGGCGCCGGGCGATGGCGCTAAACGGAGGACACAGATGCAGGCCAGCTCCATTCTTCTGCCCTTGCTGGTGCAGGTGCTCCTCACGCTCGTGCTCTATGCGGCGCTTGCGTTCGCCAAGGCCCGAGCGCTGAAGGCCGGTCAGGTCGATTTGGAGCGACGCGCCCTGCATGACGATGCCTGGCCCGAAAGCGTGATGAAGATCAGCAACAACATCCGCAATCAGTTCCAGCTGCCGGTCCTCTTCTACGTGCTCGTGATCGTGCTGTGGCAACTGGGCGAGTCCGGGGTGCTCGTGCAAGCTCTGGCATGGCTGTTCGTGGGCAGTCGGATCGTGCACGCCTGGATCCACACCAACTCCAACTACGTCCCGGCCCGACGCCGGGTCTTTACGATCGGCTGGCTCGTGCTGACTGCGATGTCGGCCGCCACACTGAGCGCATTCATCACCTAACGGGCCTGTTCGACAGGCCATACTGCGACAACCGCGAATAGCGCATGGTCGTGCCGATGCTAGCCTGACCCGACTCCTTCGCGTGACGGCGCACCAAGGCGTTCGGCCGCGAAGGGCTGTGGGTGGCGCCGAGGGGGGAGTCGTCGGGGTGATGGCGCATCGCAACACGTGACATGCGTCAACCTGCAGGCCGGCGAACGCAGCATGAGCCTGGTCGCCGAACTGCGCCGTCGAAAGGTCCCGCAGGCCGTCGGCCTGTATCTCGCGGTCGGCTTCGGCGCGGTCGAGGTCCTGACCTACCTGGTCGAGAGTCTTCGCCCGGCGTGGGCCGGCACCGCCCGCCACGTGCTGGCTGCGATCTACCTCGTCGGCCTGCCGATCGCCGTATACCTTCCCTGGGCCTACGACCTCGAGCACAGGCGTCTGCGGCCGGCTCCGCCCGGGAAGGAGGTGAGCCGGTCCGCCAAGGCGGTGTTCGTCGCGACGCTGGCGATCCTGGAGGCGCTGCTGGCGGGCCTGATCCTCTGGGAAGGCGACGCTCC
>Ga0111152_1108_pt1 | contig 17271 bp, 15 predicted proteins | sample DeeMarSeWOR28_12_FD_80254 | JGI IMG/M metagenome (GOLD analysis project Ga0111152, IMG submission 80254) | Gammaproteobacteria bacterium SG8_30
CCTGGACGTGCGGCAGAACGCCGAGGTCCACCAGCAGGTGATCGGCGAGGGTCTTGCAGACGAGCACTGGCTGGAGCGACCGCGCACCGAGCGGGCGAAGCTGCTGGCAGAGGCCATCGCACGGGACCAGGGCCCCGTTGCAGGCCTCGGCGCGATCGGGCGGCGGTCGCTCGCCGTATTCGAGGCGATGATCCAGTGCGGCAGCCGCTACGGGCGCGATGCCGTCGGCGACTACATCGTCGGCGACACGGCCGGGCCGGACGACGTGCTGGCCGTGCTGCTGCTCGCGCGCTGGGCCGACGTCACCGACAAGCAGACCGGCCAGGTGCCGCTCGACGTCGCGCCGCTGTTCGAGAACTACGGCGCGCTGAAGCAGTGCGGCGACACGCTCCGCGCGCTGATCGACACGCCCGAGTACGCGGCCCACCTCGCCGCCCGCGGTGGGCACCAGCGGGTCGTGATCGGCTACTCGGAGAGCAACAAGGAGTGCGGCATCGCCGCCTCGCGCTATGCGGTGTACCGGGCGCAGGCGGCCCTCGTCAGTGCGGCGGCCGATGCGCACTTCGACCTGTGCATCGTGCACGGACGGGGCGGCACGGCCAGTCGCGGCGGCGGGCCTATCGAGATCCTGGTGCAGAGTTCCCCGCCGGGCGCGGTGCGGGGTCAGCTGCGGGCCACGGAGCAGGGCGAGGTCGTCAACAACAACTACGGCCTGCACTCGATCGCGCTGCGCACCTTCGAGCAGGCCTTCCACTCGGTGCTGCTGGCCTCGGCCGGACGCCGGGAGGGGCCGGTCGTCGTCGAGAAGCACGTCGACGTCATGGCGGCGGTGGCCCGGGCAAGCCGCGAGCGCTATCGCGCGCTCGTTTACGGCGCCGAGGGGTTCCTCGATTACTTCCGTCACGTCACGCCGATCGACGTGATCGAGCGGATGCAGGTCGGATCGCGCCCCGCGCACCGACCGGGACTCGTCGGGATCGCCGCGCTGCGCCCCGTGCCCTGGGTGTTCGCCTGGACGCAGAGCCGGCACTCGATTCCCGGCTGGTACGGCATCGGCTCCGGGCTCGAATCGGCTGCCAAGGAGCTCGGCGCCGGGCGACTGGCCCAGGCCTGGGCCAACTGGCCCTATTTCCAGCACTTCGTCGACGACGTCGAGATGCAGCTGGTGCGGGCGGACCTCGGCATCGCGGCGCTCTACGACGAGCTCGCCCCCCACGAACACAGGCACTTCGCCGAGGAGCTGCACCGGGAGCACGCCCTGGCGGTGCGCTGGGTGACCTGGCTGAAGGGCGCCATCGACCTGCTGGACGACGAGCCCAGGATGCAGCGCTCCGTCATGCTGCGCGCCCCCTACCTGGACCCGATGCACTACATGCAGGCGGACCTGTTGCGGCGATGGCGCGCGACCGGGTGCAGCGACGAGGCCCTCTTCCAGGCGCTGCTCGTGAGCATCTCCGGCATCGCGCAGGGGCTGCAGGCGACGGGGTAGATCGTGAGCCGTGCGGCTCACGACTCACCGGTCACCCCTTTCCCCATCCGCTAGACTTTCCCTCATGCTCACGGCCCCCGACCTCTTCGGACACGGCAAGTTCTGGGCGCACCGGCTGGGTCCGGCCCCGTTCCTGCCCATGTCCAGGGACGAGATGGATGCGCTCGGGTGGGACAGCTGCGACGTGGTGATCGTCACCGGCGATGCCTATGTCGACCACCCGAGCTTCGGCATGGCTATCGTCGGTCGGGTGCTCGAGGCCCAGGGATTCCGCGTCGGGATCATCGCTCAGCCGGACTGGCGCGATCCGGACGCCTTCCGCGTGCTCGGCCGGCCCAACCTGTTCTTCGGCATCACGGCCGGGAACATGGATTCCATGGTGAACCGCTACACCTCCGACCGGCGCATGCGCAGCGACGACGCCTACACCCCGGGTGGGAAGGGCGGCGGGCGGCCGGACCGCTCCGTCATCGTCTACTCGCAACGTGCCCGCGAAGCCTATGCCGATGCGACCATCGTCATCGGCGGGATCGAGGCCTCGCTTCGCCGGATCGCGCACTTCGACTACTGGTCGGACAAGGTGCGCCGCTCGGTGCTCATGGATGCGCGTGCCGACTTGCTGGTCTTCGGCAACGCGGAGCGCCAGGTGTGCGACCTCGCGCACCGGCTCGCCGCAGGCGAGCGCATCTCGGATATCGCCGACCTGCGGGGGACCGCCTTCGTGCGGCGCCGGCCGCCGGCGGGCTGGACGGAGATCGATTCCACGCATCTCGACCGGCCGGGACGTCTGAATCCGCCCGTCGACCCGTATGCACGCGGGGAGCAGCGGGGCGCGTCGGCGCGGGACCCGGCGCCGCAGGAGCCGGGCGTGCGCGTGGTGCGCTTCGCGCGCGAGGTCCGTCGGGCAGAGCACGATCGCAGCGTCATACGGCTGCCAGCGTTCGAGGCCGTGCGCGACGATCCCGTGCTCTACGCACACGCCTCACGCGTCCTGCACCTCGAGTCGAATCCCGGCAACGCCCGCGCCCTCGTGCAGCGGCACGATGACGTCGACGTCTGGCTCAACCCGCCGCCGATTCCGTTGACCACCGCCGAGATGGACCGGATCTACGAGTTGCCGTACCAGCGGGTCCCGCATCCGGCCTACGGCGACGAGCAGATTCCCGCCTACAAGATGATCCGGTTCTCGGTGGCCATCCAGCGCGGCTGCTTCGGCGGCTGCACCTTCTGCTCGATCACCGAGCACGAGGGCCGGATCATCCAGAGCCGCTCGGAGGACTCCGTCCTGCGCGAGGTCGAGGAGATCCGCGATCGCGTGCCGGGATTCACCGGCGTGATTTCCGACCTCGGCGGCCCGACGGCGAACATGTACCGGCTGCACTGCAAGGACCCGGCGATCGAATCGGCTTGTCGCCGGCCGTCCTGCGTCTATCCCGGGATCTGTCCCAACCTCAATACCGACCACGCGCCGCTCATCCGGCTGTACCGGCGCGCGCGCGAGCTGCCCGGCGTGCGCAAGGTGCTGATTGCCTCGGGCGTTCGCTACGACCTCGCCGTGGAGTCGCCGGAGTACGTGCGCGAGCTCGCCCAGCACCACGTCGGTGGTTACCTGAAGATCGCACCCGAGGCCATCTCGGAAGGCCCCCTGTCCAAGATGATGAAGCCGGGCGTGGGGGCCTATGACCGCTTCAAGGAGCTCTTCGACCGGTACTCTAAGGCCGCGGGCAAGGAGCAATACCTGATCCCGTACTTCATCGCCGCGCATCCGGGCACTACGGACGAGGACATGCTCGAGCTCGCGCTGTGGCTCAAGCGGAACGGGTTCCGCGCGGACCAGGTGCAGGCGTTCCTGCCCTCGCCGATGGCGACCGCCACCGCCATGTGGCACTCGGGAAAGAACCCGCTGCACAAGGTCACGCGCACGAGCAAGGACGTCTACGTCCCGAAGACCCTGCGGCAGCGGCGGCTGCACAAGGCATTTCTGCGCTACCACGACGCGAACAACTGGCCGCTGCTGCGCGAGGCGCTCCGCCGGATGGGCCGGGCCGACCTGATCGGCAGCGGCAAGCGCCACCTCGTGCCGGCGTGGCAGCCACGAGGCACCGGCGGCCAGAGCGAGGGCGCAAGGCGCCCGTCGCCGAAGGCCGGCCAACGGCGCATCCTGACCCAGCACACCGGCCTGCCGCCGCGGGAGGACGGGTCCGCCGCGACGGAGCGTGCGGGGCTCAGCCGCAAGCCGGCGCCGGGAGGCGCCGCCGTCCGTGACAGGTCCCGGCCCTCGAAGCGGGCCCGCCGCGGCGGACCGGGACGATGAAGGCAACAAGATGAAGCAAGTCGCCCCGATCACGCGACCTTCCCGCAGCGTCTGCGTCTACTGCGCCTCGAGCCGGGTCTGCGATCCCGTCTATCACGAGGTCGCGCGCCGCCTGGGCGACCTGCTCGCCCGGGACGGCTGCGTGGTCGTCTACGGCGGCGGCGGAGCCGGCTCGATGGGCGCGCTCGCCGAGGGAGCGCTCGGGGCCGGAGGTCGCGTCGTCGGCGTGATCCCCCGTTTCATGCAGGAGCTGGAGTGGGGACATGCCGGCCTGTCCGAGCTGCACGTCGTGGAGGACATGCGGACGCGCAAGCACGAGATGCTTTCGCGCGCCTCCGCGGTCGTCGCGCTCGCCGGCGGCTGCGGCACTTTCGAGGAACTGATGGAGGCGATCACGCTCAAGCGCCTCGGGCTGTTCCTGGGGCCCATCGTCATCGTCAACACGGCGGGCTACTACGACCCCCTGATCGAGCAGTTCCGGCGCGCGATCGACGGGCGCTTCATGAACTTGGTCCACGGTGGGATGTGGAAGGTCGTGAGCGAGCCGGAGGAGGTCATCCCGGCCATCGACAGCGATGGCGGCTGGGACGCCGCCCGCATCGCGGAGGCCGTGGTGAGGTAGCGGTCCGGGTCGTCGCGCGACCGGCGCGACCGGCGCGACCAGTCGGCCGGCCGGCGGGCAGCCAGCGTCAGATGCCTGCCTTGGCGAGCGAGTCGGCGAGCTGGCGAAAGAGGCCCGCCGCCTTGGGATGGTCGGATTCGAAGCGCACCGCCATGCGCTCGAGTGCCGACAGGCGCTCGCCGGCGCCGGCGTCCGTCTCGGGCAGGGCGGCGATGTCCTGCTCCACGAGGCCGAGCAGCTCGCGCGACTCCTCGTCGAGCCGCCGCGTCCGGCCGAGCTCCTCGTGGAGGCGGCGGAGCAGCGCGTGCAGTTCGTCGGGCTGGGTCATCGCTTTCCCCCGCAAAGCAGCGCCCTGCGCGCGGGCCGTGCCGCGCGCAGGGCGTGGATCACTCGCGTGCCTCGACGATCGGAATGCCCTGCTGGACCTCGAGTTCGACGAGGTTGTCGATGCGGTCGTCGATCTGCAGGAAGCGCATCAGCTTCACGGGCGGCAGCACCTTGCCGAACTTGGAGACGTAGCTCTCCTCGAGCTTGTGCAGCTTGCGCCGGTACTTCACGGAACGATCCACCAGGTCCTTCGCGGTCGCGTCGTCGACTTCCGGATACTTGTCCGCGTAGTCCAGGATGATCTGCAGGCGCTCGTCCCCGAGCGATGCCTTCTTGGTGTTGTACTCGCGGTAGAGCGGCCAAAACCCGGCCGCCTCGGCGTCGGTCATGGGCAGGTTGGCGGCGATGAGCTGCTCGCGGCTCGCGCGCATCTCGGCGCGTGCGGCCTCGACGAAGGCCATGATCTCCTGCTTGGAAGGTCCTTCTTCCTGCGCCGCCGCCGGCAGTGGTGCGCCAGCGATCACGATCGCTGCGACGGTGGCTGCGACGCCGAGACGTGCCGTTTGCATCCCCATGTTCTCTTCTCTCCTCAAGATTAAGTGGCTTCGTGGCCAGTCGGCGGCTTTCGCCGCTCTCACATCCCGCCGGGCGCGGCAGGCAGCGGCGCCATCACGGCCATCGCGATCCACGAGGTCGATCGTGACGGTGCCCTGCTTGTAGTTGACGGTCTGCACGTCGGGCGTGCTCATGCCGTAGAAGAACGGATCGCGGTAGCCGTAGTAGCCCATCGACACGGGCGTCGAGCGGATCTCCTGGCGGTCTTCGAGATTCGCGAAGAAATTGAGGAGCAGGTCCGGATTCTGCTGGCTGTACACGTAACCTTTCATCTCCATCTCCCGGCGGGTCGCTTGCTTCATGCGCGAGGTGAACAGCGACTCGTAGCCGGCCTTGTCCGTGGCGAGCTCGGAGAAGAAACCGAAGGTCTTGTAGGTGCCGAACTTGGCCGACGGATTGACGTCGCGCCGGATGTCGGGGCCCGAGGCGCAAGCGGCCAGGATGGCTGTGCCGGCGGCGACGATGGCCCAGTGGCGCAGGCGCGCGGTCGAACGATTCATGCGGTGTCTCCTTGCAGGGCTGCTCTCAGCGGACGCGGATGGCGTGTCATTCGCCGCGCATTGAAGCTAAAGTGGACCCCTGCGCCCCGGCAGCCGAGGCCGGCGGCGCGACAGTGGAACTGAGGAAATTTGCCGATGAATCAAGAGTCTAGCCAGGAACCGCGGATGGACCCGCTGGCGCTTTATCGCGAGGAGGTGTTCACGGACCAGAAGGTGGGCACGATCCGGCGCATGACGCCCGTGACGGCGGACGGCGCCGACGACCCCTCGCGGCCGGTGCTGTTCCTGGGGCAGGCCACCGTGATGACGCCCATGGGGTCGCTGCCGCTCAGCTTCGAGCTCGCGGCGGGTACGCTCACCGAAGCCGTGGCCCAGTTCGGTCCGGCTGCCCAGCGGGCGGTGGAGGATGCGGCCCGCGAGATCCAGGAGATGCGCCGCCAGGCGGCCTCCTCCATCGTCATCCCCGAGGCCGGCGCGGCTGCCATCAAGGGCATGGGCGGCAAGGGCGGCGGCGGCATCCAGATGCCCTGATCCCGCGAATGGCCTGTCGGGCATCCACCCAGCGGATGTCCCAGGAGTGGCCCGCCCGTGCCTGCCTCGTCCCGCGCCGTCCTGCAGTTGTCGGCGATCGTCAAGCGCTACGCGCCTGACCGGCCGGCCGTGCTCGACGGTATCGACATGGAGCTCGGACAGGGCGAGTACGTCGCGATCATGGGCGAGTCGGGGGTCGGCAAGTCGACCCTTCTGAACCTCATGGCGGGGCTCGACCGGCCGGATGCCGGCCGCATCCTGTTCGAGGGTGCGGACCTCGGCGGCCTCGACGACGACTCGGCGACGCTGCTCAGGCGCGAGCGCATGGGCTTCGTGTTCCAGGCGTTTCACGTGCTGCCGTACATGACCGTGGCCGACAACGTCGGCCTGCCCCTCGACCTGGCCGGCGCGTCGCCCGCCGAGCGCGCACCGAGGGTGGAGACGATGCTCGATCGCGTGGGGCTGGCCGGCTACGGGCAGCGTTACCCGCGCGAACTCTCGGGTGGTGAGACCCAGCGGGTCGCGATCGCCCGCGCGCTGGTTCATCGCCCGCGGCTGCTGCTCGCCGACGAGCCGACCGGAAACCTCGATCCGCGCACCGCGTCCCTCGTGCTCGAGCTGCTGAGGGACTGCGTCCATGCCGAGGGAGCGAGCGGCGTGCTCATCACGCACTCCCGCGCCGCCGCCGACACCGCCGACCGGATTCTGCTGCTGGACGGGCGGCGGCTGTCGCCTGCGCAACCCGCACGATGAGCAGCTTCGGCGCCGTCGTTCGGGCAGTTTCGCTCGGCCGGTTGCGCGGTCAGCCCGGTCGACTGACGGTGACCGTGGCCGCGATCGCCCTCGGCGTGTCCCTCGCCACCGCCGTGTTCGTGATCAATGCCGGTGCCTTGAACGAGTTCGGCCTGGCTGCGCGCAAGCTCGTCGGCGCGGCCGACGTCATCGTGCGGGGACCGCGCCAGGGCTTCGACGAGTCGGTGTTCGTACGCCTCGCGCAGGAGCCCGGTATCGACGTCGCAAGCCCGGTGCTCGAGCTCGAGGTCGTCCCGCTCGGCGGCCACCCGCCGCTCAAGGTGATGGCGGTCGATCCCTTCCGGGCGGCTCCCATGCAGCCGGAGCTGTTGGCAGGCGTGGGCCGCGACCTAATGGCCCTGTTCGAGCCGGGCGCGGTGGCGTTGAGCGCGGAGGCCGCCCGGGAGCTCGCCGTCCGCGCAGGCGACGTCCTGAGCGTCCGGGCCGGTGCCGGCACCTACGACCTGCGGGTGGTCGCCGTGATGCCGGCGGATGCCTATGCGCAGCGTCTCGCCTTGATGGACATCGCCACGGCGCAGTGGGTGTTCGACCGTGTGGGCCGGATCAACAGGATCGACCTGAGGCTCGAGCAGGGCCGCGACGTGGGTCGGTTGCGCGAGCGTCTCGCCGCGGTATTGCCCGCGGGGGTCAACGCGCTGAATCCCGGCGTGGAGCGCGACCGGGCCGCCGAGGTCACCCGGGCCTACCGGGTGAACCTGAACATGCTCGCACTGGTCGCGCTGCTGACGGGAGCCTTCCTCGTGTTCTCGACGCAGGCCCTCTCGATCCTGCGGCGCCGTAGCGCACTGGCCCTGCTGCGCGCGGTCGGCGCCACCCGCCGGCAGCTGGAGCTCGCGCTGCTGCTGGAAGGGTTGCTCCTCGGCGCGGCAGGCTCGCTCGTGGGCGTGGTGCTCGGCCAGGTCGTGGCCTCTCTGGCCCTGGCGAGGCTCGGCGGCGACCTCGGCGGCGGGTTCTTCGGCGGCCTCGAGGTCGTCGCCCGGCCGCAGCCCGTCGTGCTGGCCGCTTTCCTCGTGATCGGCACCGCCGTAGCGGCGATCGGCGCCTGGCTCCCTGCGCGGGAGGCTGCTGCGACATCCCCGTCACGGGCGCTGAAATCGGGCGACGCCGAGCAGGCCGCGGCCCGGCTGCGACCCGTCTGGCCGGGAGCGGCCGTCGGGCTCGTCGGTGCCGCCTGCGCCTGGCTGCCGCCCGTCGGCGGGCTGCCCGTCTTCGGCTACGTTTCCGTGGCCGCGCTGCTCGCGGCCGGCGTCATGCTGGTGCCCGCGGCAGCAGCGAGGCTGCTCGACGCGGTGCCGAGTCCGGCGGCGGTGACCTGGAAGACCGCGCTCGCGCAGCTGCGCGGCAGCGCCTCGCAGTCGGCCGTCAGCCTGGCCGCGATCATCGTGAGCTTCAGCCTCATGGTCGCCATGGCGATCATGGTGTACTCGTTCCGGGAATCCTTCGAGCGCTGGCTTGGCGAGGTCCTGCCTGCCGACCTGCACGTCCGCGTGGCCTCGTCCAGCGACACGGCCTACTGGACGCCCGCCGACCAGGAGGCCATTGCCGACCTGGACGGCATCCAGCGCATCCGCTTCCAGCGCTGGCAGGAGGCGTATCTCGCGCCCGACCGGCCGCCCGTCGCGGTGATCGCGCGCGAGGTGAGCCGCGACCCGACGCAGGCCCTGCCGCTGGTCCGGGGGGCGGACTTCGAGCTGCCGGCGGGGGCGGTGCCGACGTGGGTGTCGGAGGCGGTGACCGACCTGTACGGAATCGACGTCGGCGACACGCTCGAGCTGCCGCTGGCCGGGCGGCGCTTCGATCTCGTCGTGGCGGGCGTCTGGCGCGACTACGGTCGTTCCACCGGCGCCCTCGTCGTCGACCGCGACTGGTACATCGCCCGGACGGGCGACGAGACGGCCAGCCACGTCGCCATCTGGCTCGCGCCGGGCGCCAGCGCGGAGGACGTCGCGCGCCGGATACGCGGGCGCTTCGAGCGCGGCGAGGATCTGCAGGTGCTGACGGGCACGGCCATCCGCGAGCTTTCGCTGCGCGTGTTCGACCGGGCCTTTGCCGTCACCTACCTGCTCGAGGCCGTGGCGGTGGTGATCGGCTTGATCGGGGTGAGCTTTGCGTTCAGCTCCCAGGCGCTCGCGCGGCGCGCGGAATTCGGCATGCTGCGTCACGTCGGCATGCTTCGCCGCCAGGTGGTCGGGATGCTGGCCGGGGAAGGCGCGATCATGAGCGCCCTCGGCGTTCTGTACGGCCTCACGCTCGGGTTCGTCCTGAGCCTCGTGCTCGTCTACGTGATCAACCGGCAGTCGTTCAACTGGAGCATCGACGTCGCGCTGCCCTGGGTCCAGCTTGCGCTGCTCGGTGCGGTGCTCGTGGCCGCGGCGAGCGTGACCGCCATGCTGAGCGGGCGCGCAGCGACGAGTGCGCAGGCCGTGCGTGCGGTGCGGGAGGACTGGTGAGCCGGCAGGCTGTCGCGTACGGGCGCAGACTGCTGGCGCTGGCCGCAGCGCTGGCCGCAGCGCCGGTCCCGCCGTCGGCCGCGGCGCAGGGGCACGTCGAGTACGCGGTCGTCGGTCCCGAAGGGCGGATCGACCTGCCTGCCGACCACGGCAGCCATCCTGACTACCGCACCGAGTGGTGGTACGTGACCGGCTGGCTCGAAACGGCCGGAGGCGAGGCCCTCGGCTTCCAGGTCACGTTCTTTCGCACCCGGCCCGACGTCCCCGCCGGCAACCCGAGCGCCTTTGCGCCCACCCAGCTCGTCATCGCCCACGCTGCACTGAGCGACACACGCCTCGGCCGGCTGCGTCACGCCGAGCGCATCGCGCGGGCGAGCCACGGCCTGGCGGGCGCCGACGTCGCGGACACGCGCGTGTGGCTCGACGACTGGCAGCTCGAGCGCGAAGGAGATTCCTACCGGACGCGGGTCGACGGGGAGGGCTTCGCCTTCGAGCTCGCGCTCGGGGCCACGCAGCCGGCCATGATCAACGGCAGCGGCGGCTACAGCCGCAAGGGCCCCCGGCCGGAATCGGCGAGCTTCTACTACAGCGTGCCGCAGCTTGGTGTGACCGGCACCGTCGAGCGCGACGGCCGGCGGGAGGCGGTGACGGGCCTCGCCTGGCTCGATCACGAGTGGTCCACCGCGCTGCTCGACGAGCGCGCGGTCGGCTGGGACTGGATCGGGGTGAACCTCGACGACGGCGGTGCGCTGATGGCCTTCCGGCTGCGCGACGCTGCAGGAGGGGAAGTCTGGGCCGGCGGCTCGATCCGCGAACCGGACGGTCGTCTCAGGATCCTGGCCCCGAATGACGTCGAGTTCGTGCCACAACGGCGCTGGCGGTCACCAAGAACGGGAATCGAGTACCCGGTGTCCTGGAACGTCCACGCCGGCGGGCAGGCGTGGGCGATCGTGCCGCTGCTCGACGACCAGGAGAGCGACGCCCGTGCCACCACCGGGTCCGTTTACTGGGAGGGCGCCGTCCGGGCCATCCGCGACGACTCGGAGGAGGGCCGCGGCTACCTCGAGCTCACCGGCTACGGCGAGCCGCTGCGGCTGCCCGGCGACTGACCCGACTTCAGGCGTCCGGGGTCGCGGCGCGCGTCAGCCCGCGTGGAATCGAGGCGAGCAGCTTGCGTGTGTACTCCTCCCGCGGGGTGCGGTAGATGGTCTCGGCATCGGCCGTCTCGACGACCCGGCCCTCGCTCATCACCAGCACCTCGTCGGAGATGTACTTGACCACCGCGAGGTCGTGGGAAATGAACAGGTAGGCGAGCCCGAACTCCTCCTGCAGGCTCTTGAGCAGGTTGAGCACCTGTGCCTGCACCGACACGTCGAGCGCCGAGACCGACTCGTCGCAGATCAGCACGTCGGGCTTCATCGTCAGGCAGCGGGCGATCGCGATGCGCTGCCGCTGCCCGCCCGAGAACTCGTGGGGATAGCGGTCCAGGGCCGAAGGGTCGAGGCCGACTCGGCCCAGCAGGTCGGCGGCCATCAGCAGCCGTTCCCCGCTGTCGCCACCGATGCGGTGCACGCGCATCGGCTCGAGCAGGATCTGCCCGACGGTGAAGCGGGGATTGAGCGAGGCATAGGGATTCTGGAACACGATCTGGATCCGGCGCCGGTAGGGCTTGAGCGCTGCCTCGTCCAGAGAGAGAAGGTCTACGCCCTCGAACAGGACCCTGCCGGCCGTTGCCTCGTGCAGGCGCATCAGCGTGAGGCCGACCGTCGTCTTGCCGGAGCCGGACTCGCCGACGACGCCGAGGGTGCGCCCGCGGGCAAGACGGAAGGACACGCCCCGGACCGCGTCGATGGACTCGTGGCGAAAGAGGCCGGTGCGCACCCGAAAGGACTTGGCGAGACCCTCCACCTCGAGCAGCGCGCGGCCGGCGGGCGGGCGCGGCGGGTCTTCCTTCAGCACGGGCGGGTTTCCGCCGAGGAAATCGTCGATGACCGGCAGTCGGCGGGGCCGCCGGTCGAGGCGGGGCCGGCACGCCAGCAGCGCCTGCGTGTACGGGTGCTGTGGAGCCGAGAAGATCCTCTCGACCGGCCCCTGTTCCTTGATCTCGCCGTGGCGCATGACGACGACGCGATCGGCGATGTCGCCCACCAGCGCGAGGTCGTGGGTGATGAACAGCACCGACATGCGGTGTGAGTCCCGCAGTCGCGCGAGCAGCTCGAGAATCTGCGATCGCCATGGCGATCATGACGCGCTGCTGCTGCCCACCGGAGAGCTCGTGCGGGTACGCCCGTACCCGAAGGTGCGGCCGCGGCATGCCGACCTCCTCGAGCAGCTCGACGGCCCGCGCCATCGCCTGCCTTCGGTTCATGCCGAGGTGCAGCATGAGCGACTCGGCGATCTGCCGCCCCACGGGGAACACCGGGTTCAGCGAGGACATCGGCTCCTGGAAGATCACCGATATGTCCTTGCCGCGGATCGCGCGGCGCTCCTCGGGCTCGCAGCGCAGCAGGTCGAGGCCACCGTACAGGATGCGGCTGGCCGGCACGATCACGGCGTTCTCCGGCAGCAGCCCGAGTATCGACATCGCCGACACTGACTTGCCACTGCCGGACTCGCCGACGAGCGCCACCGTGGCGCACTCGGGCACCGCGAAGCTCACGCCCCTGACCGCCGGCGTGACGATGCCGCGCCCCACGCGGAAGCCGACGTGCAGTTCGTGCACGTCCACCAGCGGTTCGCCTTCGGCGCGGCGCTGCAGCGGATCCATGTCCCGGGTCACCTGAGCTTCGGGTCGAGCGCGTCGCGCATGGCGTCGGTGAGCAGGCTGATGGCGGTCACCAGCACGGCCATCGCCGCGCCGGCCACGGCGAGCTGCCACCACTTGCCCATCACCAGCTCGTTCTGGGCCTCGGCGAGCATCGTTCCCCAGGACACCACCTCGACCGGCACGCCCAGCCCGAGGAAGGAGAGGATCACCTCGGTCTTGATGAAGGCGACCACCAGCAACGAAAACTGCACGAGCACGACGTGGCTGGTATTGGGCAGGATGTGGCCGAACATCCGCGTCAGGTGTCCCACGCCGATCGCCCTCGCGGCCAGCACGTACTCGCGCTCGCGGTGCTTCAGGTACTCGGCGCGCATCAGGCGGTAGACGCCGGTCCAGCCCGTGAGCCCGAGGATCAGGATGATGGTCAACATTCCCCTGCCCAGGACGGCGGCGAAAGCGAGAATCAGCAGCACGTAGGGGATGGACGTGAACACGTTGTAGAGCCACTCGAGCAGGTCGTTGACGCGCCCGCCCCAGTAGCCGGCCAGCGCGCCGAGGAGCGTCCCGATCAGCGTCGCAATCAGCGCGGCGGCGAGTCCCACCGTGAGCGAGACCTCCGAGCCCTTGACCGTCTTCCTCAGGATGTCGCGGCCCCACTGGTCGCCGCCGAGCGGCAGCGTGAGGGAGCGCTCGACGGACTCCACGTCGACGTCCGCCGTCTGCCGCCGCCACTCATCGTAACGCGGAGCGAGGGGATCGATGTCCGACAGGTCGACGGCATCGAACTCTGCGCGCCTCGAGATGGCGCCGCCAGCCTCCTCGTCGCGAACGTCGTGCAGCGAAATCAGGAAGGCGGGCGCGGCGTAGGTGACCCCGACTTCGCGCTCCCAGTCGGAGGCGACGAGGCCGGCCGCGGAGGCGAGCATCACGCCGCAGTACGCGACAACGACCAGCATGCAGGCGACGGCGAGCCGATCCTGCAGCAGCCTGCGCCAGGCGATGCGCCAGAGCCCCGGCGAGGGCGCGCCGCCCGGAGCGCCTGCGATGACGGCGGGTTCGCTCACCTGAGCTTCACCCGCGGGTCGGCGTAGTGGTAGAGCACGTCGACCAGGAGGTTGACCAGCATGGTCAGCACGGCGAGGTACACGGTGATGGCCTTGATCACCGGGAAGTCGCTGCGGTTGACGGAGTCGATGACCTCACGCCCGAGGCCCGGGATGGAGAAGAACATCTCGAGCAGGAACGAGCCGACGAACAGGCTCGGCAGGCCGATGCCGACGTAGGTCAGGATCGGGATCAGGGCGTTGCGCAGCACGTGCCGCAACATCACCCGCCTCTCCGACAGGCCCTTCGCGCGCGCGGTGCGGACGTAGTCGTGGCCGATCTCGTCGAGGAAGAAGGAGCGGTACAGCCGCAGCGACGGCGCGAGGCTGACGAACACGCCGAGCAGGACCGGAAGGGGGGCGAACTTCACCAGGTTGGTCCACAGGTCCTCGCTCCATCCCTGCACCGGGAACCACGCCAGGCGGTAGCCGAACAGCCACTGGAACACGATGATGTACACGAGGAAGCTGATCGACATCGCGACGGTCGTCACCACCATGACGACGCGGTCGGTGAGCGAGCCCCGCACCCAGGCGACCAGAAGCGCCAGCGTCACGGCGAGCAGCGTCTCGAGCAGCAGCATCGGCACCATGATCGTCAGCGTCGGCCCGAGCCGGCTCAGGATGACGTCGGAGACGAGCTGGTTCGTCGACCAGCTGCGTCCGAAGTCGAAGGTGAAGACCTGCTGCACGAAGATCCAGAGCTGCACCCACCAGGGCTGGTCGATGCCGAGCTGGCGGCGGATGTTCTCGATCTGCGCGGGGTCGGGCACCTTCCCCGCCAGGATCAGCGCCGGGTCGCCGCCCACCCAGTTGAACAGCACGAAGACCAGCGCGATGACCCCTGCCAGGGTCGGCACCATCTGCCAGAGTCGTCTTGCCAGGTATGCGCCCATGAGCGGCCCCGCCTAGCGAGCCTGTGCGGCGGCGCGGGTCGCGACGTCCACGTCCAGGTACTCGAGGCGCGTGTGGTAGATGGGGTGCTTGAGATAGCCGAGCACCCACGGGTAGGACAGGTGCGTCCAGACCAGGTACTCGCTCAGGCGCCAGGGAGCATAGGCGATCGCGAGCCGGGACATCTCACGGTAGAGACGGTTGCGCTCCGGACTGTCCGGCATCATCGCCGCCCGCTCGTAGAGCCGGTCGTAGGCCTCGAGCCGGAAGCGGTTGTCGTTGAGCTCGGGCGCATTCGGCCCGTAGAGCAGCGCGAGGAAGTTCTGGGCGTCGGGCCAGTCGGCGGCCCAGGCTGCTGCTGCGATCATGTACTTGCCCGCCTTGCGGTCGCGCAGCTGGTCGGAGAACTGCACGCCCCGCGCCACCAGGCGAATCCCGATCCGGCGCATGGACTTCTCCCACAGCCCCGCTGCCTCGCGCGCGGTCGCGCCGGTCGAGTGCAGATAGTCGATCACCAGTGGCTGGCCGTCGGGCCGGTCGCGCCAGCCGTCGCCGTCGTGGTCCACCCAGCCGTACAGGTCGAGGAGCGCGACGGCCCGGGCCGGATCGTAGTCCTGCTCGTGGTGCCGGAAGTCCGGGTCGTAGCCCACCACGCCCGGCGGAACCGGCCCGTAGGCCAGCTGTCCCTGGCCCTTGTAGAGGACCGCGATCTCGGAGTCGACGTCGTGCGCCAGCACCAGCGCCCTGCGCAGCGCGACCTTTTCCGGCGTGTAGCCGCCGATGACCGGGTGCTCCATGTTGAAGCTGTAGTAGGTGATCTCGGGCGGCACGACCCGCTGCATGCGGATCCCCCTGGCCTCGAGCGAGGGCAGCAGCCGGCCGCCGGGCGCGACCTGGTTGATGAAGGTCACGGGGACCTCCTGGATCAGGTCGTGCTCGCCGTTCATGAACGCGAGGAAACGCGGCTGCGAGGCGTCCATCGGGTAGATCTCGACGCGGTCGAGCTGCGGCAGCAGCTTGCCGCGCAGGTCGGCGATGACCCGACGGTGCTCAGGATCGCCGGGATCGGCCCAGGTCGTGTCGAGCGTCCGGCCCCGGTAGGACGGATTGCGCTCGAGCACGATCTTTTGCCGTCGGGTCCACTCGGCCAGTCGAAAGGGGCCGGTACCGACCGGGTGGGCCATCGTGTCCTCGGCATACGTCTCGATTACCTCGCGCGCGACCGGTGCCGTCTGCGGCATCGTGAAGCGATAAAGGAAGTTGTAGTCCGGCTGCTTCAGGCGCAGGCGCAGCGTGTAGCGGTCGACGACCTCGATGCCGGCGATCGGCCGGTCGTAGTCGAAGCGGCCGCTCTCGAGCGCCTCGTCGTGCAGCTCGTCGAGGCCGACGAGCGCGTCCTGTACCAGCCAGCCGTAGGGGGCGCGGTTGCGCGGGTCGCGCAGGCGCTTGATCGCGTAGGCGGCATCCCGGGCGGTGAGCTCGCGCCGCTGTCCCCGGAACGCCGGGTCGTCGGAGAAATAGACGCCGCGCCGGATGCGGAAGGTGTAGACGCTGCCGCCTTCCTCGGGCTCCGGCACCGACTCCGCAGCCAGGGGGGCGAGCCTGACGGGGCGCGCGAAGTAGTCGAACTCGAGCAGCGGCTCGAAGATCTCGTTGTTGACCGCGGAGGAGTACAGGTCGTCAACGCGCTGCGGATCGAACCCCGTCTCGACCGAGCGGAACGCGAAGCGCAGGACCTTCTGTTCCGCATGCGCCGTGTTGCCGGCCAGCAGCGCGAGGGCCGCCAGCAGGAGCGCGCCGGGCAGGCGAGCGCTGTCGATCAAGCGGGGTCGTCCGTGGGCTACTTGCGCGCGCGCTTCGTGGGCCGGCGCGCGCTGCGTCCCCGCGCCATGTCTTTCATGACCACCAGCACGGCTTCCCGGCGCGGGGGGTCCAGCCGTTCCCAAAGCCTGAGCATGCGCTGGGTCTCCTTGTCGAAGCCCGTGATCGGCTGGAGCGCGTTGTCCGTGAAGGTTCGCAGCGACTCGTAGTCCACGCCGAGCTGGCGTGCCAGTTTGCGGACTTCGGTCGGGCTGGTGGGCACCGACCGGATGAGCTGCGCCACCGTGGCCGGCGTCGTGCCGAGCACGCGGGCCAGCTCGATCGGGGAGTACCCGAGTTCCACGGCCTTCTTGAGCCACTCGGGAAAGAGCGTCAGCCCGGCCTGCTGCTGCGTCATCGCCACTCCTCGTTTCGGGCCCGATCACGGGGGCGGGGCCCGGAACGCCCTCCCGATGCTACCGCGCCGTGCGACCTCGTTGGAAATCCTCGCAGGGCGACACGGCTCAGATCTCCGGCCGGGAGCCGAAGGCGAAGCGCGCATCCAGCGCTCGGGCGAGCGCCGGATCGCGATCGTAGACGTCGCGCTTGAACACGATTCGCCCGGCGTCGTCCTCGTCCACGGTCCAGTAGATGAGCAGCACGCGCACGGGCCTCGCCAGCCGCACGGTACGCGTAGCGCCGGAGGCGATGACCGTCTCGAACGCGGCCTGGTCCCACGCCGGGTCGGCGAGCAACAGCTCCACCAGCTCGAAAGGTGCGGGTTCGGGAACATGATCTTCACGCGCCCGAGCGCGTTTTCCGGGCCGGGTTCCTGGCGCACGAACCACGGGAAGCTGTTGCCCGTGTACCGATGCCAGTCGATTCCCGCCGGGTCCATCGGGCGGCCGTTTCGGTCCACCACCTGCAGGCCCCGCTTCGAGAGGTAGCCGGTGTCCTTGCGCACGGCCGGGAGGATGTCCTTCTGCAGGATGCCGGGCGGTACGGTCCAGGTGGGGTTGAACACCACGTACTCGATCTGCGCCTGG
>Ga0111152_1044_pt1 | contig 17234 bp, 12 predicted proteins | sample DeeMarSeWOR28_12_FD_80254 | JGI IMG/M metagenome (GOLD analysis project Ga0111152, IMG submission 80254) | Gammaproteobacteria bacterium SG8_30
AACGCCGCCGTCAAGGTCGTCTTCCCATGGTCCACATGACCAATCGTCCCAACGTTCACATGCGGCTTGCTGCGTACGAACTTTTCCTTAGCCATGGCAGGTTCCTGGTTTGTTGTCCGTGGTTGAGTGGTTCTGCGGGGTCGCTCAGGAGGCCTTCTTCAGGACGGCGTCGGCGACGTTCGAGGGCACCTCGAGGTACTTGGCGAACTCCATCGTGAAGGTCGCGCGGCCCTGGCTCATGGAGCGCACCGTCGTCGCGTAGCCGAACATCTCGGCCAGCGGCACCTCGGCCGTGATGATCTTGCCCGACGGGCTCTCCTCCATGCCCTGGATCTGGCCGCGCCGGCGGTTCAGGTCGCCGATGACGTCTCCGGAGTACTCCTCCGGGGTCACGACCTCGACCTTCATGATGGGCTCGAGCAGCACCGGCCGGGCCTTCACGAAGCCGTCCTTGAAGCCCATGCTGCCGGCGATCTTGAAGGCCATTTCGCTGGAGTCGACGTCGTGGTAGGAGCCGTCGAACAGCGCCACCCTGACGTCCACGACCGGATAGCCGGCGATCACGCCGCCCTGCAGCGCCTCCTGGATGCCCTTGTCCACCGCCGGGATGTACTCCCTGGGCACGACGCCGCCGACGATCTCGTTGACGAACTCGTAGCCCTTGCCTTCCTCCAGCGGCTCGATGCGCAGCCAGACGTGCCCGTACTGGCCACGGCCTCCCGACTGGCGCACGAACTTGCCTTCCTGCTCGACGCTCGAGCGGATGGTCTCCCGGTAGGCGACCTGCGGCTTGCCCACGTTGGCCTCGACCTTGAACTCGCGCTTCATGCGGTCGACGAGGATCTCGAGGTGCAGCTCGCCCATGCCGGAGATGATGGTCTGACCGGACTCCTGGTCCGTGTGCACGCGGAAGGACGGATCCTCCTTGGCGAGTCGCTGCAGCGCCAGGCCCATCTTCTCCTGGTCGGCCTTGGTCTTCGGCTCCACCGCCACCGAGATCACCGGCTCCGGGAATTCCATCTTCTCGAGGATGATGAGCTTGTCCGGGTCGCAGAGCGTGTCGCCGGTCGTCACGTCCTTGAGGCCCACGGCGGCCGCGATGTCGCCGGCACGGACTTCCTTGAGCTCGATGCGCTCGCTCGCGTGCATCTGCAGCAGGCGGCCGACGCGCTCCTTCTTGCTCTTGTTGGGCACGTAGACCTGGTCGCCCGAGTTCAGCACGCCCGAGTAGACGCGGAAGAATGTCAGGTTGCCGACGAAGGGATCGTTCAGGATCTTGAAGGCGAGCGCCGCGAACGGGGCCTCGTCGGAGGACTTGCGGCTGGCCTCCTCGCCGTCCTCGGTCTGGCCGCGGACGTCCGGCACCTCGGTCGGCGAGGGCATGAACTCGATGACCGCGTCGAGGACAGCCTGCACGCCCTTGTTCTTGAAGGCCGAGCCGCAGGTGACGAGGCAGATCTCGTTGCGGACGGTGCGCTCGCGCAGCCCCTTGCGGATCTCCGTCTGGTTCAGCTCGCCTTCCTCGAGGTACTTGTGGAGCAGTTCCTCGTTGGCCTCGGCCGCGGCCTCGACCATCTTCGACCGCCACTCCTCGCACTGCTCCTGCATGTCCTCGGGGATGTCGCGGTACTCGAAGCGCGTGCCCTGGGTCTCGTCGTCCCACCAGATCTGCTTCATGCGGATCAGGTCGACCACGCCCTGGAAGCGGTCCTCGGCGCCGATCGGCAGCTGGATCGGCACGGGGTTGCCCTTGAGGCGGGTACGGATCTGGTCGACGCAGCGCAGGAAGTTCGCGCCGGCGCGGTCCATCTTGTTGACGAACGCGAGGCGCGGCACCTTGTACTTGTTCATCTGCCGCCACACGGTCTCGGACTGCGGCTGCACGCCGGACACGGCGCAGTACACGGCGACGGCGCTGTCCAGCACCCGCAGCGAGCGCTCGACCTCGATCGTGAAGTCGACGTGCCCGGGCGTGTCGATGATGTTGATCCGGTGCTCGGGGAAGTGGCTGTCCATCCCCTTCCAGAAGCAGGTCGTGGCCGCGGCCGTGATCGTGATGCCGCGCTCCTGCTCCTGCTCCATGTAGTCCATCACCGCGGCGCCGTCGTGCACCTCGCCGATCTTGTGCGATACGCCGGTGTAGAACAGGACGCGCTCGGTCGTCGTCGTCTTGCCGGCGTCGATGTGTGCCGAGATACCGATGTTGCGGTAGCGCTCGATCGGGGTCGTTCGGGCCATGATGTCCTCGTCGAAATCCTGTGCCGGCGTGGCTTATTACCAGCGGTAGTGCGCGAAGGCCTTGTTGGCCTCCGCCATGCGGTGCGTGTCCTCGCGCTTGCGCACGGCTGCGCCGCGATTCTCGGCGGCCTCCATCAGCTCGTTGGCCAGCCGGTGCGCCATCGACTTCTCGCTGCGCGAACGCGCGGCGTCGATGATCCAGCGCATCGCGAGCGTCTGGCGGCGGGTGGGCCGCACCTCCACCGGGACCTGGTAGGTCGCGCCGCCTACCCGCCGGGACTTCACCTCCACGGCGGGCTTGACGTTGTCGAGCGCGACCGAGATCAACTCGACCGCGTCCGGCCCCTGGCGGCCGGTCTTCTCCGAGATGCGGTCGATCGCGCCGTAGAGAATGCGCTCGGCCGCCGACTTCTTGCCGTCCTTCATGACCATGTTCATGAACTTGGCGAGCACCTCGCTGCCGAACTTCGGGTCGGGCAGGACGTTGCGGGTGGGTGCCTGGGCTCGGCGTGACATGGGGGAATCCTCTCTTCTTACTTCTTCGGGCGCTTGGCGCCGTACTTCGAGCGGCCCTGCTTGCGGTCGTTGACCCCGGCGCAGTCGAGCGTGCCGCGGACCGTGTGGTAGCGGACGCCCGGCAGGTCCTTGACGCGGCCGCCGCGGATCAGGACCACCGAGTGTTCCTGCAGGTTGTGTCCCTCGCCGCCGATGTAGCTCGTCACCTCGTAGCCGTTCGTGAGCCGGACGCGCGCGACCTTGCGCAGCGCCGAATTCGGCTTCTTGGGTGTGGTGGTGTAGACGCGCGTGCAGACGCCGCGCTTCTGGGGCGAGCGCTGCAGCGCCGGCACCTTGGACTTCTCGGTCGCGGCAACGCGGCCGCCTCGGATCAGCTGGTTGGTCGTGGACATGCCAAATGGGTCCCGTTCAGTCACCGCGCCGGGCGGATTCCCGGACGCATGAAGCGCCGGGCCGCCACGCGGCGGCCCGGCTGAACCTGTCAGTCCTCGCCCGGCGGGGTTCTCAAGCGCCGAGCGGAAAGGGCGGCGATTTTAGAAACCGCGCCGGGGAGTGTCAAGAAACCTTCCACCCGGCGCGCATCCCCCGCCCGACCCTTTGTAAGCCCTTGTTTTATCCGGTCCTGGGCGATCGCTTCAGCAGGATCGACCGAGTCCGGTTCTCAGCCCCCGGATTTCCGCTTGCCGCAGCGCAAAATCAGGGGCTCCGCGGACCGACGGGGCCGGCCGCCGGCCGGCCCCCCGGGCCCGTCACTCGGCGGACGTCGCGGACTCGCTCGACTCGCCCTCGCCCGCTGCTTCCTCGCCCTCGGGCAGCGCGCCGCCGACCTCCATGAAGCCGCGGTGCAGCTCGGCGCCGGCCTCCCGGCGCCGCTGGGCGTGGAAGGAGCTGCCGGTGCCGGCCGGGATGAGCCGGCCGACGATCACGTTCTCCTTCAGGCCGCGCAGGTCGTCCTTGATGCCGCGCACCGCCGCGTCGGTGAGGACGCGGGTGGTCTCCTGGAAGGATGCCGCCGAGATGAACGAGTCGGTCTGCAGCGAGGCCTTGGTGATGCCGAGCAGCATGGGCTCGCAGACGGCCTCCTGCTTGCTCGCCTCGCGCATGCGGTCGTTGATCTCCAGCATGCGGGCGCGCTCGAGCTGCTCGCCGCGCAGGAGCCCGGTGTCGCCCGGCTCGCGGATCTCCACCTTGCGCAACATCTGACGCACGATCACCTCGATGTGCTTGTCGTTGATCTTGACGCCCTGCAGGCGGTACACGTCCTGGATCTCGCGGGTCAGGTAGTTGGCCAGCTCGGTCACACCCTGCAGCCTCAGGATGTCGTGCGGGTTGGGCTCGCCGTCCGCGATCACCTCGCCCCGCTCGACGTGCTCGCCTTCGAACACGTTGAGGTGGCGCCACTTCGGGATCAGCTCCTCGTACCTGTCGCCGCCCTCGCCGGTGATCACCAGGCGCCGCTTGCCCTTGGTCTCGCGGCCGAAGCTGACGGTGCCGGACACCTCGGCGAGGATCGCCGGCTCCTTCGGCTTGCGGGCCTCGAACAGGTCCGCGACGCGGGGCAGGCCGCCGGTGATGTCGCGGGTCTTCGACGACTCCTGCGGGATGCGGGCGATGACGTCGCCGACCGACACGGTGGCGCCGTCCTCGAGGGAGACCAGCGCGCCCGCCGGCAGCGTGTAGACCGCCGGGATGTCGGTGTTGGCGAAGGTGACCTCCTTGCCCTTGGCGCTGACCAGCTTGACGGTCGGCCGCAGGTCCTTGCCCCCCGAACCACGCTGCTTCGGGTCGAGCACGACGATGCTGGACAGGCCGGTGATCTCGTCCACCTGGGCCTGCACGGTCACGCCGTCGAGGAAGTCCTCGAACTTCAGCCGGCCCGCGACTTCGGTGACGACCGGGTGGGTGTGCGGGTCCCAGCTCGCCACGACCTGTCCCGGGCTCACTGCATCGCCCTCGTTGGCGACGATGGTGGCGCCGTAGGGGATCTTGTAGCGCTCGCGCTCGCGGCCGAACTCGTCGATCACGCCGATCGCGCCCGAGCGCGACGTCGTGACCAGGTGGCCCTTCTCGTGGCGCACGGCCTTCACGTTGTGGAAGCGCAGCGTGCCCTGGCCCTTGATCTCGACCGAGGACACGGCCGCGGCCCGCGACGCCGCGCCACCAATGTGGAAGGTCCGCATCGTCAGCTGGGTGCCCGGCTCACCGATGGACTGCGCCGCGATCACGCCGACGGCCTCGCCGATGTTGATCAGGCGGCCGCGCGCCAGGTCGCGGCCGTAGCACATGGAGCACACGCCGTAGCGGATGTCACAGGTGATCGGCGAGCGAACCTTGACCTCGTCGATGCCGTGCTGCTCGAGGCGCTGCACCCACTTCTCGTCGAGCAGCGTCCCGCCCTCGACCAGCACGTCCTCGGTGCCCGGCTTGAGCACGTCGGTCGCGATCACGCGGCCGAGCACACGCTCGCCGAGGCCCTCGACCACGTCGCCACCTTCGACGATCGGCGTGACCAGCAGGCCGTCGGTGGTGCCGCAGTCCGTGTCGGTGACGACCAGGTCCTGCGCGACGTCGACGAGGCGGCGGGTCAGGTAGCCGGAGTTCGCGGTCTTGAGCGCGGTGTCGGCGAGGCCCTTGCGCGCGCCGTGCGTCGAGATGAAGTACTGCAGGACGTTGAGGCCCTCGCGGAAGTTGGCCGTGATGGGCGTCTCGATGATCGAGCCGTCCGGCTTGGCCATCAGGCCGCGCATGCCCGCCAGCTGGCGGATCTGGGCGGCGGAGCCTCGTGCCCCGGAGTCGGCCATCATGAAGATGGAGTTGAAGGACCCCTGCTGCACCGTCTGTCCCCTCGAGTCGGCGACCTCCTCGAAGCGCAGCTGGTCCATCATCGCCTTGCCGATCCGGTCGTTGGTTCGGGACCAGATGTCGACCACCTTGTTGTAGCGCTCGCCGTTGGTCACCAGGCCCGACTCGAACTGCTCCTGGATCTCCTTCACCTCGCGCTCGGCGCCGGAGAGGATCTTCTCCTTCTGCGGCGGCACGAGCATGTCGTCGACACCGATCGACACCGCGGCACGGGTCGCGTAGGAGAAGCCCGTGTACATCAGCTGGTCGGCGAACACGACGGTCTGCTTGAGACCCAGCGTGCGGTAGCAGGTGTTGATGACCGCGGAGATCCGCTTCTTGGTCATGTCCTGATTGATCAGGTCGTAGGTCAGACCCTTCGGCACGATGTCGAACAAGAGCGCCCGGCCGACCGTCGTCTCGACCAGCCGACGGATCTCGTGCATCTCGCCGTCCTCGCCAGCGAGGTACTCGCGGATGCGGACCTTGACGCGGGCGTGCAGCCCGACGCTGCGGGTCTCGTAGGCGCGGTGCACCTCGTGGCGGTCGGCGAACACCATGCCCTCGCCCCTGGCACCGGCCCGCTCGCGGGTCATGTAGTACAGGCCCAGGACCACGTCCTGCGAAGGGACGATGATCGGGTCGCCGTTGGCCGGCGAGAGGATGTTGTTGGAGGACAGCATGAGCGCGCGGGCCTCGAGCTGCGCCTCCAGCGACAGCGGCACGTGCACCGCCATCTGGTCGCCGTCGAAGTCCGCGTTGAACGCCGTGCAGACCAGCGGGTGCAGCTGTATGGCCTTGCCCTCGATCAGCACCGGCTCGAAGGCCTGGATGCCCAGGCGGTGCAGCGTCGGCGCGCGGTTGAGCAGCACCGGGTGCTCGCGGATCACTTCCTCGAGGATGTCCCAGACCTCCGGGCCCTCGCGCTCGACCAGGCGCTTGGCAGCCTTGATGGTCGAGGCCAGGCCGCGCAGCTGCAGCTTGTGGAAGATGAAGGGCTTGAACAGCTCCAGCGCCATCTTCTTCGGCAGCCCGCACTGGTGCAGGCGCAGCGTCGGCCCGACCACGATCACCGAGCGGCCCGAGTAGTCCACGCGCTTGCCGAGCAGGTTCTGGCGGAAGCGTCCCTGCTTGCCCTTGATCATGTCGGCCAGCGACTTCAACGGACGCCGGTTGGTGCCGGTGATGGCACGTCCACGGCGGCCGTTGTCGAGCAGCGCGTCGACCGACTCCTGCAGCATGCGCTTCTCGTTGCGCACGATGATGTCGGGGGCGTTGAGCTCGAGCAGGCGCCGCAGGCGGTTGTTGCGATTGATGACGCGGCGATAGAGGTCGTTCAGGTCCGAGGTGGCGAAGCGCCCGCCGTCCAGAGGCACCAGCGGCCGCAGGTCGGGCGGCAGCACAGGCAGGACGGTGAGCACCATCCACTCGGGCCGGTTGCCCGACTCGATGAAGGACTCGAGCAGCTTGAGACGCTTGGACAGGCGCTTGATCTTGGTCTCGGAGGTCGTGCCGTCCATCTCCTCGCGGACCCGGGCCGACTCGGCCTGCAGGTCGATCGTCTTGAGCAGCTCGAGGATCGCCTCGGCGCCCATCCGGGCGTCGAACTCGTCGCCGTGCTGCTCGAGCGCCTCGAGGTAGCCCTCGTTGGTGAGCAGCATGCCGCGCTCGAGCGGGGTCATGCCCGGGTCGATGACCACGAAGGCCTCGAAGTACAGGACGCGCTCGAGGTCCCTCAGCGTCATGTCGACCATCAGCCCGATGCGCGAGGGCAGCGACTTGAGGAACCAGATGTGCGCGGTCGGGCTCGCCAGCTCGATGTGGCCCATCCGCTCACGGCGGACCTTCGACTGCGTGACCTCGACGCCGCACTTCTCGCAGACGGTGCCGCGGTGCTTGAGCCGCTTGTACTTGCCGCAAAGGCACTCGTAGTCCTTGACCGGGCCGAAGATCTTCGCGCAGAACAGGCCGTCGCGTTCCGGCTTGAAGGTCCGATAGTTGATCGTCTCCGGCTTCTTCACCTCGCCGTAGGACCAGGAGCGGATCATCTCCGGCGACGCCAGCCCGATGCGGATCGAGTCGAAGTTCTCGACCTGGGGCTGCTGCTTGAACAACTTGAGAAGGTCCCTCATCTCTTAGCCCTCCTGCTCCAGCTCGATGTTGATGCCCAGGGAGCGGATTTCCTTCACGAGCACGTTGAAGGACTCCGGCATGCCCGCGTCCATGGCGTGGTTGCCGTCCACGATGTTCTTGTACATCTTGGTGCGGCCGTTCACGTCGTCGGACTTGACGGTCAGCATCTCCTGGAGCGTGTAGGAGGCCCCGTAGGCCTCGAGCGCCCAGACTTCCATCTCGCCGAAGCGCTGCCCGCCGAACTGCGCCTTGCCGCCGAGCGGCTGCTGGGTGACCAGGCTGTAGGGCCCGGTCGAGCGGCCGTGCATCTTGTCGTCGACGAGGTGATTCAGCTTGAGCATGTACATGTAACCCACGGTGACCGGTCGCTCGAACTGCTCGCCCGTGCGGCCGTCGACCAGCTCGGTCTGCCCCGACGTCGGCAGCCCGGCGAGCTCGAGCAGCTGCTTGATCTCGCCCTCGCTGGCGCCGTCGAACACCGGTGTGGCGATAGGCACGCCATCGGACAGGTTGCGCGCCAGCTCGACGATCTCGGAGTCCGCGAACGCGGCGAGGTCCTCGACCTGGCCGCCCGTGCCGTTGTAGACGCGCTCGAGCAGCTGCCGCAGCTCGCCGATCGCCTGCTGCGACTCGAGCATCCGGTTGATCTTCTCGCCGATGCCGCGCGCCGCCCAGCCGAGGTGCGCCTCGAGGATCTGGCCGATGTTCATTCGCGACGGCACGCCGAGCGGGTTGAGCACGATGTCGACCGGTGTACCGTCCGCCAGATAGGGCATGTCCTCCACGGGGACGATGGTCGAGACGACACCCTTGTTGCCGTGCCGGCCGGCCATCTTGTCGCCCGGCTGGATCCGGCGCTTCACCGCGAGGTACACCTTCACCATCTTGAGCACGCCCGGAGCGAGGTCGTCGCCCTGGGTGATCTTGGTCTTCTTGGCCTCGAAGCGCTTCTCGAAATCCCGGCTCTGCTCCGCGAGCCGCCGGCGCGCGCCCTCGAGCGCGGCGTTGGCGGCCTCTTCGCGCAGCCGGATCTCGAACCACTCGTCGCGCTGCAGGCCGTCGAGGTACTCGGCCGACACCCCGGAGCCGGCCTTGAGCTTCTGCGGCCCGCCGTCGGCCACCTGGCCGACGATCTCGGCGCGCAGCCTGGCGAACAGGTCGTCCTCGAGGATCCGGCGCTGGTCGTTGAGGTCCTTGCGTACCCGCTCGATCTCGGCCTTCTGGATCGCCAGCGCGCGCGAATCCCGCTCGACGCCGTCGCGGGTGAAGACGCGGACGTCGATCACCGTCCCGTCCATCCCGGGCGGGACGCGCAGCGAGGTGTCCTTCACGTCGGAAGCCTTCTCGCCGAAGATCGCCCGCAGCAGCTTCTCCTCGGGGGTGAGCTGGGTCTCGCCCTTCGGGGTCACCTTGCCCACCAGGATGTCGCCGGCCTTGACCTCGGCCCCGATGAACACGATGCCGGCCTCGTCGAGCTTGGCGAGCGCCGCGTCGCCCACGTTGGGGATGTCCGCCGTGATCTCCTCGGCGCCGAGCTTGGTGTCACGCGCGACGCAGGTGAGCTCCTCGATGTGGATGGTCGTGAAACGGTCCTCCTCGACCACGCGCTCGGAGATCAGGATCGAGTCCTCGAAGTTGTAGCCGTTCCAGGGCATGAACGCGACCAGCACGTTCTGGCCGAGCGCCAGCTCGCCGAGGTGCGTCGACGGGCCGTCCGCCAGCACGTCGTTGCCCGCGATCCGGTCGCCGACGCGCACCAGCGGCCGCTGGTTGATGCAGGTGTTCTGGTTGGAACGCGTGTACTTGGTGAGATTGTAGATGTCCACACCCGGCTCGCCGGCGGTGACCTCGTCCTCGTTGACGCGAACCACGACGCGCGACGCGTCGACCGAGTCGACCACGCCCCCGCGGCGGGCGTTCACGGTCACGCCGGAGTCGGTCGCAACCGTGCGCTCGATCCCGGTGCCCACCAGCGGCGTGGCAGCACGCAGCGTCGGCACCGCCTGGCGTTGCATGTTCGAGCCCATCAGCGCGCGGTTGGCGTCGTCGTGCTCGAGGAAGGGGATCAGGGCTGCGGCCACCGAGACGATCTGCCGAGGCGAGACGTCCATGTAGTCGATGCGGTCGACCGGCATGAGCGTGAACTCGTTCTGGTGTCGGCAGGAGACGAGGTCGTCCGTGAAGCGGCCCTTGTCGTCCAGCGCGGCGTTCGCCTGCGCGATGACGAACTCCGCCTCCTCGATGGCCGACAGGTAGTCCACCTCGTCGGTGACCCGGCCGCTGCTGACGCGCCGGTAGGGCGTCTCGAGGAAGCCGTACTTGTTGGTGCGCGCGTACACGGCCAGCGAGTTGATCAGGCCGATGTTCGGGCCTTCCGGCGTCTCGATCGGGCAGACCCGGCCGTAATGCGTCGGGTGCACGTCGCGGACCTCGAACCCCGCCCGCTCGCGCTTGAGCCCGCCCTCGCCGAGGGCGGACACCCGACGCTTGTGGGTGACCTCGGAGAGCGGGTTGTTCTGGTCCATGAACTGCGACAGCTGCGAAGATCCGAAGAACTCCTTCACCGCGGCCGCGACCGGCTTGGCGTTGATCATGTCCTGCGGGTTGATCTCCTCGCTCTCGGCCAGCGTCAACCGCTCCTTCACCGCGCGCTCGACGCGCACGAGTCCGATGCGGAAGGCCACCTCGGCCATCTCGCCGACGCAGCGCACGCGGCGGTTGCCGAGGTGGTCGATGTCGTCCACCTTGCCGTCGCCGTTCTTGATGGCGATCAGCGTGCGCAGGACGTCGATGACGTCGGAGAGCTCCTCACCGTAGCGCTCGAAGTGCGCGTGCGCGGCCTCGTCCTTGCGCTGCTCCGTGTAGGTCCGGAAGTAGCGTCCGTCGTACAGGATGCCGGGGTCCTCCAGCCAGGCCTCGACCTCCGCCGGCGACAGGTCCTCGGGCGGCTGACGGTTCACGCGGCGGTTGAACTTCATGCGGCCGACGCCAGACAGGTCGTAGCGCTCGGCGTTGAAGAACAGGTTGTGGAACAGGTTCTCGGCGGCATCCTTCGTGGGCGGCTCGCCGGGACGCATCATCCGGTAGATCTCGATCAGCGCCTCCAGCCGCGTGCGCGTCGGGTCGATGCGCAGCGTGTCCGAGACGTAGGGACCGCGATCGAGGTCGTTCACGTACAGGGTGGCCAGCTGCTCGATGCCGGCCTCGACGAGGGCCTCGACCGTCTGCACCGTGAGCACGTCGTTGGCCTTCGCGAGCACCTCACCCGTCTCGCCGTCGACCACGTCGTGGGCGAGGACCTTCCCCTGCAGGTAGTCGGCCGGTACGGCGAGGCGCCTGACCCCCGCCTCCTCCAGCTGGCGGACGTGCCGCGCGGTGATCCGGCGGCCCTCCTCCACGATGACCTTGTTGCCCGCGCGGATCTCGAACATGGCCGTCTCGCCGCGCAGTCGCTCCGGGACGAGTTCGAGCTCCACACCCTTCTTCTTCGAGAGGAAGAACAGGTTCTTGTCGAAGAACAGGTCGAGGATCTCCTGGTCCTCGTAGCCGAGCGCCCGAAGCAGGATGGTCACCGGCAGCTTGCGCCGGCGGTCGATGCGGGCGAACACGCAGTCCTTGGCGTCGAACTCGAAGTCGAGCCATGATCCGCGATAGGGGATCACGCGGGACTGGAACAACAGCTTGCCGGAGCTGTGGGTCTTGCCCTTGTCGTGGTCGAAGATCACGCCCGGGCTGCGGTGCAGCTGGGAAACGACCACGCGCTCGGTGCCGTTGACCACGAACGTGCCGTTGTCGGTCATGAGCGGCAGCTCGCCGAGGTAGACCTCCTGCTCGACCGCGCGCTTCACCCGGGTACCGCCGGGCGAGTCCTTGTCGAAGATGCGCAGCCGCAGCCGGACGCGCAACGGGGCCGCATACGTGAGGCCGCGCAGCTGGCACTCCTTGACGTCGAAGACCGGCTCGCCGAGGTAGTAGTAGACGTAGTCGAGCACTGCGTTGCCCGAGTAGCTCTTGATCGGGAACACGCTGCGGAAGGCCGCGTGCAGCCCGGCTTTCGCGAGGTGACGGTCGATGATCGCGCGCTCCTCGGCCTCCGAAAGCAGCTTGCCGGACGCGCTCTGCTGGCCCGCGGCCTCTCCCGCCTGCAGTTCCGCGTGCAGCGCGCGCGCGGCGTCGAGCTGCAGGAACTGTGCGTAGGAGTCGGTCTGGATGGCGAGCAGCGGCGGCACAGCCAGAATGCTCGGCCTCTTGCCGAAGTTCTTCCGGATGCGCTTCTTCTCGGTGAAGGAATAGGCCATCGGGTCACCCTTGAGCTTGGTCTGCGGCACCGGGCATCAGGCCCGGGCCGCCGGGGAGCCGCGCCGTCGGCGCGGCAGACGGGAAAAACAGGACGCCATCACGCCGGACCACGGCAGAAGCCCGGCTCCCCGAAGGGAGCCGGGCGGGCCGGCTTCCGGCACGGCGGCTTGCGGGGCCGTATGCCCTCGCACGCACGCCCTTACTTGACCTCGACTTCGGCGCCGGCGTCGGTCAGCTGCTTCTTGATCTTCTCGGCCTCGTCCTTGGACACGCCTTCCTTGACGGTGTTCGGCGAACCCTCGACCAGGTCCTTGGCCTCCTTCAGTCCGAGGCCGGTGATCTCGCGGATCACCTTGATCGTGCCGACCTTCTTGTCCGCCGGGTAAGCCTTGAGCACGACCGTGAACTCGGTCTGCTCCTCGGCGGCCGGGGCGGCGGCGCCCGCGGCGCCCGGCGCGGCAGCGACCGCGATCGGCGCGGCGGCAGTCACGCCGAACTTGTCTTCCATCATCTTCACGAGGTCCACGATCTCCATGACGGTCATGTTCGAGATCGCCTCGAGGATTTCTTCCTTGCTAGCAGCCATCGCAATTACTCCAGTTGAAAAGTGGTATCCGGTTCAGTCCGGCCGCGGCCTCAGGCCGCCGCCTTCTGGTCCTTGATCGCAGCGACGGTCCGCACCAGCTTCGCGTGCGGCTCCGCCAGCGTGCGGACGAACTTCGAGATCGGCGCCATCAGCACGCCGGCGAGCATCGACAGGGCCTCGTCACGGGTCGGCAGGCTCGCAACCTTGTCGAGGTCGGCGGCGGGCAGCAGCTGCCCACCGATCGACACGAGGGTCGGAACGAGCTTGTCGTTGTCCTTGGCGAACTCCTTGACGACGCGGGCAGCCGAGCCCGGGTCGTCGGTGGAGAAGGCCAGGATCAACGGACCCCTGAGGTCTCCCGAGATGCACTCGAAGTCGGTGCCGGCGACGGCCCGGCGGGCGAGCGTGTTCTTGACGACCCGCAGGTACACACCGGATTCGCGCGCCTTCGCGCGCAGCCCGGTGATCTGCGAAACCGTCAGCCCACGATACTCCGCCGCCACGACCGCAAGCGCTTCGCGCGCCACGGCGTGGACTTCGGCCACCATCGCCTGCTTGGCTTCAAGCGTTAGTGCCATCGGTTCCTCCTGGCAGAAGATCAACCCACGGGCACGGATCCTTCCGTGCCCACCCTTGGAGGTCGTCGCTTCCTCGCGGGAGCTCGACCCCGCCGGCCCGCGGGGGCCGGCCGATGGCGACCTTCACCAGTCGTCAACTGACTCGGGTACCACCATCTGCGCAGGCGGTCATTAAGAGGCCGGTGCCTCGCCTGCGGTCTTCGATGGCCCGGGGAACCGCGGCTCCCCGGCCCAACTCCGGGCTCACGCCCGGCAAATCGTGGCGGCCCGTCGCCGGGCCGCCGGAAAACTCGGTCCTCAGAGGCCCAGCGACGAGCGGTCGACGGGCACGCCGGGTCCCATCGTCGAGGACACCGTCACCCGCTGGATGTACACGCCCTTGGACGTCGCCGGCTTGGCCTTCTGCAGGTCCGCGAGCAACGCCATGAGGTTCTCGCGCAGCTTGGCGGGGTCGAAGTCCGCCTTGCCGATCGTGCAGTGGACGATTCCGCCCTTGTCGCAGCGGTAGCGGACCTGGCCCGCCTTCGCGTTCTTCACCGCCGTGGCGACGTCCGGCGTCACCGTGCCCACCTTGGGGTTGGGCATCAGGCCGCGCGGGCCGAGGATCTGGCCGAGCTGGCCCACCACGCGCATGGCGTCCGGGCTCGCGATCACGACGTCGAAGTCGATCTGGCCCGCCTTGACGCGCTCGGCGATGTCCTCCAGGCCGACCTGGTCGGCCCCGGCCTCCCTCGCCGCGTCGACGTTCTTGCCCTGGGTGAACACGGCCACCCGGACCGTCTTGCCGATGCCGTTCGGCATGATCGTCGAGCCGCGGACCTGCTGGTCCGACTTGCTCGCGTCCACGCCGAGGTTGACGGCGACGTCGACCGACTCCTTGAACTTGGCGCCGGCGAATTCCCTGACCAGACCGAGCGCCTCGTCGATCGGGTACTGGCGGCCCGGCTGGATCTTGTCCTTCCACGCCTTCTGGCGCTTGGCTACGGCTGCCATGTCACACCCCCTCCACGTCGACGCCCATGCTGCGGGCGCTGCCGGCGATGGTGCGCACCGCGGCGTCGAGGTCGGCCGCCGTCAGGTCCGGCGTCTTGGTCTTCGCGATCTCCTCGAGCTGGGCGCGGGTGACCTTGCCGACCTTGCGCGTGTTGGGCGTGCCCGAGCCCTTGTCGAGGCCGATCGCCTTGCGGATCAGCACCGAGGCGGGCGGCGTCTTCATGATGAAGGTGAAGCTGCGATCGGCGTAGACCGTGATCACGACCGGGATCGGCAGGCCCTTCTCGATGCTCTGCGTGGCAGCGTTGAACTGCTTGCAGAACTCCATGATGTTGACGCCCTGCTGGCCGAGCGCAGGCCCCACCGGCGGGCTCGGGTTCGCCGCCCCGGCCGGTATCTGGAGCTTGATGTAGCCCTGTACCTTCTTTGCCACCTTGGTTACTCCTTAACGGGTGCAAGCGCCGCGAGGCTCCCCGTTGCCACGAATCAGGTCTTCTCCACCTGCCCGAAGTCCAGCTCCACCGGCGTCGAGCGACCCAGGATCTGGACCGCCACCTGCAGCCGGCTCTTGTCGTAGTTGACCGATTCCACCACGCCATTGAAGTCGTTGAACGGACCGTCGGTCACGCGCACGACCTCGCCGGGCTCGAACAGCACCTTGGGACGCGGCTTCTCCGCGCCTTCCTCGACCCGGCGCAGGATGGCGTTCGCCTCCTTCTCCGTGATCGGTGCCGGCTTCTCCGGCGTGCCGCCGATGAAACCCAGGACCTTGGGCGTCTCCTTCACGAGGTGCCAGGTCTCGTCGTCCATCTCCATCTGCACGAGCACGTAGCCCGGGAAGAACTTGCGCTCGCTCTTCCGCTTCTGCCCGTCGCGCATCTCGACGACCTCTTCCGTCGGCACGAGGACCTCGCCGAACTTGTGGTCCAGCGAGTGGAGCTTGACCCGCTCCTTGAGGCTCGAGGCGACCTTGTGCTCGAAGTTCGAGTAGGCGTGGACGACGTACCAGCGCAGTGCCACGGGATCAGCCCCCTTGTCCGGTCAGGTGCCGCGTGGCCCAGGCCAGCAGCATGTCGACCAGCCAGAAAAACACGCCGAGCAGCAGCACGAACACGAACACCACGATCGTGGTCTGCAGCGTCTCCTGACGGGTCGGCCAGACCATCTTCCGCAGCTCGATCCGCGAGCCCTGGATGAACTGCCAGAGCACCTGGCCCTGCGCCGACCAGAACAGCAGGCCGGCGCCCGCCGCCACGCCGCCGAGCACCATCAGCAGCCGCACGGCCGTCGGCCAGTCGGCGTACCAGTAGTAGCCGCCGATGCCCGCGACCACCATGACCGCCGCCATCAGCAGCTTGGCGGTGTCTACGACTGTCGACCCGCCCTTGTCGGCTTGCTCGCTCATGAGTTCCCGTGTCTTGGTCCGGCGCCACCGCCCGGGGCGATGGCAGGGCAGGAGGGAATCGAACCCCCAACCTGCGGTTTTGGAGACCGCCGCTCTGCCAATTGAGCTACTGCCCTAGCGGAACGTCGGATCGTCACCTGCGGGCTGCGGGTCCTGTGACCCGCGGGCCGCCGGCCGCGATCCGCTATCTGTTACTTCAGGATCTTCGAGACCACGCCGGCGCCGACCGTGCGACCACCCTCGCGGATGGCGAAGCGCAGGCCTTCCTCCATCGCGATCGGCGCAATCAGCTCCACCGTCATCTTGATGTTGTCGCCAGGCATCACCATCTCGACACCCTCCGGCAACTGGATCGTCCCGGTCACGTCCGTGGTGCGGAAATAGAACTGCGGACGATACCCCTTGAAGAACGGCGTGTGACGGCCACCCTCCTCCTTGGTCAGCACGTACACCTCACACTCGAAATTGGTGTGCGGCGTGATCGATCCCGGCTTCGCCAGCACCTGGCCACGCTCCACGTCCTCACGCTTGGTGCCACGCAGCAGCACACCCACGTTGTCGCCAGCCTGACCCTCGTCCAGCAGCTTGCGGAACATCTCCACGCCCGTGCAGGTCGTCTTCACCGTGTCCTTGATGCCAACGATCTCCACCTCGTCGTTGACCTTGACGATGCCGCGCTCGATACGACCCGTCACCACCGTGCCACGGCCGGAAATCGAGAACACGTCCTCGATCGGCATCAGGAACGGCTTGTCAATCACACGCTCCGGCGTCGGGATGTACGCGTCCATCGCCTCCACCAGCGCCACGATCGACGGCGCACCCAGCTCGCCCGCGTCGCCCTCCAGCGCCTTCAGCGCCGAACCCTTCACGATCGGCGTGTCGTCGCCAGGGAACTCGTACTTCGACAGCAGCTCGCGGACTTCCATCTCCACCAGCTCGATCAGCTCGGCGTCGTCCACCATGTCGCACTTGTTCAGGTACACCACGATGTACGGCACGCCCACCTGACGCGCCAGCAGGATGTGCTCGCGCGTCTGCGGCATCGGGCCGTCCGCCGCCGACACCACCAGGATCGCACCGTCCATCTGCGCCGCACCCGTGATCATGTTCTTCACGTAGTCAGCATGCCCAGGACAGTCCACGTGCGCGTAATGCCGGTTGGTCGACTGATACTCCACGTGCGCCGTCGAAATGGTGATGCCACGCGCCTTCTCTTCCGGCGCCTTGTCAATCTGGTCGAACGCACTCACCTCACCGCCGTGCGTCTCCGCCATCACCTTCGTCAACGCCGCCGTCAGCGTCGTCTTCCCATGGTCCACGTGACCAATCGTCCCAACGTTCACATGCGGCTTGCTGCGTACGAATTTTTCCTTAGCCATGGCGTGATTCCTGCGTTCTTGTCTGTGTTCAGGTCGTTACGGGTAGCGGTCAGGAGGCCTTCTTCAACACCGCCTCGGCGACGTTGTTGGGCACCTCGAGGTACTTCGCGAACTCCATGGTGAAGGTCGCGCGTCCCTGGCTCATCGAGCGCACGGTGGTCGCGTAGCCGAACATCTCGGCCAGCGGTACCTCCGCCGTGATGATCTTGCCGGAGGGGCTCTCCTCCATGCCCTGGATCTGGCCGCGGCGGCGGTTGAGGTCG
>Ga0111152_1066_pt1 | contig 16552 bp, 10 predicted proteins | sample DeeMarSeWOR28_12_FD_80254 | JGI IMG/M metagenome (GOLD analysis project Ga0111152, IMG submission 80254) | Gammaproteobacteria bacterium SG8_30
ACCAGGTGCAGTGCACCCACAACCCCGATCACATGTGGACCACAAACGGCCCGGAGTCGAATTTCTACGGCCTCGAGCCCAACTACGGCTGCTGCACCGCGAACATGCACCAGGGCTGGCCCAAGCTCGCCGCGCACCTGTGGATGCAGACGCCGGACGACGGGCTCGCGGCCGTCGCCTACGCGCCGAGCGAGGCACGCGTCGCGCCGCACGGCGCGCCGGTCACGGTCACGCTCGACACCGACTACCCCTTCCGCGAGCGCCTCGACATCACGGTCGCCGCCGAGCGCGCCGTGCGCTTCCCGCTGCTGCTCAGGGTGCCGGGGTGGAGCGAGCGGCCCGTGCTGCAGGTGGAAGGAGCGGGCGACGTGGCGCTCGAGCCCGGCACGTTCCACCGGGTGGAGCGGGAGTGGATCGGGGCGACCCGGCTCTCGCTCGTGTTCCCGATGCGGGCGCGGGTGACGCTGCGCTACAACGAGGCGGCGGCCGTCGAGCGCGGCCCGCTGGTGTATTCACTCGCACCGGCCGAGGAGTGGACGCGGATCAATGCTGACACGCCCGGCCGGGAGCTGCCGCACGGCGACTTCGAGGTTAGGCCGGCGTCCGCCTGGCACTACGGCCTGGTCCTTCCTGAAAACGATCCGGCAGCGGGCCTCGAGTTCGCGGAGCGGCCGGTGGGCGAAAGGCCGTTCGCCCCGGAGGGGGCGGGCATGGTTGCGCGCGCGCGCGGCCGGCTCTTGCCCAACTGGAAGCTGGCGCACGGCTGGGCCGGGGAGATCGCGCCCGGGCTCGCGCAGTCGTCGGAGCCGCTCGAGGATCTCACGCTGATCCCCTACGGCTGCAGCAACATCCGCGTGACGGAATTCCCCCGCGTGGCGGGCTGAGAAGGCGCCGTGCCCGACAACAACGCACCGGTCTTCGAGCGGCTGTCCGACGGGCGTGCCGTGAGCCACGCCTGGTCGGGACTCACCCCGGACCTGCTCGAGCGCATCCGCGCGCGGGTCAAGGCGCTGGCCTGGCTGCTGCTCGTCGTGAACGGCCTCGGCATCGCGATCGACAGCGTCTACTTCTTCTTCGCCGCCGGCTCGCTCGACGCCATCTGGATCGCCGGAACCGCTGCGGGGGCCGCACTCAGCGTGTCGCTGGTGCTCATCGCCACGAACCGCCGGCTGTCCCACGCGACGGTGCTGTATGCCGCGCTGGCATTCGAGGTGCTCATCTGCCTCGATCTCGCGGTCCTGATGCCGTGGTTCATGTGGATCGACAGCGGGCATCTACCGGTGCTCACCTGGGTCGAGCCGCTGATCGTCCTGTTTCCGCTGATCGTGCCGGCGCCCCCGCGGATGACCGCGATCACCCTGGCGCTCGCGGCGGCGACGCGGCCGCTGGCGCTGGCGTTCCTGCACCTGGTGGCAGGTGTCGATGCCGACGCGGCGGCGTACTACATGGCCGTCGCGGCACCCGCCTTCGCCGCTGCGATGGCGTACGCGGGTGCCCGCATCGTGTACGGGATGACGGTCGAGGTGGCCGAGGCCCGTCGCATGGGCAGCTACCGGCTGACCGAGCGGCTCGGCAGCGGCGGCATGGGCGAGGTGTGGCGCGCGGAGCACCGGCTGCTCGCCCGCCCGGCCGCGGTGAAGCTCGTGCGCGCGGAGCGGCTCGCGCGGGATCCGGAGCAGCGGCGCGTGGCCCTGGCCCGGTTCGAGCGCGAGGCGCAGGCGACGGCGCTGCTGCGGTCGCCGCACACCATCGAGCTGTACGACTTCGGCGTCAAGGACGACGGGACGCTGTACTACGTCATGGAGCTGTTGAGCGGTCTCGACCTCGACGCCATGGTTCGCCGCTTCGGACCGCTCAGTCCGGCGCGCGCCATTCAGTTCGCGCTGCAGGTGTGCGACTCGCTCGGCGAGGCGCACGAGCGGGGGCTGATCCACCGCGACGTCAAGCCCGGCAACCTCTTCGTGTGCCGCTACGGACGGCGTGCCGACTTCGTGAAAGTGCTCGATCTCGGCCTCGTGAAGCAGCACGGCGACGGCGTCCTCGACGGGGACGCAAAGCTCACCGCCGACGATGCCGTGAGCGGCACGCCGGCCTTCCTGGCACCGGAGCAGGTTATGGGGGCGGAGATCGACGGGCGCACCGACATCTACGCGCTCGGCTGCGTGCTGTACTGGACGCTCACGGGGGCCTTCGTGTTCGAGGGCAAGTCGGCGATGGACACGATGCTGCGGCACGTGCAAGACGCCCCGACCCCGCCTTCGGCGCGGGCGGAGCAGGCCGTTCCCGCCGCGCTGGACGAGCTGACGCTGGCCTGCCTCGCCAAGTCACCCGCCGACCGGCCTCACGACATCGATGTGCTGGCCGCGCGGCTCGCCGCGATCGATGCCGGCGAGCCGGCCGCTGAGTGGTGGGACCGGCACCTGCCGGAGCTGTAGCGCGAACCGATCCGGCAGCCGGTGCCTTACGGGTGCGCGAACGTCCATGTGACGGAGTTCCCGCGCGTGAAGAGGCGAGAATGTGGTCTCAGTCGGCCGAGCCCGCGTACACGATCGCGAGGATGCCCAACGTGATGGCGCCGGCGATGTACGAGACGACGCCGGCCTGCGCTCCGGTCTTGGCCCCGACGAGCCAGGCGGTCGAGCCCTGTCCCCAGTCGAAGTCCACCTCGGTCCACACGCCGAACAGGTCGCGGTAGGTGAACGCGGCGCGCGCTTCGATTCGCTCGATGCGGCCGGGAGTCCACTGTACGCCGGGGCCCACGTCCAGGCTCGTGGTGGGGGAGAGCCAGTGACGGTATCGCGGGCGCAGGCTCACGAAGCCGCTTTCCCCGCCGTTCAGGTAGGCACCGCCGGCGATGGTCGCGCCGATGGCGGATCGCGATCCGACGTTGCGGATGAACCCGACGTCCACCCCGACCCGCGCGCCCGTTCCTCCGCCGTCGAGCGGCACAACCAGGCCGCCCTCGGCCTCGGTGAGGAAGAACGAGGCGCACGTCGGCTCCGGCCGGCCCCGGAAGCAGGTCTGTGCCGCGGCCGTCGCAGGCGCCAGTTCGCCGGCGGCCAGCACGCCGACGGCGAGGATGGCCACTCGGCCAAACGGGTTGGTCACTCCGGCCATCGGCTTCGTCCTCCTCATTGAGGCGGCGCCCGGGCTCCCAGTTCACTAAGGGCGCTCACTGCAGCGGCCGCAGCGACCTGCCGGAGACCTGTGCAGTCGTTCCTTCGTCCTCGAGACTGCGTGCCGGCGTCCCTAGCGCTCGCCCACCTTCACGACGACCGTTCCGTCACCGGTGACGGCCTTGATCAGCGGGCCGCCCCCGTTCACGGTGCCGCGGGCGGAGCCAGACGTCACGTCTCCCTCCATGACCATGCCGTGGGGAACGCTGACGTCGGCCCCGGTGAGGTCGAGGTCGAAACCGAGCGACTGGGCGACGATGATGGCGATGTCGCCGTCGCCGGTCCTGACCGACACGGGAGACGCCGTCGCAAGCTGGATCGACACGTCGCCGTCGTTGGTGGCGGCGTCGATCGGTCCCGCGGCACTGGCGAGCGCGACGTCCCCGTCGCCGGTGCGCAGCTCGATGCGCTCGGCCTCGATGCCGCCAATCGCAATGTCGCCGTCGCCGGTCTGCACCATCAGGGTGGAGGCTCGGATCATCCCCAGGCTCACGTCGCCGTCGCCGTCGCCCGTCTGGATCTCGACCCGACCCTCGACACTCCCGACGCTGACGTCCCCGTCGCCGGTCGTGAGCGAAAGATCGACTGCATTCGGAATCCCGACGTGGATCCGGACGTGCACGTCTCCGTGCCCTCGCCAAGCGTTCCCATCGAGGTGGGGATCGTCGGCTCGCACGACCAACGCGTTCCCTTCTGCCGTCGTCGTGAACTGCATACGCTGGAACAGTTCGCGTGCCCGTGTCGCATCCTCGGCCCGGATCTCGACGGACAGTCGCCCACCCGCAGGCGCCGTGGTGACCCGAATATCCGCGTCCGGTACGTTGAGCCGGAGCGAGCCGCCGGGTGCCAAACCCAGGTCCCGCTCGAGGACGGTCTGATAGCTGATATTCGGTGTCGTAGACGTTGCGAGGGCCTTCACCCGGTCGACCAGCGATTCGTCATCGAGGACACTGGCAACCATGAGACCCAGCCCGATGACCGTCGATCCGACGGCCAGAATGATCATCTTGGTGTCGCGCATGTGTGCCTCCGGCGCACTCCTATCCCATTTGACGCCGCGCGGCCGCGAAACGTTGGGCGTCCGTTACCGTACGGCGCTCTGCCGATCTGGCCTCTCTATCCGGGCCCGCACCACGTAGGGGATCTCCAGGTCGTCCTCTACGACGGCGAAGACGTATCCGTTCCTGAAGATCGGCGGCGGGAAGCGCGCGATCGAGAACGCGGTTCTGACGGTGCACAGGAACCTGCCGTCCGGATCGAACACGTCGAACGCCCGCCCTCGGTCGCCAAAGGCAGTCACCAGCCGCACCCAGACGTTCCCCCCGTCGTCGACGTACATCTCTTCGGTCGCGGGTTTGCTGCTCGGGATCTTGGACCAGTCGACCTTGCCACCGTTCTGGATGAAGGACTCCATCTGCTCCCGGGCCCGCTCCATGTCGGCCTCCGTGACCGGAAGCGGCGTGAAGTCGCGGGTGATCGTGCGGACGGTGTCCCCGGCCGCCGACAACTCGAACAGCCGGTACTCGTCGGTGAACATGCCCCACACCGCACCGGACGGAGCGAGCCGCCAGTCGAAGCCTCCGCTGTACGGTATGCCCTGGCGCCAGAACGAATCCTCGCGCCGGATCTCGAAATACTCGCGCTCGACCGGATCGCTTGGCACCGCCAGCGTGTCGAGCGGCTCGAAGGTGGCGTCGTACTTCACGAGCCCGAGGTTGAAGCCCTCGTCATCGCTCGGCAGAGGTATTGGCCCGTAGTGATGACCCGCGGTGTCGAACCCGCCGGGCCACGGCATGATCACGAATCCGCCGGGCATGCGCTTGCCCTCGAGGTACGTGCCCGCAGTGTCGAACACCGAAATCCGATTGTTCTGGGGGTCGGTCACCCACATGTTGCCGTCCGGGCCCAACTGGATGTGCAGCGGATAGCTGAACTCACCGGGTCCACCGCCTTCACGGCCGATCGTGCGCACGTAGCTGCCGTCCGGCTCGAAGACCCGGATTTCCAGTGCCTGCCCCTCCAGCACCCAGATCCGTCCGGCGGGATCGGCTTCCAGCCAGCGAACCTCGCCCAGAAGATCGGGACCGTCGCCATCCATGGTGCCGATCCGGAGCTCCTCGACGATGCGCCAGGAGTGGGTCAGTGGCAGGATCGGCGTGGCGGTGTTGTGGACGCGGATCTGGCCGGACGGCAGCGTGTCCATCGTGCCGCTCCAGCGTGCCGTCGCCTCGCCGGGGGTGCCGCACGCGGCGAGAAGCGGGAGTGAAACGAGCGCAATGAGCCCGAACATCTGCAATCTGGTCATACCTACCAGACGCGTGCCGGCGCCGGAAAGTTGCAGGGACTGAAGGATGCCCGGCATCGATCGTTCGACGTCGGACTCCGAGTAGCGGGAAGTGCGGCAGACACGTGCGCCGGGTCTTCCGCGATGTGCGGCCTTCGACGCCGGTCCAGGGGTGCGGAACGTCAGTCCCGCTCGCGCGTCTTCCCTATAAGCACCGTCACGTTGTCATGGCCGCCGCGGTCGAGCGCCTCATCGAGCAGGGTCCGGCACAGCTGCTTCGCGGAGCCGCCCCGCTCGAGGATCGTGCGGATCTCGTCGTCCTTCAGGTGCCCGGTCAGACCGTCGCTGCAGAGCAGCAGAAGGTCGTCGGTCTCGAGGTCGAGCAGGCTGGTCACCGGATCTGCAGGGCTGCTCTCACCCCCGCCGAGCGCACTCGTGAGCACGTGTTTCATGGGTGATCGGTCGGCTTCGGAGCGCGTGATGGCACCCGCGTCGTGCAGGGCCTGCGCCACGGTCTGATCGCGAGTGATGCACTCCAGTTCGCCGTTTCGCAGCCGGTAGGCCCGGCTGTCCCCGACCTGAACGATGTAGGCACGAGGCCATACGGAGAGTGCCATCGTCAGCGTCGTGGCCATACCCTCGGATTCGCCACTCTCCTCGGCCGCCTGGCGGACATGCGCGTGGGCTTCCATGACGGCCTTGTGGAGATTCGCCACAAAGCCCGTTTCGAGTTGAGGATCTGCCGTGTAGTAGCACCGCAGGGAGTGGGCGACGTAGTCGTACAGGGCCTCGGTAGCGAGCCGGCTGGCCTGTCCGCCCGCCTTGCTGCCGCCGACACCATCCGCGACCAGGCCCAGGTACGCCAGCCACTCGCCTTCGTGCGGCAGCCGCTCGGGTGCAGGCAGGCTGGTGCTGTGAATCTCGATGTGTTTGCGGAGCGAGCACAGCAGGTAATGGTCGTTGTTCGTCTCGCGCACCTTGCCGCGATGCGTGATACCGAACACGTCGATATCCTGCCGAGGCGGTCGGCCGGTCTGCTGATCGAGGGCGGGCGCCATGGGCGTCTCTCATGCGTTGGGGAATCCTTGGAAAAGGAAGGGTGAAACCGCCTTCACGGCAAGGTCCGCCGCGCTCGGTACATGGCAGTACATTGCGAACGCAGCCCATGACCGAAGCGCTCCTTCGTCCCCTGCGCCGCCTGCACGCCGGCCTGCAGCAGACCGAGCAGGTCTACATGGTGCTCGTCGCGGTGCTCATCGGGTTGTGCGGCGGTCTCTGCGCGGTCGGGTTCCGGCAGTTCATCCAGCTCGTGAACCGAATCGCGTGGCGCGCGGGGCCCTACACCCTCGACTACATCGCGTCGCTGCCGTGGTGGTGGAAGGTTCTCACGCCCGCCGCGGGCGGTCTCATCGTTGGCCTCATCATCCATCGGTTTGCGCGGGAGGCCAAGGGGCACGGCGTTCCCGAGGTGATGGAGGCGGTCGCGCTGCGCGGTGGCCGCATCCGGCCGCGGGTCGTCCTGGCGAAGCTGGTGGCATCGGGGATCTCCATCGGCTCCGGTGGGTCCGTGGGTCGGGAGGGGCCGATCGTGCAGATCGGTTCCGCGCTCGGGTCCACCATCGGCCAGTGGCTCCGGATCGATCAGCGGCGGCTGCGCACCCTGGTGGGCTGTGGCGCGGCTGCCGGTATCGCCGGCACGTTCAACGCGCCCGTAGCCGGCGCCCTGTTCGCGGTCGAGATCATCCTGGGCGACTTCGGCGTGTCACAATTCTCCCCCATCGTGATCTCGTCGGTCGCCGCGACGGTGGTCAGCCAGCACTACCTCGGCGACTTTCCCGCGTTCGAGGTACCGGCCTACTCGCTCGTGGAAGCGTCGGAGCTGTTCGCCTACGCGGGCCTCGGCATCCTCGCCGCGGTGGTGGCGATCGGGTTCATCCGCGTGCTGTACGCCTTCGAGGACGGCTTCGACAGGCTGCCGCTCTACCCGCCGATACGCACCCTGCTCGGCGGGGCGCTGATCGGCGTGATCGGCATCTGGCTGCCGCACATCTTCGGCGTCGGGTACGAGGCGATCAACGAGGCGCTGCACGGTCGGCTGGCGTGGGAGTTCATGCTGCTCTTGGTCGTGATGAAGATCCTCGCCGTGTCGATCACGATCGGCTCCGGTGGATCCGGCGGGATCTTCGCTCCGTCGCTGTTCATCGGCGCGATGCTGGGCGGCGCCGTCGGGACGGTCGTGCACACCTTGTGGCCCACGAGCACCGCCGGGGCGGGCGCCTACGCGCTGGTGGGCATGGGCGCGATCGTCGCCGCGGCGACGCACGCACCGATCACGGCGATCCTGATCATCTTCGAGCTGACGGGCGAATACCGGATCATCCTGCCGCTCATGATCAGCTGCATCATCGCGACGCTCCTGGCGACCCGGCTCGAGTCGGCCTCGATCTATACGCTGAAGCTGCTGCGCCGCGGCATCGACATCCATCGAGGCAAGGCGCTCAACGTGCTGCAGCACGTGCCGGTACGGGAGGTCATGCGCCGGGACATCGTCACCGCGTCGCCCGAGGACGGGCTCCTCTCCCTGATCTCGAAGTTCATCGACTATCCCGGCAGCGCGATCTTCGTCACGGATGAGGCGGGACGGCTCGACGGCATCATCACGGCCGATCAGATCCGCCCGATGATGAAGGATCCGGCCGCGCTCGAGGCGCTGGTGATCGCCGAGGACCTGTACGTCGGCGGGGAGCACCCGACGGTCCAGCCCGACGACTCGCTGTCCGACGTCATGAAGTACCTCGAGAGCTACCGGGGCGAGGTCCCGGTGCTCGAGGACGGAAGACTCGCGGGTGTGATCTGGCCGGAGGACGTGATCGAGCGGTACAACACAGAGGTGTTCATGCGCGACATGGCCGGCAGCATGGCGCAGACGATGCGGCCGGAATCCGGTGTCCGGCGCATCCGGAGTGCCGGGGGTACCGTCGTGGCCGAGATCGCGGTTCCGCGCAGCTTCGTCGGTCGCTCGATCGCCGACGTGGACGTGCGGCGGCAGTACGGGGTCAGTGTGCTGATGGTGAAGCACGCCGACGGTAACGGACAGGAGAGCCTGACGCCGTCACCCGCCGGGGGGTACGTCTTCAGGGACGGCGACGTGGTCCTGGCGCTCGGTCCCGACGAGGCGATCCGGCGCCTGCAGATGGCGATGTGAGAGTGCGGAGTGAAGAGTGAAGAGTGAAGAGTGAAGAGTGCAGGATGCAGAATGCAGAACGGCGCTTGCGCTCGGTGGGCGCCGCGGGCTTCGCCAAGGAGGCGCCGTGGGATTCCCGCGCTCAATCGCCGATCGCTACTCGTCAATCTCCTCGCGCTTTTCGCGCGATGGCGGTGACGCCGGTCTCACCGGCTCCAGCCCCATCTCTTCGAGGAATCTGCTGCCACCGCTCGGCGAGCCATCGCGCTGGTCTGCCCGGGTCAGCACGAGACGGTCTTCGGCGCGCGTCATGCCGACGTACAGCAGCCGACGGGCCTCGTCGATCTCCCGCACCCGATTGTCCACGGTCTGGTAGTACCCGGGGATCTGGTAGTCCTCGACACCGACCACATACACGCACGGGAACTCGAGGCCCTTGGTCGAGTGCAGGGTCAACAGATTCACACGGTGCGGATCGACGTCCGCGCCCTCCGACGTGGTGAGGGTGAGCCGTTCGAGGAACTCGTCGACGATCTCGTCGAGCGTTCCGCCCTCGATCGACTCGGCGAGTGCTCTGAGGCGGGACACCGCCTCGGGATAGCGCTGCTCGGCCGTCTTCTCGGTGCGCAGCCGCTCCATCAGCTTGCTGCCGCCGAGCCTCGTGACGAGATCGGCCACCGTCGGGAGGGAGGCGTCGCCCATGACCGACCGTTCGGTCGCATACCGCTCGAGGACGTCGCTGTAACGGCCGAGGGCGAAGGTTCGCGATGTCTTCCACATGAGATCGGCTTCGTGACGCAGCGCGTCCGGCGGCCTGTCGTCGGCAAGCGCGAGACCCACGGCGAGCCAGTCGAGCAGGTTGGGCAGCGACGTCTTGCGCGCGCGTGCCGTCCGAAGGCGCGTCAGCGCCCCGAAGACGCCGACCAGCATCTGCGCGTCATCCAGCGCGTGGTGTGCCCGTCCGGTCGGAACCGCAAACCGTTCGGCGAGGTCCGTGAGCCGGTGGCTCGAGCGCAAGAGATCGCGGGCCAGCAGGTACGAGTCGTAGTAGACGAGGTCGTCGTAGTTGGCAGCCATCCGTTCGAGGACGGGCACATCGAACGCAAGCCCATTGTGCGCGACCAGTACGTCGTCACCGACGAACGCCCGGAACCTAGGCCAGATCTGTTCGAAGGCCGGTGCGTCACGGAGATCCTCGTCCGCATACCCGTGCACCTTGCGGGCAGCCGCACTCACGGAGCGCGACGGCCGTATCAGTTCGTGGAACTCGGCGACCGGCTCGCCGTTCCGCACGCGGACCGCACCCACCTCGACGATCTCACATGCCTCGACGTCGCTGTCCGTCGTCTCCAGGTCGAATGCCACGTAGTCGACGAGCCGGTCTGACAGCTCCCGCCCGTGCACGAGCTGGAGTGCCTTGAAGACCAGTAGCGGGTGTGCGTCCACGATCAGTGCACCGGACGGCGGCTCCTCCTGGCCTCCCAGCAACCGCGCGGTCGTGACGCCTCCCGCGAGCAGCAGTCCCTTCGTCGCTATGCCGGCACCTCCCGCGATCGGAATGCGGACGTCGCGCCGCCCGTCCATCGCGTTCAGAACCTCCTCTGCCAGCGCGCGGACCGGTGGCACGTCCGCGGGATCGGTCAACTCGTCGTGGTGCTCCTCGAGCACGTTGCGATACGGTCCGATGCGTCGCGCCAGTAGCTCCTCGACGATGCCCATCAGGTTCCCGTCGAGCCGGTACAGTCCCGCGAGATTCTGCGTCTCATAGACGAAGCGCCACAGCTTCGAGCGGTCGGGGTCGGCTTTGGGGCGTTTGCGGGCAAGGAGCTGCACGGCGGCGAGCACATTCCCATCACCGTCGTCGGCTGCGCGGCGCACCTCCCGCAGCAGGAGGTCGGGAAGGAGCAACTCAGCCAGCTTCTCGACCAGTACCGGATCGTCCGGATGGCGCATCAACTGGAGCGCCGCCACCACGTACGCGATCACCGGGTCGTCCTTGAGGGATCGCCCTCGGGCCATACGACATGGGATGCCCATGCGGACGAGCTGGCTCTCGATGGCACCGCCCAGTCGGTGCGTGCGGTATAGCAGGGCGTATTCGCCCCACGCTCGACCGTACGCCTCGCGGTCCGCGGTCATGTCGTGCACGAGCCACGCGATCTCCTGCTCGGCGTTGTCGAATGCGACGGCCTGCACCTCATGGGTGGAGTCGCGCTCCGCCGCGATGGCCTTCTGCGCGAAGAGCGGCTCGTTCACGGCGAGGAGCCGGCGTGCCGCGTCGAAGATCTGGCGCGAGCAGCGCCGGTTCGTCTCGAGCACGATCGGCGTGACTCCATACGCGTCCGCGAAGCGGCGTAGAATGGTCGGGTCCGCGCCGGTCCAGGAGAAGATCGACTGTTCGTCATCGCCGACAACGAAGATGTTCCCGTGGTCACTCGCGAGCGCTGTGAGAATTGCGTACTGCGCGGGGTTGAGGTCCTGGCACTCATCGACCAGCAGGTAGTCCCATCTGGCGGCGATGCGCCGAGCGACGGTCTCGTGTCGGGCGAGCAGCTGGGCGGTCCGGGATACGAGATCGTCGAAGTCGAGCATGTTCCTGGAGCCGAGGTGCGCAGCGTACGCGTCGAAGGTTCGCTGGTCGCGACGGCTGAGCGGCATGCCCTCGAGGCGGTGGCGTGCGAAGAGGTTCAAGATCTGGCCGGTCCGCTTCTGCCACACGCCGATGCGACGCAGGGCAACTCGCTGGTAGATCTCGTCGGCAATGCCGAATCCACGCTCGATGCCGATCGTAGATCCATGTGCCCGGAGCAGGTCCGCGCACAGACCGTGCAGCGTTCCTCTCGTGACCGCTTCCGCACGCTCGCCAAGCGAGTCGGCCAGGCGCGTGGCGATCTCCTCGGCGGCCTTGTTGGTGAACGTGACCGCGCAGATGCGATCGGGCGGAACGCCCAGCTTGCGGATCAAGTAACCGACGCGCTCGATGAGGCAGAACGTCTTCCCCGCACCCGGGCCGGCGACGACGAGCACGGGGCCGAGGGGTGCTTCGATCGCGGCGCGTTGGGAAGGGGAGGGATCGGGCATTGGAGGAATATCCAACATTCAGCGTCGAATGCTCAATCGAAGAGAGTGCAGCAAGAAGAGGCGGGGAGATGCCGCACCCGGACGGCCTCTGGCCGGACGCACGACGCGGTGCTGCCCTGCTGATTTGCGGACGCGTCCGCCATGGCCATGCCTATCCGCGGCCGTCCTCTGGGCTTCCGAGCCGCTTTCCACACCGGCGGCAATAGGCCGCGTCTCCATCGTGCCCGGCCAGGCCGCAGGAGGAGCAGGACCTCTCGGAGAGCCCCTGCCGCTGGACGTTGCCCAGCTCGACCGTCACGATGCCCGTCGGCACGGCAATGATCGCGTAGCCCATGATCATGATCATGGCAGCCAGTGCCTGTCCCACGTTCGTCTGCGGAGCGATGTCCCCGTATCCCACCGTGGTGAGGGTGACGATCGCCCAGTACACGCTCCGCGGAATGCTGGTGAATCCATTGGCAGATCCCTCGATGAGATACATGAGGGAGCCGAGGATGACCACCAGCGTCAGCACCGCCGCGACGAAGACGGTGATCTTGTCCCGGCTCTGCCGAAGTGCGCGCAGCAGGACCCTCGATTCCTGCACGTGGTGGGCGAGCTTCAGCACGCGGAACACCCGCAGCAGCCGGAGCGCCCGAACGGAGAGGAGCGCCTGTCCGCCGGGCAAGACGAGACTCACGTACGTGGGGAGAATGGCGATCAGATCCACGACGCCGAAGAAGCTCCGCACGTAGCGCAGCCGTCGAGGGGAGCACCATATCCTGAGGGCATACTCGATGGTGAACAGGACCGTGAAGCCCCATTCCAGCGCCCGCAGCAGAGGGCCGTGTTCGGAACGGATCGAGGCGACACTCTCGAGCATCACCACCACGACGCTGGCTACGATGGTGACGATGAGTGCGATGTCGAATGCCCGACCCGCCAGGGTATCGTGCTCGAAGATGACCCGGTAGATGTGCTCGCGCGGCGTCGGACGTGCAGGTGATGCTGTCATGGGCGTGGGACTCTGCGCTGGTTTGTGCAGCCGGTCATGTCAAGGTGCGCAGACGGCATCGCACCGGAGCAGGGGCGTTCGGCTGGCGGCGGTACTCAGCGCACTCCCACGGCGGTCACGATATCCTGGAATCGGGGATCGCCGTGAAGCGGCGCGTAGCCCGGATCGAGGTGGACGAAGATCAGGCCTGCGGACCGAGCGGTGAGTGCCTCCTCGAGACAGGCAAAGGCTCGGTCGAAATCCCCGACTGCGGCGTATCCCATGGCGATCACCTCGGAGCGGAGGTAGTGCTCTTTGGCTTCCCTCTCCAGCCGCTCGAGGATTGCCTGCGCCTCGTCGAGTTGACCCAATGCGGCGAGTGCCCTGACGAGATGCGCGTCGTAGGAGCGCACGCTCGAGGGCAGCGACTGTCCCCTGCGGTACCACTCGAGGGCCTTCTCGGGCTGTCCCATGCCGAGGTAGGCCGATCCCGTATCGAGGAACGCGTGGAAATAGCTGCCTTCGAGCTCCAGCGTCCGGCGGCTCTGCTCGATCGCTCCGTCGTAGGCGCCGGAAAAGAGCAGGTATCGTCCGAGCCAGCGACTGAACAGCGGGGAGAGCGGGTCGAGCACGAGGGCCTGCCGCAGCTCCTCGATGCCCCGGTCGAGCTTGGCCACGCACGGAAGCGCGCTCCCGAAGACAAAGTGAGCCTCCGCAGAATTCGGGTTGAGCTTGACCGCGCGCGTGAGCTCCCGCTCGGCACCGACGAAATCCCACTCGTACCAGCACAGGACCTTGCCGAGGGCGGTGAACGCGTCGCCCAGCGACGGTTCGAGATCGAGCGCGTGCATGGCGGCGGCTTTCGCCTTCGGATAGGCTTCGTCGGGCGCCACCCAGTCGTCCGCCAGGAAGCTCCAGCAATCCGCGATGCCCGCATGGGCCCGTGCGTACTTCGGGTCCCTTTCCAGGGCCTGCTCGAACAGCTCGATGCCCCGCCGCAGGTCGGCTTCCGTGAACTTGTTGTAGAAGAAGCGCCCCTTGAGGTACAGGTTGTACGCTTCGAGATTCGCGGTCGTCGGCACTACGAGGGTCTCGGTGCTGCCGACGAGCTTGACTTTCAATGCCTCGGCGATCGCCCGGGAGATCTCGTCCTGGATGGCGAACACGTCCTCGAGCTGACGGTCGAACGTTTCGTTCCACAGGTTGTAGCCGTTGGTGACGTCCGTGAGCTGGGTGGTGATCCGGATCCGCTGGCCCACCTTCCGCACACTCCCCTCGAGCACGCTGCCCACGCCGAGCTTCTCGCCGATCGTCCGGACGTCGATCTCTTTCCCCTTGAACGCGAAGCTCGAGGTGCGCGAGGCCACCTGAATGCCCGGCACCTTACCGAGCACGTTGATGATCTCCTCGGTCATGCCGTCGCTGAAGTACTCGTTCTCGGGATCGGCGCTCATGTTGGCGAACGGCAGCACGGCGATGGACTTCTTGTCCGGCGCGTCCTTCTCGACGGCAGGGACACCGTCGGGTGTGCTGACCGGTCCACTCAGCGCGCTCCGCAGTGCGGCGGCGAACTCGACGCCGGACGGGTACCGGTCGACCGGCGTTCTCGAGAGCGAGCGGGTCACGGCTGCGTCGAGGGCATCGGGTACGTCGCGCAGCACCCGGACGTGGGGAATCGGCGAAATGAAGCGCTTCGCGATGACGGCCTGAGCCGTCGGGCCGGTGTACGGGGGCTCACCGGTGAGCATCTCGTACAGCACGCAGCCGAGACTGTACAGGTCGCTCCTGCCGTCCACTTCATACTCGGCCGACGCCTGCTCCGGGCTCATGTAGGTCGGCGTGCCCACGGCGATCCCCGTCTGGGTGATCTGTCCTTCCGCCGCGCTCAGCGCCTTGCCGACGCCGAAGTCGGCCACGAGGGCGGCACCCTCGTGCAGCAGGACGTTCTCCGGCTTGATGTCACGGTGGACGACGCCGTGGCGATGCGCATAGTCGAGTGCCGACGCGATCTCCTGGCCGATCCGGAGCGCTTCGTTGAGCGGCAACTGTCGATCGCGGTCCAGCCGCTCCCTGAGCGATCGACCCTCCATGTTCGGCATGACGTAGAACAGGAACCCGTCTGCTTCTCCCGAGTCGTACAGCGGCAGAATGTGTGGATGGGTGAGGCCCGCCGCGATCTTGATCTCGCGCAGGAAGCGCTCGGCACCGATCTCGGAGGCCAACTCGGGTCGCAGCACCTTGAGTGCGACCGGCCGCTCGTGCCGCTCGTCGCGAGCGAGGTAGACGATCGCCATGCCACCCTCGCCAAGGGTGCGCTCGATCGTATAGCGACCTTTCAGCCCTGCTTGTAGGCGATCTTTGAATACGGACATGGATTCTGACATGGCCGGGGGAATGTGCACAGGATCGCCGAGCAAGGGTAGGGCCACCCGGCACGATCACCATGAGGAGTAACCAGCGGGGCCACCGGTACCTGTGCGGGCTGCTCCATATCCTTGCTTTCTGCATCGCGCCGCTGTCGCGAGATGACCGTGATCCAGCTCACACATGTTTTCAACCCGTTGCAGACATGGAGGTTGCCGTGCTGCATGATATCCGCTCGGAGCGTGGCATCCCCTCTGCACCCTTCCCTGGCGACTCATCACCTCGCACTGGGGGCGCGGATGCAGAACCTGGCTTCCCTCACACACGTACTCAGTTGGCGCAGCAGGGATGTCATGTATGACATCCATTCCGCGCGTGATATCGACGGCAACGCGAGCGTCGTGATCAACGCACTTGGGCCGGGCGGGCGTCACCGTTACGCGGTGGTCGAGTCCGACACGGAGCACGCCGGCGATGTCACGGCATGGATCGAGTGGGATGACGACGTGCGTACCCACAGGGCCGAAGCGGCCCTGGAGGTGCACGGCGGGCGCTAGCGCGACGAACATGGGGTTGTCGTCCTGAGACACGAGAGGGGGCACGGTGGCCCCCTCTCGTCGTTGGACCGCAGCCGGCTGCTCTACCGAATGCCCTCCAGTTCGTCTGCGATCCGGTCGGCGTCGTAGATCTTCCGCAGCCCCTCCAGAATCCCCTCGGAGTGGACGCTCACCGTGCGCGACACGGCATCGTCGAAGATGAACCGGTTGGGCAACATCTGGATGTTGCCGTCGAAGACCAGCCCCACGACTTCGGCGTTGCGGTTGATGACTGGGCTGCCGGAGTTGCCGCCGATGATGTCGTTCGTCGACACGAAGTTGATCGGCGTCGAGAGGTCGAGCCGGTCCTCCCGCTCCTTCCAGCGAGGAGCGAGGATCCACGGATCCTGGTGCTCGAACTCCTCGGCGCGCGCATAGAGACCGTAGAGAGTGGTCTTGTACGGTGCATACGTCCCGTTCATGGGATAGCGCTTGACGACCCCGTCGCTGATCCGGAGCGTGAACGTGGCGTCCGGAGGCAGTGACTTGCCGTATGCGGCGAAAATTGCCTGACCCACCAGCTCGGCGTTCGCCGAGATCGTCGCATTCAGCGGCTCTGCCCGCGCGCTCACCTCGAGCATGAGCGGCAGGATCTTGCGGGCAGCCGCGATGAGTGGATCGTCCGCGCCCTCGAGGGGAAGACTGCCGTCGACCAGCGATTGTCGAACGCTCGCGTCACTGAGCCGGGTGTTGGCGAGCAGCGCCTCTGCGGCGGCGTCCGGGGTGCGCCCGGCGAGCAGCGCCTGCAGGTACGGATCTCCAGCCGGGAGCTCGGCGCTGGCGGCCTTCAGGTGCGCCGCCAACAGCATTTGCTCCATGTCCATGTCGAACTCGCGATCCCGCAGGACCTGGTTGCGATACCGATCGAGCCGGTCGCCGCGCCACTGCGGCGGA
>Ga0111152_1080_pt1 | contig 16191 bp, 11 predicted proteins | sample DeeMarSeWOR28_12_FD_80254 | JGI IMG/M metagenome (GOLD analysis project Ga0111152, IMG submission 80254) | Gammaproteobacteria bacterium SG8_30
AGGGCTGCGCCGGCGGTTCCCGCGACGCCTGCGGGATCATCCAGATGGCACCCTAGCCCTTTGGGCGGGGCCGGGACCGCAGCGTCCCGGCCCGGCCATTCCGAGCCGGGGCCTAGCGTTTCGCCCCGTGAAGCCTTAGATTCCCGCGCCTCGGGGCTGGCAGGGGCCGGCCTCGACCTCTCACAGCGACTCCCAACTGGTCGCGGGATGGAATCCCATGCTCGAGGACATGTTGCGACGGACGGCAGCACGCGCCCGGGTCGCCGCCCGGACGGTGCGCGAGCTGCGCCATCGCGCGGCCGCCAGCATTTCGCGCCAGGAGGTGATGGACCACGTCCACGACGGCGGCTGACGCCGCGCTTCGCCCTGATGACCGTGCTGTCGTGCGGCATCGCGATCCTGGGGCTGCTGCAGAACTCGGTGGCGGTAATCATCGGGGCAATGCTGGTGTCCCCGTTGATGGGGCCGATTGTCGCGCTCGGCTTCTCGCTGACGACCCTCGACTTCGGGCAGATGAAAAAGAGCGTCCTGGCGCTCGGCACCGGGCTGGCGGTGGCGCTGCTGATCTCGATCCTCATCGTGACCGTGAGTCCGCTGCAGGCCGAGACTCCCGAGATCATGGCGCGGACCCAGCCCAACCTGTTCGACCTGTTGGTCGCGGTCTTCTCCGGCCTCGCGGGCGGCTATGCGGTCATCAAGCGCAAGGGGGAGGCCATCGTCGGCGTGGCCATTGCCACGGCCCTGATGCCGCCGCTCGCGGTCGTCGGCTACGGTCTGGCGACGCTGAAACTGCACATCGCCGCCGGGTCGTTCTTCCTGTTCATGACCAACCTGCTGGCCATCGCGCTCAGCGTCGCAGTGCTGGCGCGCTGGTACCGCTTCAGCTCGAGCGACAGCCCGACCAACCTGCTGTGGCAGACCGTGCTCACCGTCGGCGTGTTCGCCGCCCTGTCGATCCCGCTCGGTTTCTCGCTCGTCGACATCGCGCGCAAGACGGTCGCCGGTGTCACCGTGCGGGCGGAGATCGAGCGCGAGTTCGACCGTCGACACAGCTCGATCGAGCGGCTCGCGATCAGCGGCGGCGACGGCGACCAGCCGCTCGACGTGACGGCCACCGTGCTGACCCCCGAGTTCCAGAAAGACGCCAACGCGCGGATCGAGACCCGGATCGAGGCCAAGCTCGGCCTCGACGCGCTGGTCAATATCGACCAGATCGTGGTCAGCCGCGAGGACCTGCGTGAGCGGATTTCCAGGCAGGCGGCGGAGACCGCGCTGCTGCGGGCGAGCCTCGAGCCGATGGCGGAGGCCTTCAGGCAGCGCCAGGAGGCCGTCACGGCGGTCCAGGCAGCGGTGTTCTTCGAGACCAGGACGATGGACGTTGAGCCGGAGGCGCGGCGCATTCGCGTCGAGCCGCTGGCAGGAGCCGACGTCGGCCTCGGCCCGTTGCGCCAGCTCGAGCACTCGCTACGGCTGCGCTTTCCCGACTGGGACGTGGCCGTCATCCCCACTGTTGCGCCACTGCCTTCGCTCTACTTCGAGTCGGGACGCGATTCGCTGCTCGCCGGACAGCACGAGGCGGTGGCGGACATCGTCTGGGCGCTGCGCGCCTGGCAGGTCGACGAGGTCACGGTGGTCGGCTTTGCCAGTTCGACCGGCTCGACTTCCGCCAACCGGGCGCTCGCGCAGCGCCGGGCCGAGTGGCTCGCCGAGTCGTTGCGTGCAGCGGGCTTCGACGCGGTGCCGGTCGCCGAGGTCCGCGTGCCCAACCAGCGTGACCTGGAGCGCCGCTACGGACTAACCTACCTGCAGCGCGTCGACGTGCGCCTCGGGCACGGCCCGGAACCGGCCCGAATGCCGGTCGTCGACGGCTGATTTCCGGTGCTACGGCGGTTTCCCGGCTGAACGGGCCGGCTGCCGTCGGGGCGACTGGCGCGACGCCTGGATCTGAGTCATGCGAACGGCCATCGCGGCAACCTGGACCCTCCTGCTCGGCATGGCGTTGCTCATGCTCGGCGCCGGCCTGCAGGGAACGCTCATCGGCCTGCGCGCCAGCATGGAGGGGTTCTCGACCTTCCTGGCAGGCGTCGTGCTGGCGGCCTACTACCTCGGTTACATCGGCGGGTCGGTCCTGGCGCCGCGCCTGGTCAGCACGGTCGGACACATCCGGGTCTTCTCCGCGTTCACGGCACTCGCCTCCGTGCTGATCCTGCTGCAGGGCGTGTTCGTCGCGCCGCTGCCCTGGACGTTCCTGCGCGTGGCCTCCGGCTTCTGTTTCGCCGGCATCTACGTCGTGGCCGAGAGCTGGCTCAACGACCGCGTGAGCAACGAATTCCGAGGACTGCTGCTGTCCCTGTACATGCTGATTTGCTACGCGGGCCTCGGACTCGGGCAGCTGCTGCTGAACGTGGCCGACCCGCGAGGAACGCTGCTCTTCATCCTCGTGTCGGTGCTCATCTCCGTGGCGATGGTGCCGATGGCGCTCTCCGCCACCTCGGCGCCGGAGTTCCGCGTGCCGGTGCGAGTTCGACTGGGCGACCTGTTCCGGCGATCCCCGCTCGGAGTCGCCGGTGTCGCCATGTCGGGCGCGCTCTCGGGTTGCCTGTTCACGCTGGGCGCGGTGTACGGGGGTCGCGAGGGCTTCTCGACGCTCGAGGTCTCGCTGTTCATGGCGGCGGCCATCCTGGCCGCGTGCCTGACGCAGCTCCCGGTGGGCCGGCTCTCGGACCGGATCGACCGGCGCCGGGTGATCGTCGTGGCCTGCCTGCTCGCCGCCGCCGCGGGCGCGGCGGCCTGGTGGCTGGCCGACCTGTCGCGGGCGGCCTTCCTCGGCGCGATCGCGGTGTATGGCGGCATGAGCCTGACGCTCTACTCCCTGAGCCTCGCTCACGTGAACGACCAGCTCCCGGCCAGCGAGATGGTGGGTGCGAGCAGCACGCTGATCTTGCTGAACGGTGGCGGTGCCTTCGTCGGCCCGCTCGTCGTGGCCGCCCTGATGGACTTGCTCGGCAACGACGCCTTCCTGCCGATCCTCGGCGCACTGCATCTCGTCCTGGCCGGCTACGCGCTGCTGCGCATGGGGCGCCGTGCCCCGATGGCGGAGGCGGAAAAGACGCCCTTCGTCGGGGCTCCGCCCGGTACCTCGTCGAGCGGCGAGCTGATGGGGCACTCGGGGGACTGACCGGCTGGGCTACACTGCCCGGGCAGTGCCTGTCTCCGCATTCCGTGAATCCCGGGGCTGGGCTCCGAGCGTGCATGGCTGCCTCGCCGGCCTCCCGGTACTCCTTTCGGTCCTCGCCGGGTGCGCCCCCGAGCCCCAGGCCGGGCCGACCCGTCTCGCCTGGCACGTCTTCCACGAGCCGTCGGGGGCTTTCGATCGGGCTGCGGCACAATGCTCCGCGAAGTCGGCGGGACGGTACGTCATCGAGATCGAGGGGCTCCCGGCAGAAGCGGACCAGCAGCGCGAGCAGCTGGTGCGGAGGCTCGCAGCGCGCGATGCGAGCCTCGACGTCGTGGGGCTGGACGTCATCTGGACGGCGGAATTCGCTGCCGCGGGCTGGATCCTCGAGTGGCCGGAGTCCCGGGCCTCGCCGCTGCGATCCGGTCGCATCAAGGCGGCGGTCGAGTCGGCCAGCTACTCGGGCGGGCTCTGGGCGTTGCCGCTGTCGACGAACGCCCAACTACTCTGGTACCGCGAGGACCGGGTCGCGGAAGTGCCTGCGACCTGGAATGCCTTGCTCGAGCGAGCGGAGGCGATCGGAGTGCCCGGTACGCTGCAGCTGCAGGGGCAGCGCTACGAGGGCCTGACAGTGTTCTTCGTGTCGCTCCTGAGCTCGGCCGGCGGCGCCGTGCTCGATCCTTCGGGCGCTGCGGTCTCGCTCGACCATGAGCCTACCCGACGCGCGCTCGAGATCATGCGCCGGGTCGGTCGCTCGCCGGCTCGAGTCGGGCTCACCGGCCTTCATGCTCAATTACTCGTTCGTCTGGCCGAGCGCCAGGAGCAACGCTCCGCAGGTCGCCGATCACATGGGCTGGGCGCGGTGGCCGGCCGTTCTGCCCGAGCGGCCGAGCCAGGTGGCCATCGGCGGTGTCAACCTGGGCGTTGCGGCCTTTTCACTTCACCCCGAACTCGCCTTCGACGCCGCTACCTGCCTGGCGGGAGAAGACAGCCAGCGGCTTGCAGCCACGCTCGGCGGGCTGCCTCCGACCAGCCTCTCGCTCTATGAGGATCCTGCGGTCCTCGGTCGCTTCCCCTTTGCCCGGCTGCTCCGCGCGACGCTCGAGGACGCGGTGGCGAGACCCTCGAGTCCCGTGTACAGCGACATCTCGCTGGCGATCTCGCGGACCCTGCACCCCATGTCCCGGATCGATCCCGACCGCGACGTGGAACGTCTCCGCTCCGCCGTCGAGCGGGCGCTGCGTTCGGAGGGCCTGTTCTGATGCAAAGACCGCGGGAGAGGCGGCTCGCGTGGCTGCTGTGTGCGCCGGCGCTCGTGGCGATGCTCGCGGTGACCGCATATCCAATGCTGCAGGCCGTGTGGCTGTCGCTGCACCGGTACGACCTGCGGCGTCCGGACGAGCGGTCGTTCGTGGGCCTGGACAATTACTTCAGCGTCCTGGGCTCGGAAGTGTGGTGGCAATCGCTCGGCAACACGCTGCTGATCATGACGGTCTCGGTTGCGATCGAGTTCGTGCTGGGCTTCTTCTTCGCGGCCGTGATGGACCGGATCGCGCGCGGGCGAGGCCTGCTGCGTGCCGCCGTCCTCCTGCCCTATGCAACCGTCACCGTCGTCGCTGCGCTGGCCTGGCGCTTTGCGTTCGACCCGGCCGCCGGCTTCGCCCACGGACTGCTCGGACTCGAGCACGCGTGGCTGTCGCAGCGCTGGTCCGCGCTTGCCGTCATCGTCGCCACCGAGGTCTGGAAGACGACGCCGTTCGTCGCGCTGCTCCTGCTTGCGGGGCTGACACTCGTACCCCAGGACCTGCTCGACGCGGCCCGGGTCGACGGGGCGAGCCCGGCGCAGCGATTCGTCCGTGTCGTGCTGCCCTGCATGCGCACCACGATCCTGGTGACGCTGATGTTCCGCTGCGTCGACGCCTTCCGGATCTTCGACACCGTCTTCGTGCAGACGCGCGGCGCGCTCGACACCGAGACGGTGTCGCTGCTCGGCTATTCGACGCTGATCGTCCGGCTCAACCTGGGTCTCGGGTCGGCAGTCGCGGTGCTGACCTTCGCAGGCACCGCGCTGATCGCAGGGCTGTTCACCGCCGCGCTCGACCGCGGTTCGACGGGCCCGGCGGGGCGGACGTGAAGGGGTGGTGGTGTGCCGTACACCGTGGCCGCCGCGCCGACGCGGCCTGGTCCGCGGCTGCGCTGGGCATCGCCGCCTATACGTTGCTGCCGGTCCTGTGGCTGGTATCGCTGTCGCTGAAGCCGTCGGCGGACCTGCCGGACGGCCTGCTCGTGCCTCGCACCGTCAGCCTCGCGCACTACGTCTCCACGCTCACGGACCCGCAGTTCCCGGCCGCGGTGCTCAACTCCCTCGGAGTCGGCCTCGTCTCGACGCTGCTGGCCGTGACGCTGGGCGGGCTTGCCGCCTACGCCATCGTGCGCCTGGAATTCCCCGCCGGACGCTGGGTGCTGGCGGCCGCCCTCGCGGTGGCGATGTTCCCGCCGGTGGCGGTAATCGGACCGATTTTCGACCTCTGGCGGGTGCTCGGCCTGTTCGACACCTGGCTCGGGCTCGTGATCCCTTACCTGACGTTCACACTGCCGTTGTCCATCTGGGTGCTGGCCGCGTATTTCCGTGAGATTCCCTGGGAGCTCGAGGAAGCGGCCCGGGCAGATGGCGCGACGGGTTACCAGGTGTTCTGGCGCGTGCTGGTTCCGGTCGCGGCGCCCGGTATCGTTTCGGCGGCCATCCTGGTGTTCATCTTCGCGTGGAACGACTTCCTGTTCGCCGCGGCGCTGACCTCCACGACCGCCTCCCGGACGGCACCGGTCGCCATCGCCTTCTTCACCGGCAGCTCGCGTTTCGAGCTGCCCATCGGCTCGATCGCCGCCGCCTCCGCGATCGTGACGGTGCCGGTGGTCGTGCTGGTCCTCGCGTTCCAGCGCCGCATCGTGGCAGGGCTGACGGCCGGGTCGGTCAAGGGCTGAGGCGGGGGGAGCTGAGGACACCGCCGCGGTCCTGCAAGTCACTGGCGCGGAAGCCGTTGTTCTTGGCAGCGCCAGGGTCGCGGGTGCCGCAGAATCGGGCGCGACCATTCGGGTCTACCACGACGACGCCGACGTCCTTGGTGCTATCCTCGGATCCAAACAGACAGGCACTCCCAGGGGAACCACGCTCATGGCCTACGCTACTGCGGACTTCCGCAACATCGCACTGGTCGGTCACGCCGGCGCTGGCAAGACGCTCCTCGCAGAGGCGCTCCTGCACGGCGCCGGCGCCATCCACGCCAAGGGGGAACTCGCGCGCGGCACGACCGTGTGCGACAACGATCCGCAGGAAAAGAGCATGCTGCACTCGCTCGATTCGGCGGTGTGCTTCCTCGAGACCGGCGGAACCCACGTCAACCTGCTCGACACCCCGGGCTTCCCGGACTTCATCGGGCGCTCGCTGTCGGTGCTCGAGGCCGTCGAGACGGCCGCGGTCGTCGTCAGTGCAATCGCCGGCGTGGAGCCGATGACCGAGAGGATGATGGATTTTGCACGCGAACGCAGGCTGTGCCGGCTGGTGATCGTCAACAAGATCGACCAGCCCGACGCCCGTCCGGAAGAGGTGCTCGCGGAGATCCGCGAGCGCTTCGGCAGGGAGTGCCTGCCGCTGAACCTGCCGGCGAAGGGCGGCAAGGAGGCCGTCGACGTGTTCTTCCAGCCCTCAGGCGGCGAGACGGACTTTTCCTCCGTGGAGACGGCGCATACGGAGATCATCGACCAGGTCGTCGAGGTCGACGAGGACCTGATGGCGCTGTACCTCGAGCAGGGCGAGGAGCTGAGGCCCGAGCAGCTGCACGACGCTTTCGAGGAGGCCCTGCGCGAAGGGCACCTGGTACCCGTGTGCTTCGTCTCGGCGGAGACCGGGGCTGGCATCCCGCAGCTGCTCGACGTGTTCGCGCGGCTGATGCCGAATCCCGCCGAGGGCAATCCGCCGCCGTTCCTCAAGGGCGAGGGTCCCGATGCAGTGCGGGTCGAGGTCAAGCCCGATCCCGAGCGCCACGTGGTGGCCCACGTGTTCAAGGTCTCCGTCGATCCCTTCGTCGGCAAGCTGGGCATATTCCGGGTGCACCAGGGCACCATCCGGACGGGCGCGCAGCTGTTCGTCGGGGATGCACGCAAGCCGGTCAAGATCGCGCACCTGTACCGGCTGCAGGGCAAGGAGATGACGGAGGTCCCGGAAGTGATTCCGGGTGACATCTGCGCAGTGTCGAAGCTCGACGAGCTTCACTTCGACGCCGTGCTGCACGACTCGCACGACGAGGATCATCATCACCTCAAGTCGATTGCGTTCCCTCCGCCGATGCTCGGCGTCGCCATCGAGCCGGAGCGTCGCGGCGAGGAACAGCGACTGGCGGACTCGCTGCACAAGCTGGTGGCCGAGGATCCGTGCGTGCGGGTGGAGCATCACGCGGCGCTCAACGAGACCGTGCTCTACGGCATGGGCGAGCTGCACCTGCGGGTGATGCTCGAGCGCATGACGGAGCGCTACAACGTGCACGTCAAGACGCGGCCGCCGAGCATCCCCTACAAGGAGACGATCACCCGCGCCGCCGAAGGGCACCATCGTCACAAGAAGCAGACCGGCGGCGCCGGCCAGTTCGGCGAGGTCTACCTGCGCATCGAGCCGCTCGAGCGGGGCGCCGGCTTCGAGTTCGTGGACAAGGTCGTGGGCGGCGCGATCCCGCACCAGTTCATCCCGGCGGTGGAGAAGGGCGTGCGGCAGGTGCTGGTCGACGGCGCGGTCGCCGGGTACCCGATGCAGGACCTGCGCGTGACCGTCTACGACGGCAAGCACCACTCGGTCGACTCGAAGGAGGTGGCGTTCGTCTCCGCGGGCAAGAAGGCCTTCCTGGAGGCCATCGGCAACGCGGGCCCGATCGTGCTCGAGCCGATCGTCAAGGTGGACATCTCGGCACCGGCCTCGGCGGTGGGCGACATCACCGGCGACCTGGCGACCAAGCGCGGCCGCATCAACGGTAGTGACTCGCTGCCGGGCGGCCGGATGCTGGTCTCGGCCTTCGTGCCGCTGGCGGAGCTGTCGGACTACCAGACCCGGCTGAAGGCCCTCACGGGCGGCGAGGGCAGCTACACGATCGACCTGAGCCACTACGACCCGGTGCCCGCGAAGACCCAGCAGGAGCTCGCGGCGGCCTGGAAGCCGACTGCGGCGGAGGATTGAGGAGATCGTGAGTCGTGAGTCGCAAATAGGGTAGGTGACCGTCTGGTCACGGCTCACGCGTCACGAATCACGACTCACCGCTCAAACCAGCACCCTCTCTATCCCCCCCGCATTCGCAGCGCGCACGAATTCGGGAATCCAGTCCTCCCCGAGGACGTGGCGTGCGATCTCGACGACGACGTAGTCGGCGTCGGTGCCGGCATCGTCCGAGTAGCGCGACAGGCCCTGCAGGCAGGACGGGCAGGACGTCAGGATCCTGACGTCCCCATCGAAGCCGTCTGCGCGCAGCGCCTGCGCGCCGCTGACGACCTCGCGCTCCTTGCGGAAACGCACCTGCGTGGAAACGTCGGGCCGGGCCACGGCGAGGGTGCCGGACTCGCCGCAACAGCGATCGTTGTTCTCGATTCGACCGTTGGCACCGGCATTCATGAGCGTATTGACGACCTTCAGCGGGTCGTGGCTCTTCATCGGCGAGTGGCAGGGGTCGTGGTACATGTACCGCACGCCGGTGGCGCCGGCGACCTGCACGCCGCGCTCCATCAGGAACTCGTGGATGTCGACGATGCGGCAACCCGGGAAGATGTCCTCGAACCGGTAGCCCTGCAGCTGGTCGAAGCAGGTGCCGCAGCTGACGACGACGGTGCGGATGTCGAGGTAGTTGAGTGTATTTGCCACGCGATGGAACAGCACGCGGTTGTCGGTGATGAACTGCTCGGCCTTGTCGAAGTCGCCCGAGCCCCGCTGCGGGTAGCCGCAGCACAGGTACCCCGGAGGCAGCACGGTCTGGACGCCGACGTGCCAGAGCATCGCCTGGGTGGCGAGTCCGACCTGCGAGAACAGCCGTTCCGAGCCGCAGCCTGGAAAGTAGAACACTGCCTCGGAATCGAGACTGGTCGCGGCGGGGTCGCGGATGATCGGCACGTAGTGACGGTCCTCGATGTCGAGCAGTGCGCGCGTCGTGCGCTTCGGCAGCCTGCCGGGCATCTTCTTGTTGACGAAGTGAACGACCTGCTCGCGGACCGGCGCCCTCCCGGTGGTGGCCGGCGGGCGGCGGGTCTGCGACTTCGCCACGCCCCGCAGCAGCCTGTGGGCGAGGCGCTGTGCCCCGTACCCCCACTCGATCATCAGTTTGCGGGCCAGGCGGATGCTCTCCGGGCGGGTGGCATTGAGGAAGTACATCGCGGCGGTCTTGGCAGGGTTGAAACGCTGCTTGCCCATGCGGCGCAACAGGTCGCGCATCGCCATGGACACGTCGCCGAAATCGATGTCGACGGGGCAGGGGCTCAGGCACTTGTGGCACACGGTGCAGTGATCGGACACGTCGCCGAACTCCTCCCAGTGCCTGATGGAGACACCCCGGCGCGTCTGCTCCTCGTAGAGGAACGCCTCGACGAGCAAAGAGGTGGCGAGGATCTTGTTGCGGGGCGAGTAGAGCAGGTTGGCGCGCGGCACATGGGTCGCGCAGACCGGCTTGCACTTGCCGCAGCGCAGGCAATCCTTGACGGCGTCCGAGATCGAGTTGATGTCGGACTGTCGCATGATCAGCGACTCGTGGCCTAGCAGGTTGAAGCTCGGCGTGTAGGCGCGAGCGAGGTCGCCACCCGGCTCGAACTTGCCCTTGTTGTACCGGCCCTCAGGGTCCGTCCGGCGCTTGTAGGCACGGAATCCGGCCATCTCTTCGTCGCGCAGGAACTCGTACTTGGTGATGCCGATGCCGTGCTCGCCGGAGATCACGCCGTCGAGCTCGCGGGCGATGCGCATGATGCGCCCGACCGTGGCGTTCGCCTCCTGCAGCATGGCGTAATCATCCGAGTTGACCGGGATGTTGGTGTGCACGTTGCCGTCGCCGGCGTGCATGTGCAGGGCCACGAACAAACGACTCTTCAGGACGCGCCGGTGCACCTCGCGCAGGCCGGCCACGACGGGGGCAAAGACCGCGCCCGAGAACAGCCGCTCGATGGGAGCGCGCACCTCGGCCTTCCAGGACGTCCGGATGGTGCGCTCCTGCATCATGTCGAAGACGGTCAGGCCCGGCGAGACGGCTACGCGCCGCGCCAGCTCTTCCATGAGCGGTGCGGAAAGCAGCGGTCGCAGCGACTCGAGGGCTGCCGACAGCTTCGCGTCCAGGTGCTCCAGGAGCCACGACCAGCGCATGCGGGCGTCGCCCAGAATTCCGAGCGCCTGACGCCGCCGGTCGCCGATGACCTCGGCCGGCTCGAGTAGCGCCTCGCCGTCCTCAGGCGGCGCGAGCCTGAGCTCGCCCCGGAGGTAGGCCTCGAGCTCGTCGAGCAGCCGCAGCTTGTTCCTCGTCGACAGCTCGATGTTGATGCGCTCGATCGCGTCCGTGTACTCACCTAGCCGCCCGAGCGGGATGACCACGTCCTCGTTCAGCTTGAACGCGTTCGTGTGCCGTGCAATCGCAGCCGTGCGGGAGCGTTCCGACCAGAACTTGCCGCGCGCCTCGGGACTCACGGCGACGAAGCCCTCGCCGGAGCGCGCGTTGGCGAGCCGCACCACCTCGGAGGTGGCCCGCGCCACCGCCTGCTCGTCGTCGCCGACGATGTCCCCGATCAGCACCATCTTCGGGCTGCCGCCGCGGCGCGACTTCGGCGTGTAGCCGACGGCTCGGAGGTAGCGCTCGTCGAGGTGCTCGAGGCCGGCGAGCAAGGCTCCCTGCGTCCGCCCGGCGCCGTCGAGGTAGGACTTGATCTCGACTATTGAGGGAATCGCCTGGCGGGCCTGCCCGTAGAACTCCAGGCAGACGGTGCGGGTGTGGGCCGGCATCCGATGCAGGATCCACCGCGCCGACGTGATCAGACCGTCGCAACCCTCCTTCTGCACGCCGGGCAGGCCGCCGAGGAACTTGTCGGTCACGTCCTTGCCGAGGCCCGTCTTGCGGAAGCGGCTCCCCTCGATCTCGAGGCGCTCCCTGCGCAGGACCTTGGCCTCGTCGGGCGGTCGTCGTCCATCCTTCCAGGTCAGCTCGAACCGGGCTGCCGGCGCGTCGTGGATCTTGCCAAGGTTGTGCCCGAGGCGCTCGACCTCGAGCCAGTTGGCCTCAGGGTCGACCATGCGCCACCACGCGAGGTTGTCGACGGCCGTGCCCCACAGGACCGCCTTCTTGCCGCCGGCGTTGACGGCGATGTTGCCGCCGACGCACGAGGCGCTCGCGGAGGTCGGGTCCACGGCGAATACGAGGCCGGCGCGCTGCGCAACCTCCGCGACCCGCATCGTGACCACGCCGGCCTCCGTGAAGACGGTACCGACCTCGCCGGCCGCGCCCGGCAGGGCGCGCTGCTCCACCGCTCCGACCTGCTCGAGCTTCTCCGTATTGATGACGGCCGACAGGGGCGTCAGCGGTATGGCGCCGCCGGTGTAGCCCGTGCCGCCGCCGCGCGGGATGATGGTCAGGCCGAGCTCGATGCAGGCACGCACCAGGCCGGGGATCTCCACTTCCTCGTCGGGCGAGATCACCACCAATGGGTATTCGACGCGCCAGTCGGTCGCGTCGGTCACGTGCGTGACTCGGGCGAAGGCATCGAAGCGCACGTTGTCGGCGCGAGTGTGACGCGCGAGCAGGCGACGCGCGCGGCGGCGCAACGCCTCCACGGTGACGAAGTCCTGCTCGAAGGCCTCGACGGCAGCACGCGCGGAGTCGAGCAGCGAGGCGACGCGTGCGTCGCGGGCGGCGTCGGACAGGTCGCGCCGACGATCGATGTCGGCGAGGCGGTGGTGCAGCGCCTCGATCAGCAGGCGGCGGCGCTTGCGGTTGTCCAGCAGGTCGTCCTGAAGGTACGGGTTGCGCCGCACGACCCAGATGTCGCCTAGCACCTCGTACAACATGCGCGCCGATCGCCCCGTGCGACGCTCGTGGCGCAGGTCCTCGATCAGCCGCCACGACTCCTCGCCGAGCAGCCGGATCACGATCTCGCGGTCGGCCAGGGACGTGTAGTTGTAAGGAATCTCGCGCAGGCGCGGCGGGGCGGGCGGCTGCGCGGGCGTTCCGCCGGTCTCGAGGGGCAGGGGAAGCGTCGCGCTCATGCGGCCGCCATTCTACCCGTCGCGCCCGGTTCGAGGTCGCACCGCCGGCGATCCGGTGCTCGCCTGCGCCGGGCGTCCAGTACAGTAGGCGGACCAGGGGGCTCGCGGGAGAGATACGTGATCAAGTCCGGAATGTCGATCTCCGCCCTGCTCGTCGTGCTGTTGCTGGGCGGCTGTGGCGGCGACGAGCCGCCCCGGGAACTGCTCTGCCAAGCGGGCGCCTACCGGCTCGACGACGGCGAACTGCTGGCGCTGACACCGAGCGACGGCGACACGCTGCGCTACCGGCTGTTCTCGGGCCGGAGCGGGCGGCTGTACCCGGATGGAGCAGGCCGCTTCGTGTCCGGCGACGGCTGGAGCGTGCGCGAGCCGGTGACCCTGGTCGTGACGCTGGCGAACTGCGGCGACGGGCGGATCACGCTCGATCCGCTGCAGGGCGAGCCGGTGGCGGGACGCCGGCTGCCGCTGCGCGAACGCGAGGTCGCGTTCGAAGGCCGCGGCGTGAGATTGCACGGCAAGCTCGTTCTGCCCGAGGGCGAGCCGCGGGCGATCGCCGTGCTCGGACACGGCTCGGAAGACTGGGCGGCGACCGCATTCTACGCCTGGCAATACCTGCTGCCGCCGGCGGGGATTGGCGTATTCCTGTTCGACAAGCGTGGCACCGGTGCCTCGGAGGGCGAGTACACACAGGACTTCGACCTGCTGGCGGACGATCTCGCCGCCGCCGCACGCGAGGCGCGGTCGCTTGTAGGTCCCACGCCGCCGCTGGGTTTCCTCGCGGGCAGTCAGGGCGGATGGGTTGCGCCGCTCGCCGCTTCCCGCGAGCCGGTGGACTTCGTGGCGGTCGGCTACGGTATCGTCGAGAGCCCGCTGGCGGAGGACCGGGGCGAGGTGCTGTCGAACCTGCGGCGGGCCGGCTACGGTCCCGAGGTGCTGGCCAAGGCGCGGGAAGTAACCGATGCAACGGGCGCGATCATGGCCTCGGGCTTCCGGGAGGGCTACGACGCGCTCGAGGCGCTCGAGGAGAAGTACCGCGGCGAGCCCTGGTGGGAGCAGCTGGAGGGCGAGTTCACGCAGGACCTCGTCAGGTATCCGGCCTGGGTGTTGCGGACCGTCGGCCCGTGGTTCGACCGTGGCACGCCATGGGACTACGACCCGCTTCCGGTCCTGGACGCGTTGCTCGCAAGCGGTACGCCGGTCCTCTGGATCGCCGGCGGCGAGGACACGGAGGCGCCGATGGAGGCCTCCCTCGAGATCCTTCGCCGCCGGCAGACGGGGCCCGGTCATCTCGACGTCGCGGTCTTTCCGCGAGCCGAGCACGGCATCATCGAAGTCGAGGGACAGGGCGCGGCGCGGCGCCTGCTGGGGCATCCGGAAGGCTACTGGCCGCTGCAGGTGCACTGGATCGAGATGCGCAACCTCGAGGGTTCCTTCGGCGGGGCAGAGCTCCATCCCGATCCGGACGCAACTTCGTCGCCGCGACCCGCGGCACGCGGCTCCACCTGAACGCGACACGGGCGGTGTTCGTGCGCGACAATGTGCGGCGATCGCCGCCCCGGGGTACGCCAGCATGAAGATCGAACTGTCCGCCGAAGAGGCACGCGTCATCGGCGCGCTGCTGGAGAAGGAGATCGCGACGCCCGACCAGTACCCGCTCAGCCTCAACGCACTGACCAACGCCTGTAACCAGAAGTCCAATCGGGACCCGGTCATGCACCTCGACGAGCGGACCGTGCAGGGACTGCTCGACCGCCTGTCCAATCGCGGGCTCGTCGTCGACAAGACGGGGTTCGGCAGCCGCGTCCCGAAATGGCGGCACCTGTTCTGCAACACCGAATTCGGCGAGCTCAGATTTTCGCCGGGCGAGGTGGCCGTGATCTGCGAGCTGTTGCTGCGGGGCGCGCAGACCCCGGGAGAGTTGCGCAGCCATGCGAGTCGCCTGCACGCCTTCCGGGACATGGCCGAACTCGAGGCAGTGCTCGAACGGCTGCGCACGCGCGACGATGGGCCGTTCCTGGTGCGGCTCCAGCGGGAGGCCGGCAGGCGCGAAGCACGCTACATGCACCTCTTCTCCGGCGAGCCGGCGGCGGCCGCCGGGCCGCTACCCGCCCGCGAGACCGCGGCGCGTCGGCCGGATCCCGTCGACGGCGACCGGCTGACCCGGCTCGAGCGCGCCATGGCGGATCTGCAGATGGAAGTCGCCGAGCTCAAGCGTAGACTGGGCGGCTGAGACGAGCGCTGCGACTTCGAGAACGTCGCGCTCGGCGTGCGGGACGCGAAATTTTCCGCCTTCGACATCGACGTCGTGCTGGAGCGCCTGCTGCTCAAGGGCAACATCGTGGTCAAGAAGGCCTACTGCGACTGGCAGCGGTACAAGGAGTTCAAGGCGGACATGCACGAGGCCGCCTTCGAGCTGATCGACATCCCGCACGTACGCCAGTCGGGCAAGAACTCGGCTGACATCCGCCTCGTCGTGGACGCGCTGGACCTCTGCTACACCAAGGCCCACGTCGACACCTTCGTGATCGTGAGCGGCGACTCGGACTTCTCGCCGCTGGTCAGCAAGCTGCGCGAGAACAACAAGGTCGTCATCGGCTGCGGCGTGAAGAACTCGGCCTCCGACCTGTTGATCGCCAACTGCGACGAGTTCATCTACTACGACGACCTCGTCCGGCAGACGAAGAAGACCCGCAGCGCACGCCGCAAGGCGAAGACCGTGAAGTCGGAAGAAAGGGCGGCGCCATCATCGGACGAGGAGAGGAAGCAGGAGGCCTTCGACCTCGTCGTCGAGACGGTCGAGGATCTCTTCGAGGAGCGCGACTCCGAAGAGAAGGTCTGGGGCTCGATGGTCAAGCAGGCGATCAAACGCCGCCAGCCCGGCTTCAACGAGAGCTATCACGGCTTCAAGACGTTCGGCAAGCTGCTCGAGGAGGCACGTGAGCGCAAGCTGCTCGAGCTCGAACACGACGCGAAGTCCGGCGGCTACATCATCTCGCGCGTACTGGCACACTGACGGCCCGGAGGGAGGCGTTCATGGCCAAGCACACCGTCTGCAAGGTGGACGAGCTGCCGGTCGGCAGGATGACGGCCTTCAAGGCAGAGGGCCGCAGCGTACTCGTCTATCACCTCGAGGACGGCTTTTTCGCCACGCAGGCCAACTGCACACACGTGTTTGCGCCCCTCGCCCGGGGCAAGATCGTCGACGGCTGCAGGATTCAGTGCCCCTTCCACCGGGCGCAATTCGACATCCGCAGCGGCGAGGTCGTCGAGTGGGCGAATTTCCCGCCGGGCGTCCAGCTGCTCAACGTCGTGCGTGGCGAGAAGGCCCTGAAGACCTATCCCGTGACGATCGTAAAGGGCGAAGTCCGCATCGAGATGTAGGGGACATTCCTATTTTTCTTTCTTGCGCGGTCCGTTACCAAAGCATCACAGCGAGTTGCCCCGGACTTGAAATGAAAATGACGATTCCTCCGTCTTTCAAAGACTTGCGCAAGAAAGAAAAATAGGAATGTCCCCTAGAGTTCGAGGACGACCTTGCCGACTGTGCTGCCCGACTGGAGTGCCCGCATCGCCTCCGGGGCGTGCTCGAAGGGAACGCGCAACCCGACGTGAGGGGGATGGCTCGAGTAGGCAGCGAGCTGCCTGACCGCCGCGGGGACTCGCTCCACCTGCTCCCACAGCCAGATCAGGTTGAAGGCGATCAGGCTGCGGTTCAGCGAGATCATGGCCAGCGGATCGACCCGCGGCCGTCGCA
>Ga0111152_1093_pt1 | contig 15492 bp, 13 predicted proteins | sample DeeMarSeWOR28_12_FD_80254 | JGI IMG/M metagenome (GOLD analysis project Ga0111152, IMG submission 80254) | Gammaproteobacteria bacterium SG8_30
AGAGGTTCTGGCTGCCGGCCGCGTGCCAGTAGATCATCATGAAGAACATCACCAGGCCCCAGAAGAAGGCGACCAGGATCCAGATCAGTTCCACGCGGTGCAGCGGCGTCTTCCACCAGAGCCGTTCGCTCGGAGAGGTGATGGCCATGGGTATCCCCCGGACTGGAATCAGGGTGCGACGGGGATCTGGATCAGCTCCATGATTCCCCAGATGATGTAGAGGACGGTCGGGAAGACCACTCCCAGGCCACTCCCAGGAACAGCAGCAGGAACGGGTTGTCCAACACCCGCTGCATGAATGGCACGCGCTCAGGCGCGTCGTTCTTGTCGCGCTGGTCTTCGTTCATGAGCCCCCCCGAACGGACTTCGCAGCCCGCTTTTCCCGCGCCCTCGCGGGGCGCCTCTGCGGGCGTCACTAGTTGTGCGCCGGCGGACCGAGGGCCGCCTTGATCTAGGTCAATTTCTGCGACGCAACAGGGAAGACCGCCGATCAGGTCCCGACGACGGAGCGAATGATGGCGAAGGCGACGAGGGCCATGGAGAGCAGGATCCCGAAGAAGATGAGCGTGCGGTTCCCGAACACGCGGCCGGCCCGTTCCTCCAGCCGGCGCAGCAGCCAGTCCGCCGCGACGTAGAGGATGATGCCCGTGAGCGTGTAGATGATCGCCGCCATGCGCTGCTCCGCTGCTTCAGCCCCGGGCCACCAGCCCGAGAAAACCCGCCGGATGGTGCAGGACCGCCACCGACACGATCCAGGACACCGTGAAAAGCGCCAGCACGAAGGCGGCCGCGCGCGCCTGCCGGCTCCGGCCGCGGCGCAACGCAATGCTGCCCAGACCGATGTAGGCGAGCAGCCCCAGCACCTTGGCGACGAGCCACGGAGTCTGGAAGAACGGCAGGTGCAGCACCGACACCAGCCACAGCGCGCTCGCCAGCAGCATCGTGTCGACGACGTGGGGCAGCACGCGCAACACGGGCCTTCTGAGCGCCGGCGAATCCGCGAGCATCAGCCCGCCGCGCAGCACGAACAGCACGATGGAAGTCGCGACGAAGGCCACGTGCGCATGATGTGCGGCGAAATACTGCATGCGGTTCAGCCCGGCCGGCCGTCGACGCGCGGCAGGACCAGCATCTTCGCATAGCGCAGCGACCATGGCGCCATGCCCGCCAGCCACGCGAGCGAACTGCACGCGGCCAGGTGCACCAGCAGCGTCGGCAACGGCAGGAGTTCGCTGGCGATGCGCAGCGCCGCGGCCGCCTGCAGCGCCAGGAAGCACGCCAGGGTGAACCGGTCCATGATCAGCCGCCGGCCGGAGTGACCGAGCGTGACCCGGCTGGCCATCGCCAGCACGAGGCTCGAGAGGAAGCCGATGCCGAGTGCGTGCAGTGGCGCGCGCCCGAGCACCCAGTCGCCAGTGAGCGCAACCGACAGGTCGGCAGCAACCTGCAACGCCAGTCCCAGCGGCAGCCAGAAGTAAGCGACGTACAGGGTCCAGAGCAGCGGCACCCTGCGGGCCGTCAGCGGTCGCCAGCGCAGGCCACAGTAGAGAGTCAGCGCCGCCGCGGGCGCGTCGACCGCCCAGAGCCAGCCGAATGCCCCTGCCAGCGACAGCGCGAGATGGGCCAGGAACAGCAGTGATACCGCCACCAGCCACCAGAGGGGCCGCACCATCGTGTAGACGGGCACTGCCGACTGGGTGAAGAACGGGATCATGCGGTGGCACACCGCGTAGACCAGCGGCAGGATCCCGCCCCACAGCGCCGCGCGCAACGCCAGGTGCAGGACGGCGGCGTCGTCGCGCCACAGGCCGGCGGCGAACGTCACCTGCGACGACGCGGCGACGCCCACGGCCACGGCCGCGACCACCGCGTGGGACACGACGACCTGCGCGCGCAGCATCACGGACAGCAGCACGCCCCAGGCGACTAGCCAGGCGGCGCAGGCGAGCAGCACGCCGGTCCGGAACGCCGCCGCTGCACCCATCGCCCCGGCGAGTGCGAGCACGATGGACAGAGCGAGCGCCACGAAGACCGGCAGGTACAGGGCGCGCCGGACCTCCGGGCCGTTCTGCCAGCGCGGGAAAGTGGTGAACAGGAAGCCGAAGACGAACGGCCCGAGTACGCCGAACACCATCAGCCAGGCATGCGCCCAGATCGGCGCGATCTGCGCGGGCGGCATGAGCGCCGGCCACAAGCGGCCGAGCAGGCTGGCGGCCCACCACAGGCCGCCAGCCGTCGCCGCGAGCATCCCGGCGACGAACATCATGCGATGCGGCGCCGCCTGGAATGCGCCGAACCTGCTCACGCGCCGGAGGGCTCCTTCGCCGGCGCCCCGACCGGCGCCTCACGCCGTCCCAGGAACAGCCTGGCGAAGAAGAGAGCCAGCAGTACCGCGCCGAGGGCGAACAGGACGTCGCCCGGCACGCGCAGCCAGACCAGCGTCTCGATCAGGTCGGAGTGCAGGAATTCCGGCGAGCGGGCGAACCAGAAACCGTGCTCGACGGCGGCCTTCACCTGCAGCAGCCCGACCGGCGCCAGCGACAGCAGGGCCATCAGGCCGAGCCCGCCGTTCAGCGCCCAGAACGAGCGCGCCGCCAGCCTGTCGTCCCACTCGCCCCGCGCCGGCACCAGCCGCAGGCTGAACAGCATCAGGCCGATGCCCAGCATGCCGTAGACGCCGAACAGCGCGGTGTGGCCGTGCAGCGGCGTCGTGTTCAGGCCCTGCATGTAGTACAGCGCCAGCGGCGGATTGATCAGGAAGCCGAACAGTCCGGCGCCAACCAGGTTCCAGAACGCGACCGCCACGAAGAACAGGATCGGCCAGCGGTAGCGTGCCACCCACGGCCGCGCGGTCACGTGCGAGTAGTTGCCGTAGGCCTCGAAGCCGATCACGGCCAGCGGCACGACCTCGAGCGCGGAGAAGACGGAGCCGAAGGCCAGCACCGCCGTCGGCGTGCCGGTCCAGTAGAGGTGGTGCATCGTGCCCAGCACGCCGCCGGACAGGAAGATCACCGTCGCGAACAGCACGGCGCTGACCGCCGTGGCGGTACGCACCAGGCCCAGCCGGGTGAACAGGAAGGCGATGACCGCCGTGGCGAAGACCTCGAAGAAGCCTTCCACCCACAGGTGCACGACCCACCAGCGCCAGTACTCGACCATGGCGAGGTGCGTAGCCTTGCCCCACATCAGTCCGGCGCCGTAGAACAGGCCGATCGCTACGACCGACAGGAACAGCAGTCCCGTCAGCGTGCGCGACTCACCGGGAGCGCGCAGCGCCGGCCACAGGGCTCGGCCGACCAGGACGAGCCAAAGTATCAGCCCGACGAACAGGAACGCCTGCCAGAAGCGGCCGAGGTCGACGTACTCCCAGCCCTGGTGGCCGAACCAGAAGTTCGTGTCGAGGCTCATGCTCTGGCGCATGACCGACACCCACTGGCCGGCGAAGGCGCCCACCACGATGACCAGCAGCGCGACGAACAGGAAGTTCACGCCGAAGCGCTGCAGCGCCGGCTCCCTGCCCGACACCGCGGGCGCGATGAACAGTCCGGTGCCCAGCCAGGCCGTGGCGATCCACAGCACGCCGATCTGCGTGTGCCAGGTCCGGGCGAGCGAGTATGGCAGCACCTGCGAGAGCTCGATGCCGTAGAACGCCTGCCCTTCCACGGCGTAGTGCGCCGTGATGCCGCCGAGCGCGACCTGGGCGAGGAACAGCGCCACGGCCAGCACGAAGAACTTGATGCTGGCGCGCATCGACGGCGTCAGTGCCAGGTTCTGCAGGGGATCGCTGGCCGGAACCTCGGGTGCCGGCTCCTTGCCGGCGATCGCCGCGTGGTACCAGACGAGCGCACCGACGCCCGCGAGCAGCAGGAAGATGCTGACGAAGGTCCACATGTAGGTGGGCGAGGTCGGGGAGTTGCCGACCAGCGGCTCGGCCGGCCAGTTGCTGGTATAGGTGACCGTGTCCCCGGGACGGTTGGTCACCGCGGCCCAGGCCGACCAGAAGATGAAGGCGCCGAGCGCCTGGCGGCGCGCCGGGTCGGGCACCGGGTTGTCGTGGATCGCGTATTGCTCACGCAGCGTCGCGGTCTCCGGGGCAGCCGAGAACAGGCTGTCGTAGTGCGACAGCACCGCGCGGATGGCCGCGGCACGCTCCTGACCGACCGTCACGACCAGCGAGTCGGGGTCCAGCGTGTTGCTCTTCATCTCCACGCCCAGCTCTGCGCGCAGGGCCGCGCGGCCGGCTGCGTCGAGCCGGTCGTAGCCGCCGGCGCCGAGGCGACCGGCGCGTGCGTCGAGCATCGCCATGGCCTCGCGATGCAGCCAGTCGGCGGTCCAGTCGGGTGCGACGTAGCTGCCGTGGCCCCAGATCGAGCCGACCTGGTGGCCGCCGATCGACTGCCACACCTGCTGGCCCGTCAGGATCTGGTCGCCCGTGAACAGTACCTGCCCCGCGGCCGAGCGGACCTCGCTCGGGATGGGGGGCTTGGTGAGGTAGATCTCGCGGCCCATGAAGCCGAGGATCGAAAAGGAAACGAGCATGGTCAGGCCGAGGACGGCCCACAGTTTTCGCGTCGAGTGCATTCTTGTCTCCGGTTGGCCGGGGAATCGAGGGGAATCCGGCCGTCCCGGTCGCGAGTGTCCAGCCCTCGCCGGGAACAGGCATTGACCGACGTCAAGCAGCGACCCGAGGAGCGCTGTGCGGGCCGCCGGAGGCCGGAAACGGGTAATATCGCGAGATGCTCGCGCGCATCGAAATTCGCGAATTGCTGCACAACCACCCGCTGTTCGTGGCCTTCGACGACGCCCGCTTCCAGCGGATCACGGCTGCGGCCCAGCTGGTGAAGATCGAGCCCCAGCAGGTCCTGTTTCAGCGCGGCGACCGCGCGCGCGCCTTCTTCATCGTCGCAGAAGGACAGGTCCGGCTGTTCCTCCAGTCGCGCGGCGGCGACGAGAAGATCCTGGCGCTGGTCAACCCCGGCCAGTCTTTCGCCGAGGCAGTGATGTTCATGCAGGGGCCGATCTACCCCGTCTCGGCCGGCGCGACCGAGGCGACCACCCTGATCTCCATCCCGAACGCGGACTTTCTCGCCGCGCTGAAGGACGACACCGGGACCTGCCTGCGGTTGCTCGGTGCCTTCAGCCAGCGGCTGCACGCCCAGGTGCAGGAGATCGAGGAACTCACGCTGGAGAGCGCCGGCAACCGCCTGATCCGCCACCTCGCGCGCCGCGCCGTGCGCGACGAGGACGGGACCCTGCGGGTGCACTTCGAGGAGACCCGGCAGATGCTGGCATCGCAGCTCTCCATCAAGCCTGAGACGCTCTCACGCCTGACCCGCGCCCTCTCCGACGCCGGCCTCATCGAGTCCGACGGGCGCGACATCGTCATCCGGGACCTCGACCGGCTGATCCACCACGACATGTAGCCGCCCGCCCGGCCCCCGGTTGACCCGCATCAAGGCGCCTCGCCCGACCGACCCCTAACCTCCGGGGAAGGCGGGCCACTGGGCCCGTTGAAGACGACCCGGAGGACTCGAGATGTTGCGGCATTCCTTCCTGCTCCCGCTGGGAGCGGCCTGCTGCCTGATCGCGGCCGACGCGACCGCCCAGCAGCCCCCCGATCCGAAGAGCGGCGCGCCCACGGTCCACCAGGCCGAGGTCGCGGCGGCCAGTAGCGGCGCCAGGGTCTATGCCGCCGCCTGCATCGCCTGCCACCAGGCCGATGGCAAGGGACTGCCGAACGCGTTCCCGCCGCTGGCCGGCTCCGACTTCCTGAAGGCCGACCCGAAGCGGGCCATCGGCATCGTGCTGCACGGCCTGACCGGGCCGGTCACCGTCAACGGCAAGGAGTTCAACTCCGTCATGCCGCCCATGACGCAGCTGTCGGACGCGGAGATCGCCGACGTCCTGAGTCACGTGATGAACAGCTGGGGCAATGACTTCGGCGTCGTCACCGCGGCGGACGTCGCTGCAGTGCGCGGCGGCCCGGCACCGGCAAAGACGGCCGAGTCGCCGACCGAGCACCCGGCCACGACCGTGGCCGAGATGAAGTACGCGGGCGCCCCGTCCGCGATGGGCGAGGCCGCCGGCGAAATGCAGATGGTCATCTCCCCGGGCGCGCCGAACATGACCCAGGCCGAGTTCGACCACGCCAAGCAGATCTACTTCGAGCGCTGCGCCGGCTGCCACGGCGTGCTGCGCAAGGGCGCCACCGGCAAGCCGCTCACGCCGGACGTCACCCAGGCCAGGGGTACCGACTACCTCAAGGTGTTCATCAACTACGGCTCGCCGGCAGGCATGCCGAACTGGGGCACCTCGGGCGAGTTCACGGCCGAGGAAGTCGACATCATGGCGCGCTTCGTCCAGCACGTGCCGCCCACGCCGCCGGAGTTCGGCATGCCCGAGATGAAGGCGAGCTGGAAGGTGCTGGTGCCGCCGGAAGCGCGGCCGAAGAAGAAGATGAACGGCTACAACACCGACAACATCTTCGCGGTGACGCTGCGCGACGCCGGTGAGGTGGCGCTGATCGACGGCGACACGAAGGAGATCGTCAGCATCCTGAAGACCGGCTACGCGGTGCACATCTCGCGCCTGTCCCACTCCGCGCGCTACGTCTACACCATCGGCCGCGACGCCAAGATCGACCTGATCGACCTGTGGATGGAGAAGCCCGACATCGTGGCCGAGATCAAGGTGGGCCTGGAGGCGCGCTCGGTCGAGACCTCGAAGTACAAGGGATTCGAGGATCGCTACGCGATCGCCGGGTCCTACTGGCCGCCGCAGTACACGATCATGAACGGCGAGACGCTCGAGCCGCTGAAGATCGTCTCGACCCGCGGCGTCACGGTCGACACGCAGGAGTACCACCCCGAGCCGCGCGTCGCAGCGATCGTGGCCTCGCACGAGCACCCGGAGTGGATCGTCAACGTGAAGGAGACGGGCCAGATCCTGCTGGTGAACTACGAGGACGTCGAGAACCTCAAGGTCACCACCATCGGTGCGGCGCGCTTCCTGCACGACGGCGGCTGGGACTCCACCAAGCGGTACTTCCTCACCGCGGCCAACCAGTCCAACAAGATCGCCGTCGTCGACTCGCGCGATCAGGACCTCGAGGCACTGGTCGACGTCGACAAGATCCCGCACCCGGGTCGCGGCGCCAACCTGGTCGACCCCGAGTTCGGGCCGGTGTGGGTCACGAGCGCGCTCGGCAACGAGAAGGTCACCTACCTCGGCACCGACCCGGAGAAGCACCCGCAGCACGCCTGGAAGGTGGTGCGCGTGCTCAAGGGACAGGGCGGCGGCTCGCTGTTCGTGAAGTCGCACCCGAAGTCGAAGCACCTGTACGTGGACACGCCGCTGAACCCCGACCCGGCCATCAGCCAGAGCGTCGCGGTGTTCGACGTTGCCGACCCGGACGCAGGCTACAAGGTGCTGCCTATCGCAGAGTGGGCGAACGTCGGCGAGGGCCCGAAGCGGGTCGTGCAGCCTGAGTTCAACGCCGCTGGCGACGAGGTGTGGTTCTCGGTGTGGAACGGCAAGGAACAGCGCTCGGCCCTGGTCGTGGTGGACGACAGGACGCTGACCCTCAAGGCCGTGATCGACGACCCGCGGATCGTCACGCCGACAGGCAAGTTCAACGTCCGGAATACGACGGAAGACATCTATTGATGGCAGGGGTGGCGGTCACACCTTCCTTTCCGTAGCCGTCATTCCGACCACGCCGGGGGCGGCTCCCATCGGGAGCCGCCCTCTTTCTTTCCCGGCTGCAGGCGTCGCTGATCCCCGCGATCACCCGGGACGGGGTCGAGTTCGACTTCAAGACGGCCGGATACTCTCGGGCCCACGGTCCGGCCGGTCGCCCTCCCGGATTGAGGAGGGTCGCCCCGCCGTCACCAGCTGGCGGTCACCGTCAGGCGCCAGTTCCTGCCCGGACGCCGGTAATAGTCCAGGAGCGGGTCTCCCGCCGGGCGTCCGCGAACGTCGGCCCACTCGAGGTAGGACGCATCCGTCAGGTTGAACACGCCGGCGTCGACGCGCCAGTTCTCGGAAAGCGTCCAGCCAGCCGTGGCGTCCAGGGTAAAGAATCCGTCCAGACGAAGCGGGTCGGGCGTGGTCGGGTCGACGCGGCGCTTCGCAGCAACCGCGGTCGCGAACAGCCCGAGGCGGACTCGCCGGCCTGGCGCGTCGTACCGCAGCCCGAGGACCGCGCGCGTCGGCTCGATGGAATCGAGCGGCACGTTGCGCACCGCATCGTCGCCGTGGGCGTAGGCGGCGGAAAAGTCCAGGGTCCAGTCGTCGAGCCGCGCCGAGGCCGCGCCGAGCGCGAAAGAGAGGGCCGCCTCGACGCCCCAGATCTCCGCGCGATCCAGGTTCTGCGACTGGAACAGGATGACCCCGGTCTCCGGGTCGGGCCCCAGGTTGACCTTGGTCTGAATGAAATCGAGGTAACGCCCGAACCACGCGCTCAGGCTGCCCGAAACGGCGTGATCCTCCAGCCGAAGCCCGAGCTCGACGCTGTCGCTGCGCTCGGGCTTCAGGTCCTGGTTCGGTATCGCGCGAACGTTGAACTGCGGCAGATCGAGCCCGATGTTCGCGTCCTCGAAGGGTGGTGCGCGGAAGCCGTGAGCGTACTGAACGAATCCGGTCGCGGTCTCGCCGATCCGCCAGGTCAGCCCGAGACGTGGCGACACGGAGAACGTGTCCAACTCGACCGGGACCTGGGCGGGGTTGTCCTCGCGGTACGTGTCGTCCGGCCGCGGGTCGAGCCGGTACCAGTCGGCGCGCAACGCAGCGATGATTCCGATCGGGCCCTGCCCCGGCCGCCAGTCGTCCTGCAGGAACAGTCCGGCCTTGCTCACTTCCGAGATGGGGAAGTCCCGGACCGGCATCGTCTCGCCCAGCAGGACGTTCGTGGACTCGCCCGTGTCGAGATCCGTCTGCAGGCCATCGCGGAGTTCCTCGACACGCGAGCGGCTCAGCTCGATGCCGCCGACGAGGCGATGGTCGGCGGCGATCGTGTGTGCCAGCGCCAGTTCGCCGCCCGCGATGGTGTCCTGGTAGAGGAAACGCCGCTCGATCGCCAGCGGCGCCGCGCGCGAGCTGCGGCGCCGCTCCTCGTCCGTGAACTGGTCCACCTCGCCGCGCTGCCAGTACACGCGCCAGTTCCCGCGGTCGAGCCCGAAGGGCGAGTCCAGCGACTGGTCGAGCACCACGCGCAGCGACTCGTTGCGGTCGTCGCCGTCAGACCGAGCGGTCCGGCCGTCGTGTCGTGCTCCAGGCGCAGGTGGGCCGTGTCCCGCCCGGTCGAGGTCGGGTTGGGTTCGACGTGCGCTGCGATGTCCGCCGCCTCGGCTCGGCGCGCGCCGTATCCCAGCAGGACCGACGTCGCGCCCCAGCGGCCCGTGCCGAGCACGCTGGAGTACCAGCCCCCGTCCACGCTGGACCAGCCACCGCGTGCCGTCGTCGCCAGGCCGGCGCCGGTCCCTATCAGGTCGTGCGGACGGACGGTCGAGATCGCGATCACGCCGGCCAGCGCGTCGCTGCCGTAGAGGCTCGACGCCGGCCCGCGCAGCACCTCGACGCGCTCGACGAAGCCCAGGTCCGTCAGGGGCCGCCCGGTGTCACTGTAGCTGCCGACGGCGAAGCCGGCCGGTGCCGGCACCCCGTCGGTCTGGACCAGGACGCGGTTGCCCCCCAGGCCCCGGATGCTCACCGCCCCGAGGCCAAAACGATTGGGATCGCCGCCGACGGACAGGCCGGGCTCGAAGCGGAACAGCTCGCGGGCGTCATTGGCGAGCATCGCGGCGATCTGCCCGGCGTCGATCAGCGAAACCGTGGAGGCAGTCTCGGAGAGCGGCTGTTCCACCTTGCCGACCACGGTGACCATCGGCAACTCGGGCAGGCTGCCCTCAGAGGCGAGCGCGGCAACCGGGGCCGCGGCCAGGATCACCGCCCGAACGGCTCGCAGAAGTGCGTCATTGCGATGCCCGCGCATCCAGGTCGCTCGTCGACAGGTCCACATCGGCCCCGTGCCAGCTTGGACGGGCAGGGCCGGGAGGTCATTGACCCGGGTCAAAGGCGGCTGGCGGACGAGCCGCTCGATGTCCTCCTGCGTCAGGCTCCTGATGAAGAATTCACCGAGGCCGGTACCGCGCAGCGCGTTCGGGCAGGGGCGCGGTCGCGGCGCCGAACTCGGCCGCGGCCTCGATGAAGGTGTTGGCGTGCAGCCGGGCCGTCCGCTCGGGCGTCGGCGCGTAGCCGCCGGCCAGCAGCAGGACCAGGGGAAGGCCGCGCTGCCGGCACGCCGCGGCCACGCACCGGTCCCGGGCGCGCAGGCCGGCCTCGGTCAGCGCCAGCTTGCCGTAGCGGTCGCCGGCCGCGGGGTCGACGCCTGCGAGGTAGAAGACGAGCTCCGCCTTCGCCCGGTCGAGCGCATCGGGCAGCACGCGCTCGAGGGTCTCGAGATACTCGGCGTCGCCGAGGCCGTCCGCGAGACCCACGTCGACCGTCGAGCGCATCTTGGCGAGCGGGTAGTTGCGCTCCCCGTGCACGGACACCGTGAAGACGTCGGGGTCCGACTCGAAGATCGCCGCCGTGCCGTTGCCCTGGTGCACGTCCAGGTCGACGATGACGAACCGCCCGGCTGCCCCCTCCTGCTGCAACGCCCGCACGGCGATCGCGACGTCGTTCAGCACGCAGAAGCCCTCGCCCCGGTCGGCGAACGCGTGGTGCGTGCCACCGGCGAGGTTGCCGGCCAGGCCGTCCTGGAGTGCGGCACGGGCCGCCAGGACGGTGCCCATCGTGGCAAGCCGCGAGCGGCGCCACAGCCGCGCCGACCAGGGCACGCCCATCCGGCGCACCTCGGCCGGCGACAGCGTCCCCGTCTCCAGCTTGTCCAGGTACTCGCGGGCGTGGACGCGCTCGAGCAGCGCGCGCGGTGCGGGCTCCGGGCGCATCACGTCGCCGGCATCGATCACGCCCTCCTCGAGCAGCAGCCGGTGCACGCCCGGATACTTGCCCATCGGAAAGGGATGGGTCGGCGGCAGCTCGATGCAGTAGTCCGGGTGGTAGGCAACGCGCATCGCGTGGTCTATGTTGCGCTGTCGCGTGGAGGGGGAGATGCGATGAGCCCGGAATCGGTCACCGGCGGTATGGTAGTCAGCCGGACGCTGGCGCGCTACGGCTCGCGCACCGTGTTCGCCCTGGCCGGCGCCTCGCACACCCACCTGCTCGACGCGCTCGACCGCGACGGTTTCCGCATCGTCGGAGGGCGCCACGAGACCGGCACCGTCGGCGCCGCCGACGGCTACGCGCGCATCACCGGCCGCATCGGCGTCGCGCTCGTCATCGCCGACCAGGGCCTGCCCAACGCGATCATGGGTCTCGCCACCGCCTTCCACGCCGCCTCGCCCGTGCTGGTGCTGGTCGCGCGCATGCCCGACTCGTGGACCGAGGCCGACGCCGAGTACGACAGCCTGAAGCTCTCCCTGGCCGCACCGCTCGTGAAGTGGTCGCGCACCGTGCCTTCGGCCTCCCGCCTCGCGGACTACGTCGACACCGCCTGCCGTCACGCGCTGTCCGGCCGGCCCGGCCCGGTGCTGCTGCAGGTGCCGCAGGCGTTCTTCGCCGCCCCCGTCGACGCGTCGGAGGCGGCCTGCGCAACCGGCCCCGCGCCGGCGGCGTCCCGTCCGTGGCCCGATCCCGACAGCGTGCGCGCTGCGGCGGAGCTGATCGCCACTGCGCGGCGTCCGCTCGTCATCTGCGGAGCCGGCGCCACGCGTGGCCGGGCCGGTCCCGGCCTGCAGCGCCTGCACGACGAGTTCCGCCTGAGCATCGCGGGCAACGGTCTGGGGCGCGGGCTCGTTCCGGAAGACTGGGATCGCAGCTTCAACTGGCCGATGGCGCAGATCGCGGCCCGGCTGGCGGACGTCGTGCTCGTCGTCGGCGCGCGACTCAAGCAGCGGCTCGGCTACGGTCTGCCGCCGCGCTTCGATCCGGACGCACGCTTCGTCCAGGTCGACATCGAGCCCGAGGAGCTCGGCCGCAACCGCCGCATCGACGTGCCCGTCGCCGCGGATGCGGGACGGTTCTGCGAGGCGCTCGCCGACGCGCTGGCGGAACGCCGCTACGCCGGCCCGCCGAAGAAGGAATGGCTGCGGGCCGCGCTGCACGAGCGGATCAAGTTCCTGCTGGCCGTCGCCTCGGCCCCAAGCGACCCGATCCATCCCCTGCGCCTCGGGCGCGCCCTGATGCAGCGGCTCGAGCCCGACGACATCGTGGTCGGCGACGGCGCCGACGTGCAGAACTGGATGTACGGCGCCTTGCGCATCCGGCGCGCGCCGGGCTTCCTCGATCACTACCCGCTCGGCGGCATGGGGATCGGCACGCCGCTCGCCGTCGGTGCGGCGGCGGCGGCAAGAGAGATGGCCGAATCCGGCGAGGCGCCGCTGCGCCGCGTGGTCCTCGTGACGGGCGACGGCTCCGTCGGCTTCTACCCGGCCGAGCTCCATGCCGCGGCCAGCGCCGGCCTCAGGCTGGTGACCGTCGTGTGCAACGACGGTGCCTGGGGCACCGAGCTGCACGGGCAGCGCAAGGCCATCGGCCGGAGCCTCAACACGGAGCTCGACCCGCTGCCTTACGAGCGGCTGGGAGAGGCCTTCGGCGGGGTCGGCTTCCGCGTCGAGCAGGACTCCGCGCTCGGGCCGGCGCTCGATGCGGCCTTCGCGGCGGACCGGCCGGCGGTGGTCAACGTGCTCGTGGACCGCGAGGCCGGAGCCGCGCTCAAGACGGACCCGCGCGCGGCCATGATCCTGTTCGACGACCTGGCGACGGGCCTCAGGGCCCCGCCGTCGCCGGAGGAGCAGTCTCCTTGAACGCCGGCAGCGCGCAGGCCGAGGGCGGCGGGCAAGCCTGGCGCCCCGCCTACCCCTGGTACGTCGTCACGCTGCTCACCCTCGCCTACGTCTGCTCCTTCATCGACCGGCAGGTCATCACGCTGATGATCGGGCCCATCAAGCAGGACCTCGGGCTCACCGACACGCAGGTCAGCTACCTGATCGGGCTGTCCTTCGCGCTCTTCTACACCGTGTTCGGCTTCCTCATCGCGATCGCGGCCGACCGGCTGAACCGCCGCAACATCATCCTCGCCGGCATCCTGGTCTGGACCGTGATGACCGCGGCCTGCGGGCTGGCGCGCAGCTACGGGCAGCTGTTCCTGGCACGCATGGGCGTGGGTTTCGGCGAGGGCGCCCTGTCCCCCTCCGCCCTGTCGATGATCACCGACTACTTCCCGCGCGAGCGGCTCGGCCGCGCGATCGCCGTGTACTCCACGGGCATCGCCATCGGCAGCGGCATCGCCCTGCTCGTCGGCGGCACCATCATCGAGCTCGTGAGCGGCACCGAGACGGTCACGCTGCCGCTCATCGGCGCGCTGCGGCCCTGGCAGGCGGCGTTCGTCCTGGTCTCGCTGCCGGGCCTGCCCATCGCTCTGCTGATGCTCACGGTCCGCGAGCCGCGGCGATGTGGGCCGACGTCACGGGCGCATCCGGGGACGGGCGACTGGTCGCTCCGGCCGGCGCTGGCCCACCTGTTCGCGAACTGGCGCACCTACTCCGGCATCTACTTCGGCATGTCGGTGCTGACCATCATGGCCTACGGCATCATCGGCTGGATCCCCGAGCACTTCCGCCGCAGCTACGACTGGAGCATCGGCCAGGTCAGCCTCTGGTACGGGCTGATCCTGATCGTGTTCGGTCCGCTCGGCGCCTTCTTCGGCGGCTGGCTCGCGGACCGGTGGTCGCGGCGCTACGACGACGGCTACCTGAGGGCGGGGCTGGCCGGCGTCGCGCTCCTGCTTCCCGGCTACGCGCTGTTTGCCCTGATGCCCTCGCCCTGGCTGTCGCTGCTCTTTCTCGTGCCCGCCTCCGTCGGCGGGGCCATGCCGACGACCATCGCCTCCGCGGCGCTCATGCGGGTGGCCCCAAGCGACATGCGCGCCACGGTGTCGGCGCTGTTCTACTTCGTGATCAGCATCGTGGGCCTGGGCGTGGGACCGACCTCGGTCGCGGCGCTGACCGACTACTACTTCCAGGATGAGTCCATGCTGCGCTACTCGATCACCGTCGTCGCCACCCTGGCCGGCTTCGCCGCCCTGGCGATCCTGGCGTGGGCACGCCCGCACTTCGGCGCCAGCGTCGCCGCCTCCCGGGCGACGGCCGCCCGCGGCTGACGCGGCTGCCGTGCGCCTTCCGGCCTTCCGGGATGCGCCCGCGGGCCAAACTCGCTACTCTTGCGGACTGGATTCGGGCCCGCTTGAGCGGGCCCGGCCTGCAACATGCCGCCGTTTCCCAAGGAGTCGCTCATGTTCCGCCCGAAGCACGTGACCCGGTTCATGGTCGTGGCCGTCGCCGTTCTGGCAGCTGCTTGCGCCAGCCAGAAGGAGCCCGCCGAGAAGGCGCTCGCCGAGCTCGAGGGCTCACTCGCCAAGTTCGGCGAGCAGGCCGAGAAGTACATGCCGGAGGAGTACGCGGAGGTGTCCGCGCAACTGGCAGGGCTCAAGTCGAGCTACGACGCGGGCGACTACAAGGCGGTCGTCACCGGCGCACCCAAGGCGGCGGCGGCCGTCCGCAAGCTGCAGGCGGACGCGATCATCGCCAAGGCCGACTTCGCCAAGAAGATGACCGAGGAGTGGGGCGAGATGGCGAACGCCATCCCCGGCCAGATCGCCGCAGTCGACAAGCAGATCGTGCGCTACACCACGCGCGGCGGCACGCCGAAGGGGCTCAACCGGGACGAGTTCAAGGAGCTCGTCGCCTCGTTCGACGCGGCCAAGCAAGCCTGGGGCCAGGCCGGCGAGGCGGGCAACGCCGGCAAGTACGAGGACGCGGTGACGGCTGCGCGCGAGGTCAAGCAGGTCATCGACTCGACGATGCAGGCGCTCGGCATGTCCGGCGCAGGCTGAGCTTGCCCGAGAGCTGACGAGGGAGACACCCCGCCCATGCGCAGCGTACGCGCCATTCTCCTCGCGGTGACCGCGTCGGTCGTGCTTGGCGCGTGCTCGCAGAAGGACCCGGCGGCCACAGCGATCGATGCCGCGGAGTCCGCGCTTGCAGCCGTGCACGAGCAGGCACAGAAGTACGTGCCGAACCGGTACGCGGAAGTGAAGGTGCGCCTCGACGAGGCGCGCAAGGCCTTCGGCGAGGAGCGCTACGAGGACGCGCTCGCCATCGCTAAGGAACTGCCCGCCCGCGCCCGCGAGCTCAGTGAGGCCGCCACCGCCGCGCGCGACCGCCTGGCAGCGGAAATTGCCGTCGACTGGGAACGTCTGCAGGCGGAACTGCCGGATCTGGTCGCCGGCCTGGAGTCCCGCGTCGCGGAGCTTTCCTCCGCCCGCCGGCTTCCGGAAGGCGTCGGCCAGGAGACCCTCGAACAGGCCCGGGATGGGCTCGAGCTGGCAGTGGACGCGTGGGGGCAGGCACGCGAGGCCTTCGACGCCGG
>Ga0111152_1096_pt1 | contig 15488 bp, 11 predicted proteins | sample DeeMarSeWOR28_12_FD_80254 | JGI IMG/M metagenome (GOLD analysis project Ga0111152, IMG submission 80254) | Gammaproteobacteria bacterium SG8_30
TGAAGACGCCCAGGTACCTGACCAGCACGAAGCCGGTCAGCAATGCGCCCGCGAAGGCCCCCAGCGTATTGAGGTAGTACACCTTGCTGAAGCCCGAGCCGAGCGTGCTCGGGGCCGTCAGGAAGTACTTGGATATCAGCGGCATCGTGCCGCCGATCAGGAGCACCGGCGGGAGCAGCACCGCGACCGACAGGCACAGCCGGACGACGGACATCCCGTAGAAGTCGAGGTGGTTGTAGGCGTACTCGTACAGGTACCGGTAGACGGGAAGGTGCTCGATGACCGCGTAGGAGACGATGGACAGGGCAGCGACCGAAGAAGTAGCTGCCGAGCCCGAGCCCCAGCAGGAAGACCGCCACGACCGTGGCGACGGCGAGACTGCTGACCCCGAAGACGAGGCCGAGCAGCCTGACCCAGATCAGCTGGTAGATGAGGGCGGAGAATCCCGAGAGTAGGACGGCGGCGAACAGCAGCCGCGGGCTCAATGTCCACGCCATCAGGGGTTGCTCCGAGTCCCTCCTCAAATGTCCGGGGGATGTTACCCGCAATCACCCCGGCGGGCAGCACGCCCGGGCCCTGGGAGGGAGGCCGGCCCGTCGCGGACGGATCCGGGCTCGAGCCGGGAAGAGGCTCTGCGCCCGTCTTGCTGCGGGGTCGTCCGGCGGGAAGGGCGCCGCGCGGGAGGCGCGGCGCCGCGGATGCCGGCGGTCGCTATTCGACGACGACCTGGGCTTCTTCGATGATGATCGGGTACTGGTAGCCCAGCCCGAAATCCTGGTCCAGCGCCACCTTGCCGGTGACGAGCACCGTGTCCCCGACGTTCGGCAGCTCGGCCGAGGTCGTGATGGTGAGATCGTTGGAGTTCAGGGCACCCGTGCCGTCCTGCACGTGCAGCCAGTTCTTGCCCATGATCTCGGGATTGGTCTTGACCACCTTGCCCCGGAACGTCACCTCCGTTCCGGCCAGTTGATCCTTTTCGGCAAAGATCTCGGCAACCGTCTTGCCGCCTTCGGCCTTGGCGATGCCGGAGAAGTCGACCATCGCACCCGGGACGGCGGAGGGCTCGGGATGGGGGACCGAGACCGTGTCGCCGGCGGTCGCGGCAGCCTCGGGCGCCGGAGCCTTCTCGGCAGGAGGTTGCTGTTTGCCGCAGGCGGTGAGCAGCGCGAGCACGGTCAGGGCAAGCAGGCCGGAAGATCTGGGGTTCAGCACGATTTCACTCCAAGTACGGTATCGGACATTTGAAATTCGGAGCGCGGAGTCTAAAGCAGGGAGCCCATTTTGGCATTTCGGTTTGGCGCGCCCGGGCGGGAGCCGCGGGGCTCGAGCGCCGAGACCGTGTGACTGTTGTGTCACACTGTCCGGATGAAGCGGCCCCGGCCCATTCGAGATCCCAGCTACAACCTGCCTTCGGCCGAGGACGAGGACGCCACCCCGGCGGAGCGGGCGCTCGCGGCGCTCAAGGTCGGCGCGATCCTCGCGGCGGTCGTCACGATCTTCCTGATCTACGTAAGCACCTACGGGGGCCTGAAGGGCAAGCAGGACCTCGTGAGCCTGGCGGTCCTGGTGGCGTTCGTGGCCCCGAGCGTATTCGCCTACGTCCGCGGACTGCTGCACCAGCGCCGTCGGAACCGGAGCGGGACGCAGGGCTGACCCGGCGCCTGCCGGACCCCGAAAGACCCCCTGGCTCGGCGGAGTCCTCGCTCACGGGTCCCGGCCTGGGGCCTCCACCAGGTCCCCGACTCACGGCTCACGACCCACCGCTGCCCGCTCACCGCTCACCAGCCATCCGCTATACTGTTGGGCTTGACCAGCCGGCGCGGGCGCCGTGAGTGCCCGGTTCCGACGTGCGAAAGTGGCGGAATTGGTAGACGCGCTGGATTTAGGTTCCAGTGGGGCAACCCGTGAGAGTTCGAGTCTCTCCTTTCGCACCATCCGGCGGGGTGGGGAGCTCATGCAGGCAGCCACAGGCAATATCGATCATCCAGAGGTCGCGGAAGAGATGATGGTTTCAGTCCAGGCGCTCCAGGGGCTCGAGCGCCGCATGGAAGTCTCCGTACCCGCCAGCCGGGTCGAGCAACAGGTAGACAAGCGGCTGCTCAACGTCAGCCGCACGGCGCGGATCAAGGGATTCCGCCCGGGCAAGGCGCCGATCCACGTGATCCGCAAGCACTATGGCGTGCAGGTGCGCGAGGAAGTGGTCAGCGACCTGATCCGGGAGACCTTCGCCGAGGCGCTCGAGCGCGAGAATCTGATGCCCGCCGGCGGGCCCCGAATCGAGCCGCTGGCGGCCAAGAAGGGCGGCGACCTCAAGTATGCGGCCACCTTCGAGGTCTACCCGCAGATCGCGCTCGCCGGCATCGAGGGGATGGAGCTCGCCGAGCCCAAGGCCCCGGTCACCGAAGCCGACGTCGACGCCATGCTCGAGAGCCTGCGCCAGCAGCGCCCGGACTATGTCGCCGTGGATCGCGGCCTGCAGGACGGCGACCGGGTCACGCTCGACTTCGAGGGCACCCTCGACGGCGAGCCGTTCGAGGGCGGCAAGGCCGAGGGGCACCAGTTCGCCTACGGCGCCGGCCGCATGCTGAAGGACTTCGAGGACGGCATCCGCGGCGCCAAGGCCGGCGAGAGCCGGACCATCGACGTCACCTTCCCGACGGACTACCCGGCCAAGAACCTGGCCGGCAAGACTGCGCAGTTCGTGGTCACGCTCAAGGCCGTGGAGGAGACCCGGCTGCCCGAGATCGACGAGGAGTTCTGCAAGTCCTTCGGCGTCGAGGAGGGCGGCGTCGCCACGCTCCGCGCCGAGGTCCGCGAGAACATGGAGCGGGAGCTCGCGCAGGCCGTGCGCAACCGCCTCAAGGCGCAGGTGATGGACCGGCTGCTCGAGGCGAACCCGGTGGAGGTGCCGAACGCCCTGCTCGAGCAGGAGATCCGCGACATGCAGCTCGAGGCGCTGCGCCGCATGGGGGCGCGCGACGCCCGCCAGCTGCCGCCGCGGGAGCCGTTCGTCGCCGACGCCCGCCGGCGGGTCTCGCTCGGACTGCTGCTCAACGAGGTGATCCGCAGCGCCGACCTGAAGCTCGATTCGGCCAAGGTGCAGGAGCGCCTCGACGAAATCGTGTCCAGCTTCGCGGACGCGGAGGCCGCCCGCCGCCAGTATCTGGAGAACGAAGGGGCGCTCAGGCAGCTGCAGACCATGGTGATGGAGGAGCAGGTCGTGGACCACCTGATCTCGAAGGCGAAGATCAAGGAGCGGAAGGCGACCTTCAAGGAAATCATGAACTTTGGAGCGTCGGACGCGTCTGACCAAATGGGATTGCCCGCATGAGCAGCATGGAAACCAAGGCCCTCAACCTCGTCCCCGTCGTCGTCGAGCAGACCTCGCGCGGCGAGCGCGCCTACGACATCTACTCGCGGCTCCTCAAGGAGCGCGTGGTGTTCATCGTCGGGCCGGTCGAGGACTACATGGCCAACCTCGTGGTGGCCCAGCTCCTGTTCCTGGAGTCGGAGAACCCCGAGAAGGACATCCATCTCTACATAAACTCGCCCGGCGGGTCGGTGTCCGCGGGGCTTGCCATCTACGACACCATGCAGTTCGTCAAGCCGGATATCGGCACGATCTGCGTCGGCCAGGCGGCCAGCATGGGCGCGGTGCTGCTGGCGGCCGGGGCCAAGGGCAAGCGCTACGCGCTGCCCAACTCCCGCGTGATGATTCACCAGCCCCTCGGCGGCTTCCAGGGCCAGGCGACCGACATCGAGATCCACACCCGCGAGATTCTCGACGCGCGCGAGCGCCTGAACCGGATCCTCGCGCAGCACACGGGCCAGGAAATCGGCAAGATCGCCAGGGACACCGACCGCGACAATTTCATGAGCGGCGAGCAGGCCAAGGCCTACGGCCTGATCGACTCGGTGCTCGAGCGCCGCGGGCAGCTGCCCACGGCCGAGCCCAAGACCTGAGTCGGATGCGAAGCAAGGCACCGCAAGTACTAGTACCAAAAGGGGTTTTGAGCCGGGTCGGAGCCGTGATATATAGAAGGCTGCCGGATGCGGCCGGCAGGTCGAGGACAGTCATTCATGGTTGACGATACCCGCGGCAAGCACGACGAAGGCAAGCTGCTCTATTGCTCGTTCTGCGGCAAGAGCCAGCACGAGGTCCGCAAGCTCATCGCGGGCCCCTCGGTCTTCGTGTGCGACGAGTGCGTGGAGCTCTGCAACGACATCATCCGCGAGGAGCTCGAGGAGAAGCAGGAGCGCACCCGCGACAAGCTGCCCAAGCCCCAGGAGATCAAGGGAGTCCTCGACGACTACGTGATCGGCCAGGAGCGGGCCAAGAAGATCCTCTCCGTCGCGGTCTACAACCACTACAAGCGCCTGCAGTCGCTTCCGGGCGAGAAGCGCTCCCGCAACGACAAGGACGAGGTCGAGATCGCCAAGAGCAACATCCTGCTGATCGGCCCGACGGGCTGCGGCAAGACGCTGCTCGCCGAGACCCTGGCGCGGATGCTCAACGTCCCGTTCACGATCGCGGATGCCACGACCCTCACCGAGGCCGGCTACGTCGGCGAGGACGTCGAGAACATCATCCAGAAGCTCTTGCAGAAGTGCGACTACGACGTCGAGAAGGCGCAGACGGGCATCGTCTACATCGACGAGATCGACAAGATCTCCCGCAAGTCTGACAACCCGTCGATCACCCGCGACGTGTCGGGCGAGGGCGTGCAGCAGGCGCTGCTCAAGCTGATCGAGGGCACGGTGGCATCGGTTCCCCCGCAGGGCGGGCGCAAGCACCCGCAGCAGGAGTTCCTGCAAGTCGACACCGGCAACATCCTGTTCATCTGCGGCGGCGCGTTCGCCGGGCTCGAGAAGATCATCGAGCAGCGCAGCTCGCGAGGCGGAATCGGCTTCGCGGCGGAGGTCAAGAGCGCCAAGGAGCGCCCGCACGGCACGGATGTCTTCAAGGACGTCGAGCCGGAGGACCTGATCAAGTACGGCCTGATCCCGGAGTTCGTCGGCCGACTGCCCGTCGTGGCGACCCTCGAGGAGCTGGACGAGCAGGCGCTGATCACCATCCTGACGCAGCCGCGCAACGCCCTGACCAAGCAGTACGGCCGGCTGTTCGACATGGAAGGCGTGGACCTCGAGTTCCGCGACGACGGGCTGCTCGCCGTGGCGAAGAAGGCCATGGAGCGCAAGACCGGGGCACGCGGGCTGCGCACGATCCTCGAGAACGTGCTGCTCGACATCATGTACGACCTGCCATCCATGAAGAACGTGTCCAAGGTCGTGCTCGACGAGTCCGTCATCGCCGGCGAGAGCAAGCCCTACCTCGTCTACCAGAGCGAGGAGGCCAAGGTCGCCGAGCCGCCGGAGCCACGCCGCGCAACCCACTGATGCGCCGGGGTTTGTACCCTGGCGCGTCGTCGCGCTGACTCGACCCTTCGGTCCCGCTAGAACTTCCCGGAATCGGGGACAGTCCCCATTTCCGGCGGGCTTGCATTGGGTCGTCGCGCCCCCATGTCGTATCCTTGAGTAGCCCATGCAGCGCGGCCGATCCCCTCGTGGCCGCCGCAAAGAGGAACATCCCGTGACCGAGAACGCCCCGCAGACAACCGAGCCCGTCGTCGCCCAGGACCGCATCCCGGTGCTGCCACTGCGCGACGTGGTGGTCTATCCGCACATGGTTATCCCGCTGTTCGTCGGCCGCGAGAAGTCCATTCTCGCGCTCGACGAGGCGATGAACCGCGACAAGCGCATCCTGCTGGTCGCGCAGAGGCAGGCAGACGTCGACGACCCGAAGCCGAAGGACCTGTACTCGATCGGCACCATCGCCACGATCCTCCAGCTGCTTAAGCTGCCGGACGGCACCGTCAAGGTGCTGGTCGAGGGCGTGGACCGCGCCGCCGTGCTCGAGGTCGAGCCCGGCGAGTACTTCTCCGCCGACGTCGAGGTGCTCGAGGACGTCGAGGCCTACGAGGAGCGCGAGATCGACGTGCTCACCCGCAGCGTCGTCACCCACTTCGAGCAGTACGTCAAGCTGAACAAGAAGGTCCCGCCGGAGATCCTCACCTCACTGGCGGGAATCGAGCAGGGCGGACGCCTCGCCGACACCGTCGCCGCCCACATGGCGCTCAAGCTCGCCGACAAGCAGAAGGTCCTGGAGATCCCGGACGTCCGCCAGCGGCTCGAGCACATCCTTGCCCTGATCGAGGGCGAGATGGAGGTGCTGCAGATCGAGAAGCGCATCCGCAGCCGCGTCAAGTCGCAGATGGAGAAGAGCCAGCGCGAGTACTACCTCAACGAGCAGATGAAGGCCATCCAGAAGGAGCTCGGCGAGATCGAGGACGCGCCCAACGAGATCGGCGAGCTCGAGAAGCGCATCACCAAGGCGGGCATGCCCAAAGAGGCCAAGTCCAAGGCCACGGCCGAGCTCAACAAGCTGAAGCTGATGTCGCCGATGTCGGCCGAGGCGACCGTGGTCCGCAACTACGTGGACTGGCTGCTCAAGATGCCGTGGAAGAAGCGCTCGAAAGTCCGCCTCGACATCGCCGAGGCGCAGCAGGTGCTGGACGAGGACCACTACGGGCTCGAGAAGGTCAAGGAGCGCATCGTCGAGTACCTCGCCGTGCAGCAGCGCGTCAGGCACCTGAAGGGACCGATCCTGTGCCTCGTGGGCCCGCCGGGCGTCGGCAAGACCTCCCTCGGGCAGTCGATCGCCCGGGCCACCAACCGCAAGTTCATCCGCATGTCGCTCGGCGGCGTGCGCGACGAGGCCGAGATCCGCGGCCACCGCCGCACCTACATCGGCTCGCTGCCGGGCAAGGTGCTGCAGAACATGTCCAAGGCCGGCGTCAGGAACCCGCTGTTCCTGCTCGACGAGGTGGACAAGATGTCGATGGACTTCCGCGGCGACCCGTCCTCGGCGCTGCTCGAGGTGCTCGACCCCGAGCAGAACTCGGCCTTCGCCGACCACTACCTCGAGGTCGACTTCGACCTGTCCGAGGTGATGTTCGTCTGCACGGCGAACACGCTCAACATCCCGGCGCCGCTGCTCGACCGCATGGAAGTGATCCGGCTCGCCGGCTACACCGAGGACGAGAAGCTCAACATCGCCAAGCGCTACCTGCTGCCCAAGCAGGTCAAGCAGAATGGCCTGAAGGCCGAGGAAGTCAAGGTCGGCGACCCGGCGATCCTCGACATCGTGCGTCACTACACGCGCGAGGCGGGCGTGCGCAACCTCGAGCGCGAGACGGCCAAGATCTGCCGCAAGGCGGTCAAGCAGCTGCTGCTCGAGCCGGAGAAGAAGGTCATCACCGTCACGCCCAAGAACCTCGACTCGTTCCTCGGCGTGAAACGCTTCCGCTACGGCAAGGCCGAGGAGGCCAACCGGGTCGGCCAGGTCACCGGGCTCGCCTGGACCGAGGTCGGCGGCGAGCTCCTCACCATCGAGTCGGCGGTCGTCCCCGGCAAGGGCAAGCTGCAGTACACCGGTCAGCTCGGCGGCGTGATGCAGGAATCCATCCAGGCGGCCATGACGGTGGTTCGCAGCCGCTCCGACGTGCTCGGGCTCGCGCCCGACTTCCACCAGAAGCTGGACGTTCACGTGCACGTGCCCGAGGGCGCCACGCCCAAGGACGGGCCGAGCGCCGGTATCGGCATGTGCACGGCGCTCGTCTCCGCGCTCACGCGCATTCCGGTGCGCTCCGACGTCGCCATGACGGGCGAGATCACGCTGCGCGGCGAGGTGCTGCCGATCGGCGGCCTCAAGGAGAAATTGCTGGCGGCGCATCGCGGCGGCATTGCCACCGTGCTGATCCCGAGCGAGAACGAAAAGGACCTCGCCGAGATCCCGGACAACATCAAGGACAAGCTCGACATCCGCGCGGTGAAGTGGATCGACGAGGTCCTCGACGTCGCCCTCGAGCGTCCCGTTAGGCCCGAGTCCGCGGAGCCGCCGCGCGAGGCCAAGCCCGCCGCTGCCCGCCCGCGCCGCTCCGGCAAGCGCCGCGAGAAGCCGCTGCAGGCGCACTGAAGAGGGTGAGTCGTGAGTGGTGAGTCGTGAGCCGTAAGAAGCGAGCTGCGGCCTGGCTTTTCCCACTCACGACTCTTCCGACTCACGGCTCACGACTCTTCCGACTCACCGCTCCCGTCAACCGTCGCGGCCGCGGCGCGTTCTTCATTACGTCAACCGACTGAATCCTCAACCGAGGACCGGTGAGCGGGGCGGGCCTCTCGACAGGGCAAGACAAGCCCGGGGAGCGAAGCATGAAATCGACGAAGTCCAGCCTGGTGTGGGCGGTGGCGGGCGTGCTCGCCGTCGCGATGGCGGCGCCGGTCCTGGCACAGCAGGAGGAGCCGGCCGTCTCGCAGCAGGTTCGTGAGCAGGCGGTCCAGCAGGTCCGCAACGAGGGCACGAGCGAGGCGCTCGAGGTGCGCGAGCGGCAGCAGCAGCAGACCCAGGAGCGCCTCTACGGCGAGCCGCTGATGAGTGCCGAGGAACGCAACCGGTTCCGCCAGCAGCTCGAGGCCGAGCAGGACCCGCAGGCTCGGCAGAAGCTGGCGGAGCGGCATCGCACCGAGATGCAGCAGCGAGCGAAGCAGCAGGGCGTGGCCCTTTCGCCGGACGGCACCGAGATCGTACCGGGCGATCGCCAGCGCAAGCAGGACCAGGACCGGCTGCACGACAAGTCAGGCGCCGGGGACTCGATGCAACGCGACCGGCAGCGCGACCGCGACATGATCCACCAGCCGGGAACGGGCAGTGCCGGTGGGCCGGGCCGTGGTGGCGGCGGCGACCCGCCTCGATGTCGCAGCAGGGCCCAGGTGAGGCCCGTCGCCGCTGCGACTCCCGGTGGCGGGCGCCTCGCGAAGTCCCAAGGGTGCCGCACTTCCCCGAGGTTTGCTTGGCACCCGGCCCCCGGATACCGTATAGTTCCGCGCCTCCCAGGGGCCGGAAGGCCGGGGCAGTCGGGTGCTTAGCTCAGCTGGGAGAGCGTCGCCCTTACAAGGCGAAGGTCGCAGGTTCGAGACCTGCAGCACCCACCAGCCGAGGAGCGGTAGTTCAGCTGGTTAGAATACCGGCCTGTCACGCCGGGGGTCGCGGGTTCGAGTCCCGTCCGCTCCGCCACTCTCTTTGCAGAAGGCCGCCTCCGGGCGGCCTTTCTGTTGGCCTTCGATCGTCTCTCGAGCAGGTCTCCGTCCGCTCCCGGCAATCCCGCTGTATGCTCGAAACACGAGCTGCAGCGGCCACCCGCCCCGTGAAACTCGGCCATGCGGTTGGACGATAAAGGAGTGGCACATGAGTCTCACTCGCTGGATGATCCTCGTGACGATGGCGGGCCTGGCTGCGGGCTGCGCCTGGTTCGATTTCTACGGCACGGGTGGTCGGGTCCGGGAGGGGCAGTCGAGCAGCGTCGTCGCCTTCCTTTACCCGGACGGCGAAATACCGCCGCCCGTCGTCGATACCGTGCCGACGCTGAACGTCCCGCTTCGGGTGGGAATTGCCTTCGTGCCCGCAATCGCCGGTCACTCGGAAGCGCTCACAGAGTCACTGAAGGCGGACCTCCTGGAGCGCGTCCGCGACTCCTTCCTCGGGGAGAACTTCATCCGGGAGATCGAGGTGATCCCCGATGCCTACCTTCGCGGAGGCAAGGGCTTTACAACGCTGGAGCAGGTGGGACGGCTGTACAACCTCGACGTGATGGCGCTCGTGTCCTACGACCAGGTCGCCATGTCGGAGGACAAGGCCGCTTCGATACTCTACTGGACGATCGTTGGGGCGTACGTGATCAAGGGCACCCGCAACGAAGTGCAGACGTTCGTCGACACGGCTGTCTTCGACCTGGCCACGCACAAGTTGCTGCTGCGAGCACCGGGATCAGACAGCCTCGTTCGTTCGGCCACGATGGTCGAGAGTCCGCAGCAGATGCGCGGCGCTCAGGCAGCGAGCTTCGAGCGCGCAATGGACGACATGACCATCAACCTCAGGGCGGAGCTGGCGGAGTTCCAAGACCGGATCAAGACCGAGGGTGTGGTCACGGTCGTCCAGCAGGATGGCGCGGGAGGGGCAGGAAGCCTGAATCCGGCCTTAGTGCTGGGATGGGCGTTGCTCGGGTTTCTGGGGCGGCATCGTGCGCCACCAGGACCGCATTGATATCGGCGAGCAAGAACAGCAATTCGGCGATGGCTCGCGGGGCTGCTGAAGCGCACCGGGTACGTCCGGGGCATGCAGTTCGAAGCGCCTCTCATGGTACGCTAATAGGCTTTGCGGGGCGGCCCCGGCACGGTGACATCGTGCCGCCGGATGTCCCGTCCAACAACGGGCTACCGGAACCATGCTGCAGGCCATACACGACAACCTGAAGGGAATCTTCGCGATGGTGATCATCGGCGTCCTCGCCGTGGTCTTCATCTTCTGGGGTGTGGAGTTCGTGGCCGTCGGCGGGTTGACCTCGACCCAGGGCGTGTCGGTAAACGGCCAGGACCTCAACCCGAACGAGATCCGGGGCAACTTCCAGGACGAGCTGAACCGCTACCAGGTCGCCTTCGGCGACGTGAACGTGCCCGACGAGATCCGCAGCCAGATCCGCGAGGGCGTGATCGACGGCGCCGTGCGCACGGAGCTGATACGGCAGCGGACCGAGGAGCTCAGGCTGCGCCCGACCAATGCCCAGGTGCTCGAGACGATCCGCCAGTACCCCGCCTTCCAGGTGGCCGGCGAGTTCTCCAAGGACGCCTACTACGCGGCATTGCGCTCGGCGAACATCGAGCCCGCCGTGTTCGAGGCGCAGCAGAAGCAGGTGGTCGCCGCGCAGCAGCTCGATCGGGGGCTGTATGCCTCGTCGTTCCTGCTGCCGGACGAGTTCACCCGCCGGCAGGCGCTCGTCGGCGAGGAGCGGGAGATGGCCTGGGTCGTCCTGCCGGCCGCGGGCTTCGTCGACGAGGTGACCGTGGACGACGCTGCACTCGCGCAGTATTACGAGGAGCACAAGGCCGATTACAGCACCCCGGAGCAGGCCAACCTGCAGTACGTCGAGCTCGATCTCGCCAACGTGCGCAACGAGGTCGACGCCAGCGAGGAGAAGCTGCTCGCCTACTACGAGGAGAACGTCGAGCGTTATCGGTCGCTCGAGCGGCGGCGCGTGAGCCACATCCTTATCACGCCGGACGGCGACGAGGCGGCGGCGCGGACCAAGGCACAGGAAGCCTTCGACCGGGCGGCTGCGGGGGAGGATTTTGCCACCCTCGCGCGCGAGCTGTCGCAGGACCCCGGCTCGGCCTCCGCGGGTGGCGACCTCGGCTGGGCCGACCGCGCGACCTACGTGGAACCCTTCGCCGACGCCGCCTGGGCCGCCCGGCCCGGCGAGATCGTAGGCCCCGTCGAGACCCAGTTCGGCTGGCACGTCATCAAGGTCGACGAGGTCGAGGCGGGCGAGCAGCGCTCCTTCGACGAGGTGCGCCCGGAACTCGAGGCGGAGTACCGCCAGGCCGAAGCCGAGCGCCTCTATGCGGACGAGCAGGAGCAGCTCGACACCATGGCCTTCGAGGCGGGTGGCGATCTCGCGCAGGTCGCGCAGGACCTCGCGCTGCAGGTCAGGACCGTCGAGGGCTTCACCCGCCAGGGCGGCGGCGGGTTCGGCAACGTGCCGCAGCTCGTCGAGGCGGTGTTCGACCCGCAGGTCCTGGCCGGCACCCAGCTGGCGACGCTCGAGGTCGCGCCTGGGCGCACCGTGTCGATCAAGGTGGTGGCGCACGAGCCGCCGCGCGAGCGGCCGCTCGGGGAGGTGCGCGATCAGGTCCAAACCGCCCTGGTGCAGGAGCTCGCGCGCGGGCGTGCGGCCGAGCAGGCGGGTGCGCTGGTCGCGGCCCTGCGTGCCGGCGAGACGTCCTGGGACGACGCCGCAGCGCGGTGGTCAGGCGCAGGGGACGTTGCCGGCGGGCAGCCGAAGCTCGACTTCGTCGGGCGCCGCGATCCTGCGGTTCCGCCGGCTCTGGCCGATGCGGCCTTCAGGGCGCCGGCACCGGTCGAGTCGCGGACGTACGGAACGGCCGAGCTCGGCAGCGGGGACGTCGCGGTGTTCGCGGTGGCCGCAGTCCGTCCCGGCTCTCCGGCCCGGCTCTCTCCGGCCGAGCGCGCGCAGGCGCTGCGCGAGACGCGCGACCGGATCGCCATGCAGGATGCGGCAACCTACGTGACCCGGCTGCGCGCCGGCGCCCAGGTCGAGGTGAACCAGCAGCTGTTCGAGTGACGTAGCATGGCGTAGCGAGGCGGCGCGTACCCTTGCCGCCGGACCACCGTCTGCGGACGGAAGAGGGGATCGCCGATGACCCAGCCGAAGTCGGGCCGCCTGGCCCTGCATTGGCAGATCTTCATCGCCATCGGCCTGGCGGTCATCGCGGGCCTGTGGGCCGGCGAGGAAGGCGCGGTCTTCGGCGTGACGTTCTACAGCCTGTTCGACTTCATCGGGCAGCTGTTCATGAACCTCCTCAAGATGCTCATCGTGCCGCTCATCGCCTCGTCGATGATCGTCGGCGTCGCGGGGCTCGGCGCGAGCGAGTCGCTCGGCCGGCTCGGCGGCAGGACGCTCCTGCTGTACGCCGCCACGAGCCTGGGGGCCATCCTGGTGGGGCTCGCGCTCGTCAACGTGGTCAAGCCGGGCGTGATCGACGGCCAGCCCGCAGGAGAGGAGTTGCTTGCGTTCGAGGCGAGCACCGCGGACGTGGAGTCGCGCATAGCGGGCCGCGACGCCGGCGACATCGTCCAGATCTTCATCCGGATGATCCCGGAGAACGTCTTCTCGGCGGCGAGCGACAACGGCGCGATCCTCGGCGTTATCTTCTTCAGCCTGCTGTTCGGCTTCTTCATGACCCGCATCGGCCCGGTGCACGGCCAGATGCTGTTGTCTTTCTGGAAGGCCGTGTTCGAGGTCATGACCAAGATCACCGAGTGGGTCATGACCCTCGCGCCGATCGGCGTCTTCGGCCTCGTGGCGGAGGTGGTGGCGAAGGCCGGCCTCGCAGCGGCCGGACCGCTCGCGCTGTTTGCGGCCTGCGTGCTCGCGGGCCTGGCGATCCACTTCCTGGTCACACTGCCGCTGCTGATCCGCGTGATCACGGGGCTGCGGCCCTGGCCGCTCTATCCCGCGATGGCGCCCGCGTTCCTGACGGCTTTCTCGACGGCCTCTTCCTCGGCCACGCTGCCGCTCACGCTCGACTGCATCGAGAAGCGGGCCGGCGTGCCCAACAAGGTCGCGGGGTTCACGGTTCCGATCGGGGCGACCATCAACATGGACGGGACGGCGCTCTACGAGTGCGCCGCGGTGATCTTCATCGCCCAGGCCTACGGGGTCGAGCTCGGCTTCTTCACGCAGTTCACCGTCGTGATCCTGGCGCTCCTGACCTCGATCGGCGTCGCGGGCATCCCGGCCGCCTCGCTCGTAGCCATCGCCGTGATCCTGACGGCCGTGGGCCTGCCGGCCGAGGCGATCGGCGTGCTGTTCGTCTTCGACCGAGTGCTCGACATGTCGCGCACGATGGTGAACGTGGCCGGCGACTCGGCCGTGGCGGTCATCGTCGCCCGCCTCGAGGGCGAGAGGGGCATCCTCGGCCAGCACTGACCTCGGCAGCCGCGGTGCGGCACCCGAGCTTATTGGCTCTGCCTGAGAGAACGAGCCGCGCAAGGCGTGCCGCCCCGCGCGGGATCTGGCGCGACTCGCGGCCGGGATCCGGCGCGGTGTCCGCTCGATTCGCTCCACGATATTCGCTCGGTCTCGCGGACACCCGCGCCACCGCGGCCGCGAGGCGGGAACGCTCAGTAGTACCTCGCAGGCGTGCTGGCGGCGAGCGGTGTTCCCCGCAGCGCGAGTTTCGAGAAAAGTGGACAGCTCGCGGGAATGCCTCTCCGCCGTGGCAGGGCCGTCCGAGGAGATGTCGACTTTTCGAGTGTTTGAGCGCCAGGGGAACACCCGAGCGAAGCCAGCACGCCGGGCAGGCCTGGACAACCGCTGCGCCGGGGTCAGTAGATCCCGATCTCGCGCCGTCCCTTCGAGTCACGCGCGCCGCGGAACATGCCCTCGGTGTTGAACTCGAGCGCGACGTTTCCTGCGCGGTCCACGGCGATGACGCCCCCGTCGCCGCCGATCCGCTTGAGCCTGCCCTGCACGACCTCGCGCGCCGCCTCCCCGAGCGCAAGGCCGCGGTACTTCATGAGCGCGCTGATCTCGTGCGCGGCCACGGTGCGGATGAAGAACTCGCCGCTGCCCGTGGCGGAGATCGCGCACGAATCGTTGTCGGCATAGGTGCCCGCGCCGATGATCGGCGAGTCGCCGATGCGGCCCCAGCGCTTGTTGGTCATGCCCCCCGTCGAGGTCGCGGCGGCGAGGTTGCCCTGTCGGTCCAGGGCGACCGCGCCGACGGTGCCGTAGTAACCGATCTCGGCGGCACTGTAGCGGTCTCCGGTCCGCGCCTTCTCGAGCTGCTGCCAGCGTCGTTCCGTGAAGAAATAGTTCTGCGGGACCAGTTCCATGCCCTGCTCGAGCGCGAACTCCTCCGCTCCCTCGCCCGCCAGCAGGACGTGCTGCGAGCGCTCCATGACCAGTCGGGCCAGGTCAATCGGGTTTCGGATGTGGGTCACGCCGGCCACGGCCCCGGCCTCGAGCGTGCGGCCGTCCATGATCGAGGCGTCGAGTTCGTTGATGCCCTCGTGGCTGAATACGGCCCCGCGGCCGGCGTTGAAGAGCGGCGAGTCCTCGAGGATCCTGACCGCTGCGGTGACCGCGTCGAGGCTCGAGCCGCCCGATTCCAGCACGTCGTATCCGGCATCGAGTGCACGTCCGAGGTCCTTGCGGTAGGCCTCTTCCTCGTCGCGCGTCATCGAGCCGCGCGTGATCACGCCTGCACCCCCGTGGATGGCGATGGAAATCATCGGAGCCTCTCCTGCGGCCATCGCGTGCTCGGGGGGTGCCAGGAGGATCGCGACGACGAGCAGAAACGCCGTATCCCGCAGCATGCATCGTCCTCCGGCATGGCCCCGGCCCGCCGCGCCCCGGACGCGTGCCGGAACGGGGCCGTCAATCCGGTATTATGAACCGTCGACCGCCCGGTTTTCTCGCCATGATCCGCCCCATCCGCAAGCTGCTCGTCGCCAATCGCGGCGAAATCGCCATCCGCGTCATGCGAGCTGCCGCCGAGCTGAAGATCCGGACCGTCGCGGTGTATTCGCAGGAGGATCGCTTCTCGCTGCACCGGACCAAGGCGGACGAGGCCTACCTCGTGGGCGAGGGCAAGGGGCCGGTCGAGGCCTACCTGGACATCGACGACATCGTACGCGTCGCCCGCGAGGCTCACGCCGACGCCATCCATCCCGGCTACGGATTCCTGTCCGAGAACCCCGACTTCGCCGAGGCCTGTGCCTCGGCCGGCATCATCTTCGTCGGGCCGTCGCCCGCCACCATGCGCCGCCTCGGCAACAAGGTGATGGCGCGGGA
>Ga0111152_1050_pt1 | contig 15414 bp, 11 predicted proteins | sample DeeMarSeWOR28_12_FD_80254 | JGI IMG/M metagenome (GOLD analysis project Ga0111152, IMG submission 80254) | Gammaproteobacteria bacterium SG8_30
AGGTGAGCCGGTCCGCCAAGGCGGTGTTCGTCGCGACGCTGGCGATCCTGGAGGCGCTGCTGGCGGGCCTGATCCTCTGGGAAGGCGACGCTCCCGGCGGGCGACCGAGCCGGATGGCAGGGGAGTCATCGCAGGCCCTGGCCGTCCTGCTTGCCCGCGTCCGGGAGATGGCCGACAGCGGACAGCTGGCATCGGTGCCTTGACCGAGAACTCGATGCACGGTGGCCTCCAACCTCGTGCAGAGCTCCGCGCCTGGCGCCCCGCACGGGCGACTGCGCGAAATGGCCCGTGTACCGGGTCTGTTATTCTTCGCGCATGACCGGCCCGACGCTCGCCTCGCCGCACCTCAACCCCAACGTCCTCGGCCTGCCACCCTCCGCGACGCTGGCCATCAACGAGCGCAGCGACGAGCTCATCGCCCAGGGGCGCAAGGTCTTCAAGCTCGGCCTCGGCCAGTCGCCCTTTCCCGTGCCGAAGCCGGTGGTGGAGGCGCTGCGGCGGGCGGCACCTGAAAAGGACTACCTGCCGGTGCGCGGCCTGCGCCCGCTGCGCGAGGAAGTGACCGAGTTCCTGCACCGGCGGCACGGCATCGAGCGTGCGCGCCGCCAGGTCCTAGTCGGTCCGGGCTCGAAGGAGCTGATCTTCATGACGCAGCTGGCCTACGCGGGCGAGCTGCTCGTGCCGAGCCCGTCGTGGGTCTCCTACGCACCGCAGGCGCGCATCATCGGCCGCCGGGTGACCTGGCTGCCGACCTCGCTCGAGGACGACTGGAAGCTGCTGCCGCAGACGCTCGATGACTACTGCAGCGCCAATCCCGGCCTGCCGCGGCTGCTCATCCTCAACTATCCGAACAACCCGACCGGCGTGAACTGCACGAACCCCGAGCTGGCCGCGCTCGCGGAGGTCGCCCGGCGCCACGGGCTGCTGGTGATCTCCGACGAGATCTACGCCGACCTCGACCACCGGGGCAGGACCGCCAGCATCGCACACCACTACCCGGAGGGGACGGTCGTCTCGACGGGGCTCAGCAAGTGGTGCGGCGCCGGAGGCTGGAGGCTCGGGCTGTTCTCGTTCCCGGAGGAGCTGGAGTGGCTCTGCGGCGCCATGGCCGCCATCGCCAGCGAGACCTTCACCTCGGTGAGCGCGCCGATTCAGCACGCCGCCATCGAGGCGTTTCGCGGCAGCCCGGAGATCGAGCGCTATCTCGAGCACTGCCGCGCCATCCTGCGCGTACTCGGTTCGCACAGCGCGAACGTGCTGCGCGAGGCGGGCTGCAGGCTGCCGAACGTCGACGGCGCGTTCTACCTGTTTCCGGACTTCGGCGCGTTGGCGCCGCGGCTCGAGGAGCGGGGTGTTCACGACTCGCAGGGGCTGGCCGAGCAGCTGCTGCAGGACACCGGCGTGGCGACGCTGCCCGGCAGCGTCTTCGGGCGTCCGGCCTCCGAGCCGACCCTGCGGCTGTCTTACGTCAACTTCGACGGCGCGGGTGCGCTCGCGGCAGCGTCGGCCGGCGAGCCAGTCGACGAGGCGTTCATCCGCAGGCATTGCCCCGACACGGTGGAGGCCATCCGCCGGATGGCGGAGTGGGCGGCCGGCTGAGCCGGCCACCAAGAGTCGCGGCGGTTGCGTGAGGCACGCATCCCCGCCCCCGCCTGGTGCCTGTCGTCCTCCGACGGCGACTCGCGGCCGCAGCCACTGTGGGACCTCGGCCGTCGGCATCGGGAGCGGCGGACTCGGGTCCCCGGCTGCATCGTTCCGGGTGCGCATTTCCATTACTACGTATTCCGATCCGGATGGAATCAGCGTACGAGCGGAGAAAAGCCTGCCATTCCGGCCGTGAAGCGGGTGGCCGACAGGATTGCGTCGGTGAATCCGATGAATCTGGGGGGAACAACTTCCTACTCGCCGTCGGCAGAGCGGACGAACCATGGGTTTGTGCCGCCAGCCGGTGGCAACCCGGCGCACGCCCCATCTGTAGAGGGCGGATCGCTGCACGGGCGCCGGACGCACCACTGGGTCAAGGTCTCGAGGCCGGGCCCATTTGAACGACTCAATCACCAATGCGCGGAGTCAAATGGCTGGCCAAGCCGGTGAGCCAGGCAGTTGCACTCGCTCTGGAACAGGGGGGGAGGATCGATCGGATGTCAGCGGTCCTGAATGATTGCCAGTCGCGCAGTCGAATGCGCGTCATCACACGGCGGCTTCGCTACTCGGCCCTGATGAGTATCGCAATCGCCACATCGTTGACTCACGCCAACCCGACGCCAAGCACGTCCGACGCTCACGCGTTCAGCGACCTCGGAGGGTCGGGTGCGGACGTCCTGCTGAGGGAGATGCTCGCCGACGAGCACTACACGATCCGGATGAGGGACGCGATGCGAGCGCGGCCAGTTGGTGCAGAGAGCGCCTCTGCTGGGTCAATCACGGCGCAGCCGGCCTACAAGTTTCCGCTCAGCGCGACCGACTTCGCCCCCGCCAGCCAGCGCGCGGCGCCAGAACGGCTCGCAGCCATGTCCGCAACACCGGAGGGGCGCGCTCAGCTCGCAGAGTTGTACCGACAGATACAGCAGGCCATCGAGGCGAGTCCGGATGTTCGAAAGAACAACCTGGCCACCGCTGTCGCGATTCTCCTTGGCTCGAGCATTCAAGTCGTGTCCCGGAGGACATTGGCTGACGCCGAGGGCGTGAGTCTCCTGCGCGCCGTCAACGATGCAATCGCTGGCGCACCGAGCTTCAAGGGGATGACGCAACAGCAGCGCACCGACGCCTACGACGCGTTTCTCGTCACCGGCGGACTGATCGCCAGTCTCCACGCCGCCGCTCAGCAGACCGAGGCCCCTGCCGCCGCCTCGCGCGCCAACGATCTCGCCGCGATCGCGCTTGACCGATTCGGGTTCCCGGTAACGTCATCGAGCCAAGACGAATCCATCTCGTCGACGAACTCTGGCGAGGCCGATCGTCCCGGTTCCCCGACGGAAGAAGCGCCCACCGCGGGCGACATGCTGGACGGCATCTATTCCGGTCTGGCGATCGGACTCCACATTTCGGCGCTCGGGACGGTGGACCGGGACGTCTCGGTGACGTACGTGACGTTCTACCCAGACGGCAAGGTATACCGACGGGTGCCGGAAGGCGGCCTGGAGGGGTGGGACAGATCCGGCGCCGAGCGAGAGAGCCCGGGACTGTGGGGCACTTATAGACCGGTGGCTCCAGGGCGCTGGCAGGTCACGTGGAACGAGTCGCACCGGGTCCGGATTGTCGAGCAGGACGGACAAGGCCTGACCTATGAAGATCGCTCCGTCTTCCCGGTCGCTTCCTGCGAGGGACTATTGCTGGAGGGGTTCTATCTGAGACCCGGGTCGCTTGACTCCGGGTACCCGCCGAGCTGGATCTCGTTTCGCCGAACCGGAGAGTTCCTGGACCATGAACTCATCGGCGAGTTGGCCTACCAGAATCTCGCGATGCCAGATCCGCGTACGATCGCCGGCGGTCAGGGCAAGTATCGCATTGGGCGCAACACGCTGTACCTCGACTACGAAGGAGGTCGCCAGGTGCGAGTCGAGATTCATGCCTCGCAGGAAGACCTGCGGATCTCGCCCGTGCCAGCCCTCTACGTCAACGGCGCCCGGCTGGTAAACGTGAGTGACGTAACCAGCGATCCCCCTTAGCGGCTTCCAGGCATCGGTAGGATCCCACGCCGGGCCAGGGGCCCGGGCCGATGCCGGAAATGGATTCGATCCCGGAGGTCGTCATGCTGCATCCCAGGTCTTCATTGGGCTCGCTGCTAGCCTTCCTTTTCGTGGTCCGCATCCCGGCCGGATTTGCTGAAACCCAGTGCGACTGCGTCGACGCCTACGACATCGCATCCCGCCGTGCCGAGGTCACTGCCGCGATTCAGGCCTACGAGAACAGCATTCGAGAGTGGTCCCGTTCCACTGCGCCGACGGCAGCAGACGAAGACCAGAGACGAGACTTCCAGGAGCGCGAAATCAAGCCCGCATTGGAGAAGGCGCGATATCTCAATGCCACGCCCGCCAGCGCCGTGACCGGTCCTGACTTGATTGGGCGATGCACGACCGAAAACTCCTCGCCCAGTGCCTGCATGAAGGAGTCCACCGACGTGCACGAGAGCGTCCATATGGCGCAATGCACGGCTCTCGGGCATCGGCGCTGGAGCAGCCTCGAGGATTACGCAAGAGAGGAGATCGCTGCCTACCATGCGGAATTGGCGTGGCTACGGGAGGCGTATCGGCGACTCCGGTCCGAGTGCGAGTTCGAGCTTGCGTTCGATTCGACGATCCATGGTTACAACGTCGTCTCGAAGTCCACCGCGGGCGCCAGGGTTTCGCTCCGGCTGGATGACAGCGGCCACTTTGAGGGCAACTCAGTGCTCGACTACCGGACAGTGGACACAGGTCCGCCTCGACGGACCCTGGGAGATCCCCTGTTGGCGGCCTTGTTGACGACACAGTGCAAGGCGCCGCCCTATTACACGTGGGAGGGATCGGGCATGACGCAGATCAGCGTTCCACGGAGTGCGTTGATGTGGGCGCAGGACCCGAGGACCGGGAATCGCCATGTGTTCATCGAGTTGAGTCTCCACGTCGGCGAGACGGAAGAGGTCCTGAGATTCAAGGACCGCAAGCGCTGTCTCCCGCCGGTACAGGAAGAAAGGGGAGCCTTCTACAGCGAAGCGTTCTACTCCGACAAGCCCGGCAAGACGATCGGCGGAACGCGCGTCGTCGAGTTCAATGACTGGTATGTGCCGGGCAGCAACGGCAGCTTTGCGGAGGCGGAACTCGTCATCAAGGGGGGCGCAGCTGGCCTTGGCGGACCGGTAAGCGCGATGAAGTCGGCAGAAGAGACGAGGCTGGTTCTCACGAGGAAGTGAAAACGCAGCGGTTTGGCGGGCATCGGGTCGGTGACGGCCAATCCCCGGAGGTCCCACGCAACCAGAATCCGCAGCCGCCGCCTGGAGCGCGACCCGAGTCGAGTTGGCTTCCAAAGATCGGATCCTGGGCCGCTCACGCGCAGAACCGGCTGCGGGGCCAGCTCGCAACAGGCGGACGAGCCGCTGCTGAGACCCATGTATCTCGGTGATGACCGGAAGGTCGTCAGCCTGTATGTGGACCGACACTTAAACCCGCCGTGCTCCGGCTTGGGCGAACGGAAGCGGCGCTGGTCGCGCCGCGCCAAGCCGTCGATTCGCAGTGGCGGGCAACTGGTATCGGTGCCCTGACCGGGGGCTCGACGCAACGGGGTGTCTGCACGATGCACAGCCCTGCGCCGCCGGCCTCGATCGACCTTACCCTCGCCCGGTCATCCCCGCCACCCTGGGCCGCGCGGCGCGATCGAGGTACGCGACGAGGTGCGCGGAGAGCTCGGCCACGTCGTCCTCGGCGCCGTGGATGAAGCTCGACTTCCTGCGACGCAGGTACGGTAGCCCCAGTACGTAGAGGCCGGGCGCGTCGACGATGCCGCGGTCGTGCCTCAGGCTTCCCCGGCGGTCGAGCACCGGCACGTCGAGCCAGGAGTAGTCGGGCCTGTAGCCTGTCGCCCAGACGACGGTGCGCACGTCCCTGCCCAGCTTCACGCCGAGCGACGGAGGCGCACCGACGTCGGTGTCCGGGTAGCGCTCCGCAGGGCCGATCCCGGTGTCGGTGCCGGTTCTCTCCGCCCACTCGTCGAAAAGCTTGAGCAGCCGGTTCATCTTGAGGTCCGCGAGTGCGCAGACGTTGCGCAGCGAGCCCGAGAACTGGGCATGGCCATCGCGGATGCCGGCCAGGCGGCCGACGAGGTCGATGCCCTGGGCCTTCAGCGCGTTCAGGTCGAGCGTCGCGCGCTCCGGGGTGCCGACGAGCTGCGGCGAGGGCACCCGCCGCGCGCGGACCGGGTCGTCGACGTCCTGGATGCGCTGGTCGAGCACGCCGGTCTCGAGCATCCACCACTGCACGTCGCGGCCGCGATAGCTGCGCGGCATCCGAACGTGCTCACCGACGGCGAGCGTCACCGGCCGGCCGCTTCCGTGGATCTCCTGGGCGAGCTGCAGGCCGGTCGCGGAGGCGCCGACCACCAGCACCCCGCCCTCCTCGAGCTGCGCGGGATTGCGATAGTCCTGCGCCGTGACCTGTGCGACTCCGCCCGGCACGCCCTCGGCCACCTTCGGCACGACGGGTACGTTGAAGGCGCCGGTGGCGAGTACGAGCGCGCGGCACAACCAGTCGCCGCGGTTCGTCTCGACGCGATAGCCGTCGGACGCCGGCTCGACGCGGGTCACGGTCGTCTGCGTGACGACCGGCGCCGCGAAGTGCCGGGCGTAACCGCCGATGAACTCGACGACCTCCCCGACCGTCATGTAGCCGTCGGGGTCGTCACCGCGGTAGCGGTACCCCGGCAGCCGGCTCATCCAGTTCGGGGTCAGCAGGCGCAGCGAGTCCCAACGCTCGGCGCGCCAGGAGTTCGCGACCTCGCCGCGCTCCAGCACCACGTGCTCGATGGAGCGCGACGAGAGCGCGTGGCTCATCGCCAGGCCGGAGTGGCCGGCACCGATGACGACGACGTCGACGATGCCGGCCAGCGGCCGCTTGATGCGTGAGACGTTCACGACTTCCTCGTGGTGACCATCACGTCGGTCGGGTTCGTCAGGATGTCGAACACGGCCGAGCGCTTCTGCGACTGCGCAACCAGTGCGGCAATCTCCTCCTCGGTAGCGTCCGCGTCGATCTCGTAATGCACCTTGATGCCGTCGAAGCCGTTGCGGACGGCATCGTCGATGCCGAGGATGCCCTGCAGGTCCATGCCTGCCTCGAGCGTCGCCTTGACGGAGCGCAGCTGGATGTTGCGGTTCTGCGCCACGGAGGCGATGCCCGCGCCGAGGCAGCCGGCCAGGCCGACGAGGATCATCTCGACCGGCGTGGCGCCGTTGTCCTCGGCCGCGAAGACCTCGGGGTGATCTGTGTCGAAGGTGAACGCCTGGCGGTGCTGCTGCTCGCCGCCGAGGCCGAAGAAGCCGTGCACGGTGGCGCGGCTGTGGGTGCCGTTCACCCACTCGCTGGTCGCGCGCCACTTGAAGCGGGCGGCCTCCGGGGCCTCGGTCAGTGCCTGGCGGGCGCCCAGCAGGGCCTCGACGTTGACGCCGTTCGCGGCCATCTTTTCCTGCATTTCCATGTGAGTTGCTCCTCGGAAGTTGGTTTGAGATTCCCCCCGGACCTCGCCGGGCAGGAGCAACTCTGGGCCGGGTCCGTTGGACCCAGCGTGGGATCGACCGTGGAATTTGCTACTCCGGGCGGAACTGCCGGAACGACCAGACCCGCTCCACCGGCATGCCGGCCTCGCGCTGCGCAATGCGCACGGACTCGGCGTCCGGGGCCCTGTACAGGCACATCATTCGCCTGCGGTCTGCCGAGAAGTACGTGCGCACGAAGCGCACGCGGTGGTTCTCGAGGCAGCCGGCCCCGGCATCCTCGATCGCCTGGATGTCTGCCAGCGCGACCGGCTCGTCGAAGCGGCGGGTGACGACCACGTTGGCGCTCTCGAGTTCTGCCTGGTTCGAGCCCGGCGCGTCGTGGATGGTGCCGGGCCAGATGCTGCCGCGCGGCGAGCCCGCCTCGTGCAGCGCGATGCGCACGGACTCGGCGTCAGGCGCCGTGAAGTGACAGAAGAGCTCGCGCCCGTCGCCCGACAGCAGGCTGCCGCGCCACTCGCAGCGGTGGATCGCGAGGCAGCCGCCGGCCGCGGCGAACAGCGCGAGCATGTCGTCGTCCGTCAGCGGCTTTTCCCAGTGTCGCTCCACGAGGATCTCGCTCATCCTTTCTTCCTCCTGCGTACTGCGCGGGCGGTCCCGTCGTCGCCCAGTCTTTCGACGATCTCGCTCGTCCACGCGGCCGCGCCCGTCGAGGCGAGGCGCGCCGCCTCCGCGGCATGCGCCTCCGCAACCTTCGCCTCCCCGCGTTTGCGGCTGGCGTGGGCCAGCACGGCGTGGGAGATCAGCATCTCGGTGGGGCGCTCGAGCAGCGTCGCGCAGTCGAGTGCCTCCCGCGCGCGCGCGACGGCGCTGTCCACCCGGCCGCGCTCGCAGTCGATGATTGCGGTCCGCGTCAGGACATAGGCGAGGCGGTGCTTGGCGTCCGCGATGCGCAGGTCGGCGAGCGCCGCGTCGAGGCCCTCGGACTCGTCGTCGATCGCGTAGTTGCACAGCCCGAGCATCGCGCGTGCGAAGGGCTCCTCGCTGCCCTCGCGGAGCTTGCCGCCGAGCATCAGCAGCTCGTTGCAGCGCTCGCGCGCCGGGATCGGCCGGCCGCGCTGCAGGTCGAGCATGGTCAGGTACTCGTTGGCCTGGTACTCGGCGACGCGGTCGCCGGCCGTCTTGCACAGCGTACGCGCCTCACGGAACAGCTCCTCCGCCTCCTCGAGGCGGTTCTCGTGGAAGCGCAGCATGCCGAGCCCGGCGGCAATGGCGTGATGGTTGAACCCCCGGCGCAGGGCGAGCGCGCTCGCCTCCATCAGCATGGCGTCCGCTTGCGACAGATCGCGCTCGAGCAGCGCGAGGCACTTGCCGGTCTCGGCGACGCCGACGATGTGCGCCTCGTCCTGGCCGCCCCTGACGACCCGCAGCGCCTGCAGACTCTGCTCGCGCGCCGCGGTCCAGTGGCCGTGCTGCCAGCGCACCGTAGCCGCCATGTGGTAGCCGAGCCGCGCGTGCGCGAGTTCGCCGTGGTCGAGCGCCCGCTCGGCGAGCGCAGCATAGTGCTGCGCAGCGGCCTCCCAGTCCGGGAGCGGCCCGGCCGCCAGCAGTATGTCGTTGAGCTCGATCTCGAGTCGCACGCGCTCGGCATCGGGCAGCGCCTCGACGAGCTGCAGCCCCTTGCGGGCAACCGAGACCGCGTCGTCGTTGGCGAAGAAGCGCAGGCACAGGCGCCCCGCCGAGACCATGGCGCGCGCGGCCAGGGCCGGATCCTCGCTCTGGGCTGCGTGGTGCGCGAGGTCCGCGGCGCGCCCGAGATCCTGCGCGGTGTCCTGCTCGAGCAGCTCGGCCACGCGGCGGTGCATGACCTGGCGGCGCATCGGCGAGATGTCGCTGTAGACGGCCCGGGCGATCATCTCGTGCGCGAAGCCGAGGCCGCGATCGGTGGCACGCAGCATGCCGTGCCGCTCGCCCTCCTCGAGCACCGCGGCCACCTTGTCGGCCGGCATGCCCGCGACCTGCGCGAGCCGGTTGAGCTCGATGCGCGGGCTCAGCACGGCCGCCCACTGCAGCACTTCGGCGGCATCCACGCCGAAGCGGGCCAGCCAGTCGCGCACCAGGTCGGCGAGGCTGCCGCTTGCTCCGCCGCGGACTTCTGCCCGGGCCAGCTCGATGGCGAGCAGCGGGTTGCCGCCCGACTCGCGGGCGAGGCGTGCGGCATCGGCACGGGGCACGAGGGAAGCGATCAGCGCGGCCGCGTCCTTCGCCGGGAGCGGCTCGAGCGGCACCTCCGTCAGCACGTTGTCGCGCCGCAGGCCGCGCAGCGCAAGCTGCATCGCCGCGTTGTCGCCGAGCTCGCCGCTCCGCGCCGCCGCCACGCCCAGCACGGGCCGGTCGCGGTTCATGCGCAGCACGTAGTGCAGCGCGGCGGCGCTCGACTCGTCGCACCAGTGCACGTCGTCGAAGATGAGCACGACCGGTCGCTCGGCAGCCTCGCGGGCCACGAGCGCGTTGAGCCCGGCGAACAGCCGGTCGCGGTTGCCCTCCTCGCCCGCGCCGAAGATCGACTCGACATGCCCGCTTCCGAGGGCGCGCAGCGCGTCGATCCAGAGCGCGAACGGCCGGATGGCATCCGACTCGAATGCGGCCGCGTGCAGCACGAAGGCGTCGCGATCGCGTGAGAGCGCGTGCAGGTGGTCGAGCAGCCGGGTCTTGCCCATCCCCGGTGCGCCGGTGAGCAGCATCAGGCCGGCGCGGCTGCGGGCAACGCCGCGCTCGAAGGTCCGCGTGACGAGCTCGACCTCTGCCTGGCGCCCGATGAGACCGCGACCGGCCGGGCGGGCGGGGGCGGCTTCCGGGCCGGGGGGCGGCAGAGCCGGCGCCCGCCTGGGCGGCGTGTCGATGCGCGGCGGGCGGCGCGCTGCGAGCAGCGCGCCCGAGGACTCGGCGCCGACCTCCTTGAGCATGCGCAGGCCGAGCTGGTACTGCTCCTCGGCCTCGGCCGGCTGGCGGGAGGCATTCAGCAGGCGGATCAGCGTCGCACGGTACGACTCCTCGTACGGGAAGAGTCCCACGAGCGCCCGTGCATGCGGCAGCGACCGTTCGGGCTCGTCCGCCAGCCGCCGCAGGAGTTCCGCAAGGAGTACGGCGCAATCGCGCAGGGCCTGCTCGCGCTCGGCCACGCACCAGGTGTGGAAGTCGTGGAAGTTCGAGAACTCGAGGCCCTCCAGGAAGTTGCCGCGGTAGCGGGCCGCTGCCTCCTCCAGCGCCGCGACAGGCACCGCGGCGAGGTCGCCGGCGACCAGCTTCCCGAGCTCGCGCACGTCGATCGACACGTCAGCCGACTCCATGCCGACGGTGTTGCGGTCCGCGACGATCCGCGGGTGCTCGCCGACGTCGACCAGCTGCCTGAGCTTGGACAGGCTCCAGCGCAGCGAGCCTCTGGGGTCGTCCGGCACCTCCCACAGGAGTTCGCACAGCTGCTCGCGGCGGAAGCGTCGCGGCTGCAGGGCGAGGTAGGCGAGGAGCGCACGCGTCTTCTTGGACGGCGGCAACTGCAGTGCCTGGCCGTCGCGGCGCACCTCGAAATCGCCGAGGAACCTGAGTTCCAGCCCCCCCATGCCGAAATCACCAGGCCAATGAGGACCTTACTTTAGACACGTCCTCGCCGGACCCACAACCCGAGGGTGCCCCGCCGCACTGCGGCAGGAAATACCACGGTCGCTCCAACGCTGGATTCACCGCTGGCCTCGCAGCATGGCGCCACGGAATTCGAAACGTGGAACCCGAAGAGGAGAACCGCCATGTACGTCGCTTCAGCCACCCGCCACAGCCTGGTCACCTTCGTCCTGCTCGCCACCATCGCCGCGTTGATGGCCACCGGCCTCGGCGCCGCCGGCCCGCGCGCCGGTTCCACGAGCACCGCGACGTCCACGGCCGCCCTGCCGCGGCTGCCCGAGGTCGTGGTGACCGCGCCGCGCCTGCCGGCTTGAGGAGATCGCCATGACCCGCTACGCCAACATCCTCGAGACGATCGGCAACACACCGCTCGTCCGGCTCGACAAGCTCTCGCCGCCGGGCGTTCACGTGTGGGGCAAGGTCGAGTCCTTCAATCCGCTGGGCTCGGTCAAGGACCGCATGGCCCGCGCGGTCATCGAGCAGGCCGAGCGCAGCGGCGAGCTCCGACCCGGCCAGACGGTCGTCGAGGCCACGAGCGGCAACACCGGCATCGGCCTCGCCATGGTCTGCGCCCGGAAGGGCTACCCGCTCGTGATCGTGATGGCGGAGAGCTTCAGTCTCGAGCGCCGCAAGCTGCTGCGCTTCCTCGGGGCGAAGGTGGTGCTGACGCCTGCCGCCGAGAAGGGCACCGGCATGCTCAACAAGGCCATCGAGCTGGCCGAGCGGCACGGGTGGTACCTGCCGCGCCAGTTCGAGAATGAGGCCAACGCCGAGATCCACACCCGCACGACGGCGCGGGAGATCCTGGACGACTTCGCCGGCGAGCCGATCCACGCCTTCGTCTCCGGCTTCGGCACCGGCGGCACGCTGCTCGGCGTGGCACGCGGGCTCAAGGCCGCCGATCCGTCCATCCGGATCGTCGCCGCCGAGCCGGACAACTCACCCGTGCTCGGCAGCGGCATTCCGCAGCCGCGGGATGCCAACGGTACGCCGAGCGAGAGCCACCCCTACTTCCGGCCCCACCTGATGCAGGGCTGGAGCCCGGACTTCGTCTCGAAGCTCACGGAGGACGCCCGGGACGAGAAGCTGATCGACGAGATCGTGCCGGTCGACGGCAACGAGGCGCTGCGTTTGGCCCGCGGGCTCGCCACCGAGGAAGGCATCTTCGCCGGTACCTCCAGCGGTGCGACGCTCGCCGCGGCGCTCGAGGTGGCGCGGCGCGCACCGCCCGGCAGCCACATCGTCTGCATGCTGCCCGACACCGGCGAGCGCTACCTCTCGACGCCGCTGTTCGAGGGCATCGGCGAGGAGATGAACGACGACGAGATCGCCATCTCGCGCTCCACGCCGGGCTATCGCTTCGACACGCAGATCGTCTGCGCCCTGCCGGCGGCGCCGGTGCAGCAGCCGGTGCAGGTTGCACCGCTCGACGCGGAGGCGGAGTCCTTCGTCATCGGCGTCGTGCAGGACTGCCCGGTCGTGATGTTCGCGCTGGAGTGGTGCGAGTTCTGCTGGGCGGTCCGCAAGCTGTTCGCGCGGCTCGGCATCGCCTACCAGAGCGTCGACCTCGACTCGGTGGCGTTCCAGAAGCGCGACCTGGGCGTGAAGATCCGCGCGGTGCTCAAGGACCGCATCGGCTCGCCGACCATCCCGCAGGTCTACATCGGCGGGAAGCACGTCGGCGGCTGCACCGAGCTGTTCGACGCCATGGCGGATGGCTCCCTGCACGAGAGGCTCGACGCCGCAGGCGTCGAGTACGACCACAGCGTCGACCTCAACCCGTACAGCCTGCTGCCGAAGTGGGTGCACCCGCGCAAGACCGCGTGAGCGGCCGCGCCAGGAGACAGTCATGATCGAGAACGTACCCGTCATCGACATCGCCGAGCTCGAGAGCCCCGCGGCACTCGACGCCATCGACCGTGCCTGCCGGGAGTGGGGCTTCTTCCAGGTCACCGGACACGGCATCGACCCGTTGCTGCTGGCGAGCATCTTCGCCGTGTCGCGCGAGTTCTTCGCGCGGCCTGCGGCCGAAAAGCGCCGGATCCACCGCGACGCCGACAACCCCTGGGGCTTCTTCGACCGGGAGCTGACCAAGAATCGGCAGGACTGGAAGGAGATCTACGACTTCGGCCCCTCCGATGGAGACAAGCTGAAGCCGCGGTGGCCAGCGGGAACGCTGCGGCTGCGCTTCGAGCCGGTGATCCGCGCCTACTACGCGAGCTGCAAGGCACTGTCCCTGCGGCTGCTGTCGGCCATCGCCGTCAACCTCGGAGTCTCCCCGGACGAGCTCACCTGGCGCTTCGAGGGAGCGCACACGAGCTTCCTGCGCCTGAACTACTATCCGAAGCATCCGCTCGCGCCTGCGGACGACGACCGGCCCTTCGGCGTGGGCGAGCACACCGACTCCGGCGCACTGACGCTGCTGCTGCAGGACTGGCAGCCGGGTCTCGAGGTTTGTCGCGACGGCGAGTGGCACCTGGTCGAGCCGCGCGCCGACGCGCTGGTCGTCAACATCGGCGACATGGTCCAGGTCTGGTCGAACGACCGGTACCGCGCGGCGGTGCATCGTGTCGTGACGCACCCCTTGCGGGACCGCTACAGCGTGCCTTTCTTCCTGAACCCGACCTGGGACACGACCTACGAGCCCCTGCCGACGACGCTCGGCGCGGGCGAGCCCGCGCGCTATCGGCGCATCCACTGGCGCGAGTTCCGCACGCTGCGGGCCGCCGGCGACTACGCCGACCTCGGCGAGGAAGTCCAGATTTCGCATTACAGACAGTGACGGAGGATCTGCATCATGGCATTCATCGACACGACGAGACCCGGGGACGCGGAAGGCGAAGTGGCCGCTATGTACCTGCGCCAGCAGGCTTCCTGGGGATACGTGCCCGACTACGCGATGGCGTTCTGCCACCGCCCGGAGGTGATGGCCCGCTGGGGACGGCTACTCGCCGAGATCAGGCGGCCGATGGACACGCGCCGCTTCGAGCTCGTGACCTTCGTCGCGGCGGTGGAGTTGGGCAATACGGCCTGCTCGCTCGCGCACGGCAAGGCGCTGCGGCCGTTCTTCAGCGACGAGCAGATCGTCGCGATCGGCGCGGGACGCCTCGACGGCGTGCTCGATACGGCCGAGCAGACGATGGTCTGCTATGCGCGCCAGGTCGCCAGGGACGCCTCGCGGGTGACGCCGGAACACGTCGCGGCGCTCAAGGCGTATGGCTTCTCGGACGCGGAGGTGTTCGACATCGCGGTGACGGCCGCTGGCCGGGCGTTCTTCACGAAAGTCCTCGACGCCCTCGGCGTCGAGGCGGACTCGCCCTTTCTCGCGGTCGATCAAGCCTTCCGGGACCCGCTCACGGTCGGTCGCCCGATCGGCACGGCCGAGCCGGAGAGGATGCCGGAGCCCGAGCCGATGGAGGCGATGGGCTGAGCAGCGGCAGGCGTCCCTCGACATCGCCCGCGCAGAATCGCTCGACGAACGCGAGCGCGAGGTCGCGGTGACTCGTCATGGGGTCATCGCGCGAGTGCACCGGGGCGCGAGCGAGGCTGGAACGTGGTGGCCGTCATGCCGCCTTTCGCGAGGCAGGCGCGGATCTGTCGGAGTGCCTGCCCGATGGCCGGCAGGAACTGCACGACGTTCAACGAGAACACGCGGTCGTAAGCGGCCGGTTTGCCAGCCTCCTCGGCGAGGCTCGCGAGGCGGACCTCGGCGCGGCCGGGTGCACCCTTCGCCCGGCGAGATGTGCCAAGGCGTCGAGAGGTCTAGGCTTGAGGTTGTCGAGGGAGCCGCGGCCGCGCGGCCGCGGGCCAGCCATGTCACTTCGGCGAGGCAACGGTCGACTCTTCTTCGCGGCGCAGTCAGCCTGGGCGGTGCTGCTCGCGGCAGCGCTCGTGTCCGGTGGATGGGCGCAGGTGGCTTCCCCGGACGCCGCAGCGCCGTCTTCCTCCCCCGCGCCTCCGGCAGAGGCGTCGGGCGGCTCGCCGGCCTGCCCCGAGGGCACCATCCACGACATCCAGCCGCAGGACGCCATCGTCGCGCGATTCTCCGGCAAGGACGCGCGGATCTTCGTCGAGTCGTGCCTGGAACACGGTCCGGCCGGGCAGACGGCCGACTTCGACCTGGTGCTGGTCCTGAGCGGCCCGGACGTCATGGGGGGCATCGTCGCAGTGATCGCGAAGGGCGAGTGCCCGCTCGGCCACAAGTTCCTCGGGCTGATGGAGTTCATCCATGCGGAGCAAATGGTGCAGCTGTTCCAGCAGCACCCGGCACTGCAGGCGGTCGAGCACCTCGACCTCGACGCGCTGACTCGACTGGCCGAGGCCGGGGAACCGGTCGCGGCGTTTCACGTCGGCTTCGCGAAGGCGATGGGCTGGGGCACGGAGCGTGACCGGCCGGGCTCGATCGCATGGCTGCGCCGCGCCGCGGAAGCCGGCTACGAGCCGGGCATGCTCGCGCTCGGCATGGCCCTCGCCGGTCCGGGTGTCCTCGATGAACAGCTCCTGCCGGTCGGCAAGGAGCGTCCGCGCGATGCCGAGACCGACCTGGTGCAGGC
>Ga0111152_1071_pt1 | contig 15127 bp, 18 predicted proteins | sample DeeMarSeWOR28_12_FD_80254 | JGI IMG/M metagenome (GOLD analysis project Ga0111152, IMG submission 80254) | Gammaproteobacteria bacterium SG8_30
CATCGCGGTCGCGGGCCCGGATGGGGAGCCCAGGGTCAGCCTGTCTGCAAACGCACTGCTCGGCGCGCGACACCTCTACGTTCTGCTGCGGGGCAGGACGAAGCTCGCGAAGCTCGAATCGGCGATGGGCGGCGATCTGCCAGTGGCGCGCGTGCTCTGTGGCCGCGCCGCTGCAGTCCACGTATTCGCCGGCGACTGACCGGGAGACCTGTGATCGACATGACGCCTCACCCCGTTCTTGCCGAGGTCACCGGTCGCGTCGCGGAGCGCAGCCGCGACGCACGCCTCGAGTATCTCGATCGCATGCGCCGGGCGCGCTCCGCAGCGCCGCAGCGCGCGAGTCTGCCCTGCTCCAACCTGGCACACGTGTTCGCTGCCGCAGGCGAGGACAAGGCCTCGCTCAAGGGCCGCCGGGGACCGAACGTCGCGATCGTGACGGCCTACAACGACATGCTCTAGCGCTATCCGGACCTGATCCGTGCGGCGGCGCGGCAGGCCGGCGCGACCGCCCAGGTCGCCGGCGGCGTGCCGGCGATGTGCGACGGGGTCACGCAGGGCCGGGAGGGCATGGAGTTGTCGCTCTTCTCCCGAGACGTGATCGCCCTGGCAACCGCCGTCGCCCTGTCGCACGCGAGCTTCGACGCGACGCTGTTGCTCGGCGTGTGCGACAAGATCGTGCCGGGCATGCTCATCGGAGCCGCGAGCTTCGGCCACCTGCCGACCCTGTTCGTGCCGGCCGGACCGATGCCGAGCGGCATTCCCAACACGGAGAAGGCGCAAGTCCGCCAGGCATATGCGGAGGGCCGCGTCGGCGCCGAGGCACTGCTCGAGGCGGAGGCAGCTTCCTACCACGCTCCCGGGACCTGCACTTTCTACGGCACGGCCAACTCGAACCAGTTGCTGCTCGAGGCGATGGGACTGATGGTCCCGGGCGCAGCCTTGATCAACCCCGGTACCGCGCTCAGGGACGCGCTCACACGGGCCGCAGCCTGGCGCGCTCGGCGGGACCGGTATCGATGGCCGAAATCATCGACGAGCGCTCGATCGTCAATGCCGTCGTCACGCTCATGGCGACTGGTGGCTCCACCAATCACACCTTGCACCTCGTTGCCATGGCACGCTCCGTCGGCCTGACGCTGACCTGGGAAGACATGGCTGAGCTGTCGTCGGTGACTCCGCTGCTGGCACGGATCTATCCGAACGGCGCCGCAGACGTCAACCACTTCCATGCCGCCGGGGGTTTCGCCTTCCTGGCGCGCGAACTACTTGCGGCAGGACTGTTGCACGGCTCAGCCCGAACCGCATGGGGCACGGAGCTCGGTGAATGTGCCCGCCTGCCGGTGCTCGTGGACGGCCGGCTCGACTGGCGGGAAGCTCCGGCACGCCCGGTCGATTCGGCCGTACTTCGCGGGATCGATGAGCCGTTCGCCGCGGACGGCGGATTGCGCCTGCTCAAGGGCAATCTGGGCCGCGCCGTGGTCAAGACCTCCGCCGTCCGGCCCGAGTACTGGCACATCGAGGCACCCGCGCGGATCTTCGAGGACCAGGCCGACCTCGAGTCGGCCTTCCGCGCCGGCGGGCTGGATTCGAACTTCGTGGCGGTGGTGCGCTTCCAGGGCCCGCGTGCCAACGGCATGCCCGAGTTGCACAAGCTCACTCCGCTGCTCGGGGCATTGCAGGACCGAGGACACAAGGTTGCCCTGGTGACCGACGGCCGAATGTCCGGCGCCTCGGGGAAGGTGCTGGCAGCCATCCACGCCTCACCCGAGGCACTCGACGACGGCCCGCTCTCGCGCATCGTCGACGGCGACGTGATCCGGATCGACGCCGCGCGCGGAGTCCTAGAGGCGCTGGTCCCTGCGGAAACGCTCGCGTCGCGCCTTCCGGCGCGGTACGACGGGACGCGCAGACAAAACGGCAGCGGCCGCGAGTTGTTCGCCTTGATGCGCCGGTCGGTGACTCCCGCCGACCATGGGGCGTCCTTTGTCCTCGGGAGCAATGAGTCATGAATGCAGACGAGATGCTGTCCCTGTCGCCGGTGATCCCGGTCGTGACGATCCACGACGCAGCGCGCGCCGTTCCCACCGCGCGCGCATTGCTCGCCGGAGGCGTGCGCGTCATCGAGGTGACCTTGCGGACGGACTCCGCGCTGCTCGCCATCGAGCACATCACGCGCGAACTGCCCGCTGTGACCGTCCTGGCCGGTACGGTCTGTCATGCCTCGCAGGTGAAGGAGTCCCTCGCGGCCGGGGCAGCCGCGATCGTCTCGCCCGGCCTGACGGATGCACTCGCGACCGCCGTCGAGGTGGAGGGCGCTGCCTGGTTGCCGGGGGTCGCCACGGCCTCCGACATCCTGCGGGGACTCGCACTGGGCTTCGATCGGTTCAAGCTGTTTCCGGCGAGCGTGGTCGGCGGGCCCGCGGCGCTCAGGGCATTCGCTGCCCCACCGGCGGCATCGAGCGGGAGTCGGTGGGACGCTACCTGGAGCTCGACAACGTCGCCTGCGTCGGCGGCTCCTGGGTGGCTACCGAAAGCCTGCTGAAGAACCGGGACTGGGATGCCATACGCTCCAACGCCGTTTACGTCGCCGGACTCCGGAGGTCCGCGTAGGCCGGGATCAGGAACTAGGCTCTCGCGACAGGTACTGCGCGGCGAGGTACTCGAGGTTGGCCCGTCCAGCGACGCGCATGAACGGAGCCACCAGCATGAGCACTTGATAGACGCCGTGGGCGATCGCGCCCGACGGCTCCTCGCGCCGAGGGTGCCGGACGGTGTCGAAGGACAGCCAGTAGAGCGTCAGCACCGTCACGTTGCGCGCGAGCGCCTCGATCTCAGCAGCCGTCGCCTCCAGCTGCCCGGTTTCGGCGAGGCCGAGGCAGATCCCACGCGACGTCTCGACGGCGCGTGCGAACACGAGCGTCAGTCGATGGCCGGCGCGCCGGTCGCGCGACATGATCCCCGACAGGTCGCGGAACAGGAAACGATACTTCCAGATGGCCTCGAAGATGACGTGCAGCAGAAACCAGGCATCCTCGACCTCGCGGGCCCGCCACGTGTCCGGAGGCATCAGCTCCTCGATCTCGCCCACGAACTCGTCGAGCAGCGCCCCGGTGAGCTGGTCCTTCTTGCGGAAGTGATAGTGGAGGTTGCCGGCGCTTATTCCGACCTCGGTGGCAATGAGCGTGGTCGACACGTTCGGCTCGCCGAGCTCGTTGTAGAGCCTGAGGGTCGTGTCCAGGATCCTCCGGCGCGTCTGTCGCGCCGGCCGGGTTGCCGGTTGGCCAGGCATAAAAAAGCGCCGGTGCACGTCGGTGACCCGATCGTACACCAGCGCCGAGGGGGGATCAGTCAGTGTCTATCCGCGCCCGGCTCAGGCGGCTTTGCGCTTCGCGGTCTTCCTGCGAGGCGCACGACGCTTGGCAGCGGTCTTGGTCTTGGCCTTGACCTTGACCTCGCGTGACAGGCGGTCGACCTTGCGCGACAGCTTCTCCACCTCGTCCGCGGTCGGCAAGCCGATGCCGTGGATGACCCTGTTCATGCCTTCCTGGAAACGCTCGTTGACCTCGTTCACGCGCTCGGAGGCGACGTCCTCGAAGCGGTCTACGGCCTTCTCGGTCCGCGCACGCGAGCGCTTCGTCAGCTTCCCGCCTTCCCTGAAAGCGAGGTCGACGACTTTGCCCAGTTCGTCACGGGTAGTCGTCCAGGCGTTCATGTTCGCCTTCCAGATGTTCTCGGCCGACTTGCGTGTCGCCTTGCCGAAGTCACTGGTCTTGAGCTCGTTGATGAAAGTGTTCACGTTGTCGATCATGGCTGTCTCCTGGCGGGCTTTCGCACGTGTTGCCGGGATCTCCAATCGCCCGCCGTGCCGTCCCATGAGTGAAGTTTCGGCATTTGCGCTAGGGAGTGCACCCTAGCCGGAGATGACTTGCGGGCTCTCGCGGCAGGGCCTAGAGGGCCGCGAACCAGCGCTCGATGGCGAGGCGCTGGCGGGCATCCGGAAAGGGTGGCGAGGCGGCGTCCAGGTTGTCTTTCGCATGGTCCGGATTGCGGGTCCCTGCGAGGGCTACCGTCACAGCCGGATCGCCGAGCACCCACTTGAGGAAGAGCTGCGCTGCGCTCCTGCAGCCGAGCTCCGCGGCCTCGGGCGGCAGTCCGTGGCCGCGCGCGCGATCGATCATCGCGCCTTTCGTCAAGGGCCGGTTCACGAGTACGGCAGCGCCGCGATCGCGGGCCAAGGGCAGCAGCCGCTCGCCCGCCTCGGGCTCGGCCAGCGAATAGTTCACCTGCAGGAAGTCCGGCCGCGCGGAGCGCAGTGTCCTCTCGAGATCCTCGTGAGCCGACGCCTGCCAGTGCGTAATGCCGAGGTAACGCACTTCGCCGGCGTCACGGGCTGCCTGCAAAGTCGCCCAGTGCGTGTCGAAATCGACCAGGTTGTGGACCTGGACTAGGTCGAGCGTGTTCCGGCGCAGGTACCGCAGCGACGCCTCCAGCTGGCGCCTGCCGGCCTCCCTCCCCCGCGTCCATACCTTGGTGGCCAGGAACGCGCCACCGCCCGGATCGGTCGCGGCGAGGATGTCACCGATGCGTTCCTCGGCGCGACCGTACATGGGCGAGGTGTCGATCAGCCGGCCACCGGCGCTCAGGAAACGGCTCAGCGTCGCGGTAGCGGAATCGTACTCGGACCCGTCCGGCGGCACGTCGAATGCCTGCCAGGTCCCGAGACCCACGGCCGGGAGCGACTCGCCGGAACCAGGGATCTCCCGAGCTTGCGGCCCGTTCTGGCCTGCCAGGGTGGTTCCAGGCAGGGCGGCCGCCGCGCCGATGAGGCGGAGGGCTTCCCGACGCGTGAGCGCCCTGCATGGTCCCTCGCGCTCGAGTACCGAGTTCGACCTCATTGTCCCGCCCGATCTGCCCGGACACGACATGAGGGACCACCCACGCACCCGCTGGTTCCCGTCGCCATCTCAGGATCCGGGAGAGGCCGGCCCGGCGGCCCCCTCCTGCCGGGCATAGGCCCGACCGAGAGCCACCCCGACTCCCACCAACACCACCATCACGCCGCCGCTCAAAGTGCCGAAACCCGCCAGCAGCATCCCCTTCGCCTGCAACAGCCCGTGGAGCCAGCTCGCGCCCATGTCGCTGCCACGCTGGATGACCGTGTCGATGAAGTTCTTGGCCTTGTACTTCGTCTCCGGGTCGACTGCGGTGAACAGCACCTCGCGCGAGGGCTTGGCTACGCCGAACTCGCCGGACCTTCGCACGACCTGGGTCACGGCCAGCGGAATCAGGAACGGTGCGAGCACGAGCCACACGAAGCTTCCCAGCGCGATGACCGGCATCGTGACCAGCGCGCCCGTCAGACCGATCCGGCGGATGAGCCGCATCGTCACGACGCCCTGCAACACGAGCGCAACGACGTTGACCGCCAGGTCCAGGCGTGCGAAGAACGCCGTCCGGGCGCCGGTGTCCGCGTACATGGCGGAGGCGAGCTTCTGCAGCTCGAGGTACATGAAAGTCCCTACGACGGAGCCGAGGGCCACAACTGCGGCGATCCCGAGCAGGTAAGGCGAGCGAGCGAGCAGCGTGACGCCAGCCAGGAAACCGCCGCCGATCGGCTCGGCGCTCTCGGCGGCCGTGCCGGGCGGCTCGCCATGTCGCTCCACCGACCAGTGCGCCAGCGCGCGGATGCAAGGGACCGTCGCCAGCAGCAGGGACATCGAGATGAACACGAGTCCGGCCGTGCCGATGCCCTCGGCAACCCAGTGGGTCAACAGCGGCCCGACGATGGCGCCGGCACTGCCGCCGGCCGCGATCGGACCGTACAGGCGCTTGGCCTCTTCGCCGCGAAACACGTCGGCCATGAAGCTCCAGAACACCGAGACCACGAACATGTTGAACACGGACAGCCAGACGAAGAACGTGGCAGCCGTGACCGCCGAGCCCGGGTCGAGCCGGAATGCGACGAAGAACGCGAGGAGGTTGGCCGCGAAGAAACCGTAGACGACCGGAAGCAGCCTGCGCTTGCTCACGCGTGCGACCAGCGCGCCGAACATGGGGGTGATCGCGACCATGACGAGGAAGGTGGCGGTAAACAGCAGCGGCAGCCGCCCGAGTCCCGCGGTGGCCGCCATCGCGTCGCGCACGGGTCGCAGCAGGTAGTAGCTGCAGAGCAGCAGGAAGAAATACGAGAATGCGAGCGCAACGGCCCGCTCCTCACCGGGACGCGCGCCGAGCAGCGAGCGGATCACGGCCGCGGCGGGCACGTCAGAGAAGCGTCGCGGAACCGGCCAGGTGCGGCCGATGCCCGTCGCCCTGCCTCAGGACGAAGCTGCGCCGGCCCTCTTCGCGCCAGTGCTCGAGACGAACTTCCGAGGGCAGGAAGAGCGGCAGCTTGAAGTCGACCTGCACGCGGCAGGGGTCCCGCGTCAGCTCGGGCTCGAGACAGGCTAGCGACCGTGCCATGGACCACATGCCGTGGGCCACCGCACGCTCGAAACCGAAGCGTCTGGCACTGAAGTCCGACCCGTGGATCGGATTGAGGTCGCCGGAGACCGTTCCGTACCGCCGACCGATCGAACGCGGGGCGTGGAAGCCTTGTTCCGAGACGGCCGCGCCGCCGGGCGGTCTGGGCACCCGCAGCGAGGCGCGCGCGGCGCGCGCGGCGCCGGCCGCGCCTCGGCGCCGGCGTGCCAGGAGAGTGCAGCGCTCCGCCCAGACTGCGGCGCCCGACTCCCGGAGCTCCGTGAAGAGGTCGAACTCCTGGCCCCGATCGGTGTCGCGGTGGCCCTCGACCCAGCAGGCGATCGCGTAGATCCCGTCGGCAGAGAGGGGGCGATGCCACTCGATCTCGTTGGCCACGTGAACCAGCCCCATGAGCCTGACCAGGAATGCCGGGTGCGTCATGAGTGCCAGGTGCAACGGCATTGCCAGCACGTGCGGATAGGCGATGGGCAGCAAGTCGCCGCGGGGAAACCCGCAGACCTCGCGATAGCGGTCCAGGTGCCGGCGCGAAATGACCACCGTCTCGATTTCTCCCTCGAGCCGTGGCACCGTCTGACCTTCGGGCACGTTGGGCGCCCTGCGCGCGAAGACCGCGCTGGGGTAGAACCTCAGCACCGAGGGGGGGCGTGCGAACCTGAGGCTGACGGCGGCTCTGACCACTGGACTCACCCGGGCGGGGGCCGCGACTTCCCCGCCGGGTCGTCGTCAGTCGACGACCCGATCGATGGTCAGCGTGATGCGGCCCGTGGAAGCCGGATCATAGCGGACCTCGCCGTACAGGTCCCCGCTCGAGGCGACGGGCCGCCCGGTCAGCGATACGCGCGCAACCAGCTGCAGATCGTCCACTTGTCGGAGCGACGTCCCCGGGATCATCGCATTGGCGTCGGTGAGGTTCACCTCGAGCGGCAACTCGGCACTCGAGCGGCGGATCGCAGCCAGCGGCGGACCCCCCGCCGCCCCACGCGCCAGCACGAACAGTGGCGCTGCCGCAGGGATCTTCCCTGCCAGCCCAGGTGCGACGACGATGCGCAGCGCAATGCCGTCTCCCGCAGCGGCCGGATCGCCGGTCGACGCGGCGGCTGGCGGCACCGCCGCTGCCATCGCGACCTGGGGCGGCGGGGCATCGGCCACCGTCTCCGGCAGACCGCCGAGGCTGGCATCGATCTCGGCGAGGCGCGCATTCAGGATCTCCATGATCTCCGGGGGTCCGCCTAACTCCTTCAGCGTCGCCCAGCGCTGGCGGGCGGTCTCGAGATCCTGCTTGCGGTAGGCGGTCACGCCTCCGTACCACAGCGCCTTGTCGTTGTCGGGCGCCATGGCCACCGCGCGCTCGAAGAGCTGGCCGGCCTCCCCCTCGAACTCGCTCTCGTCGACCAGCACACGCGCCTCGGCATAGCCGAGCATGGCCTCGACGTTCTGACCGCTCGTCAGGGTATAGGCCTGCGTATAGGCCTTGAGCGCCTTCGGGTAATCGCCCATCACCACGTAGGTCCGACCGAGCATCATCCAGCCTTCCAGGTCACCCTGTCCGCGTGCCAGCCGCTGCTCGAGCTGCTCCGCCACCTGGCTGAGGGAACCGCCGCCCGAGTGCGTTCCCGCTGCCTGCTGCAGCTGGGCCTGCTCGTCCCACGGCCAGTCGCTCAGCGTGAAGTACAGGATGAAGGCGGCGACCGGAACGGCGACGACCACCGTGATCGCGGCGGCCTGGGACGCGCCGACAGGCTTGCCTTGCTCGTCCGGGCGCGGCCGGACCAGAGGCAGGGCGACGAGCACGACGGCGAGTACCGCCAGGACGGCGGCGATGGCGATGAACAGGCTCACGGAGTCTCCGTTTCAGGGTCTCGTTCGAGGGCTTCCGGGTTCTCGCGCGCCGCGCGCGCCCGCCGGACGATCACGAGGGCCGCGGCGCCGAGACCGCCTGCCAGCAACAGCACGGGCGCCGCCCACAGCAGATAGGTGCGCGGCTTCACCGGCGGGTTGTAGAGGACGAAGTCCCCGTAACGAGCCGTCAGGAACTCGTGGATCTCGCCGTCGGTCTTGCCCTCCTCCATCAACTCGCGGACTTCGCGGCGCAGGTCCTGAGCGAGCGTGGCATTGGAGTCGGCAATCGTCTGGTTCTGGCAGACCAGGCAGCGGAGCTCCCGGGTCAGGTGCTCGTACCTCTCCTGCAAGGCCGGATCGTCGAAGGCCCGCTCGGCGTCGATGGCGAAAGCCGCTGCAGACACCGCGAGGGCTAGCGCCGCAATGACCGCGCGCATCACGAGGCACCTCCGGATCCGCTGATCAGCGGCAGGAACTCGCGCTGCCAGACGTCCATAGTCATCGGGCCGATGCGCTTTGCGAGCACCGTACCGTCGGCGGCCACCAGGAAGGTCTCCGGTGCGCCGTAGACGCCCCAGTCGATGGCGACCTGGCCTTCCGGGTCGAAAGCCACGGTCTCGTAGGGATTGCCCAGCTGGCGCAGCCAGCGCTGCGCCAGGCTGCGATCGTCCTTCCAGTTGAGGCCGACGATGGGCACGACGCCGCTCGAGGCAATCATGAGCAATGCCTCGTGCTCCTCCCTGCAGCCACCGCACCAGGTACCCCATACGTTGAACAGGTACATCCTGCCCGCGAAGTCCGAGGTGCCGACGGTGCGCTGCGGGTCGCTCAGGTCCTCGAGCGCGAACTCGGGCGCCGGCTTGCCGATCAACGGTGAGGGGATCATGCGGGGATCGCGCTGCAGGCCGATCACGAAGAACACGACGAGGATCAGGAACAGCACGCCCGGGATCAGGAACTTGAGGTAGCGGCTCATGCCACTCTTCCCTTGAGACCGCCGGTCGCCGGAACGGTGGCGGGCGCTCTGGCCCGGTAGCGGCGATCCGTCATGGACACCAGTCCGCCGAGGGCCATCAGCAGGGCACCGAGCCAGATGTAGCGGATCAGCGGCTTGTACTGCACCCGCATGCTCCACTTCCCGGCGCCGAGGTCCTCGCCGAGCGCGACGAACAGGTCGCGGTTCAGACGCGCGTGGATGCCGGCCTCGGTCATGGGATTGCCGCCCGAGGCATAGAAGCGCTTCTGCGGGTGCAGCGTCTTGACGAGTTTCCCGTCACGGGTGATGACCACCTCTCCCTCTATCGCCCGGTAGTTGGGACCGCGCACGTCGCGCGTTCCCATGAACTCGAACTGGTAGCCCTGCAGGGTAGTCGTCTCGCCCACCCCGAGGCTGATGTCGCGCTCGATGCGGTACGACTCGACACCCGTCACACCGAGTGCAAACAGTCCCACGCCGAAGTGCGCGACGGTCATGCCCCAGAAGCCGGCCGGCGCCTTGCCGAGCTGGCCGCGGTTCTCCCAGACGCCGAGCAGCGTCGAGGAGAGCACCCAGAAGGCCACGGCGAAACCGACGGCGCCCATGTAGTGGACCTCGCCGTAGACGAAGGCAGCAACCAGCAACCCTGCAACGGCCGACACGATGGCCAGGGCCAGCAGCGGCCTCTTCAGGTGGCCGAGCCGCGTCCGCTTCCAGGCGGCGTGCATGCCGACGCCGAGCAGCATCAGGAGCGGGACCATGGGGATCAGGAATGCCACCCCGAAGTACGGCGGGCCGACCGAGATCTTGCCAAGATTGAGCGCGTCCATGAACAGCGGATACAGCGTGCCCAACAGGATCAGGCCGGTCGCCGCCACGAGCAGCGCATTGTTGAACAGCAAAAACGCCTCGCGCGAGGCGAGCTCGAACGCGGCCTCGGACTTGAGCAGCGGCGCACGCCAGGCATAGAGCGTCAGTGCCCCGCCGATCACCGCGATCAGGAAGCCCAGGATGAACAGGCCGCGGGCCGGATCGGTGGCAAATGCGTGGACCGAGACCAGCACGCCCGAGCGCACCAGGAAAGTGCCGAGCAGGCTGAGCGAGAACGCCACGACCGCGAGCAGCAGCGTCCACGTCTTGAACAGGCCGCGCTTCTCGGTCACGGCGAGTGAGTGAATGAGCGCCGCGCCGGCGAGCCAGGGCATGAACGAGGCGTTTTCCACGGGGTCCCAGAACCAGTAGCCGCCCCAGCCGAGCTCGTAGTAGGCCCACCAGCTGCCGAGCGTGATGCCGACCGTGAGGAACAGCCACGCGGCAAGCGTCCAGGGCCGCGCCCAGCGGGCCCAGGACACGTCCGTGCGGCCCTCGATCAGGGTCGCGCAGGCGAAAGCGAACGCCACCGAGAATCCGACGTAGCCGAGGTAAAGCATCGGCGGATGCAGCGCGAGGGCCACGTCCTGCAGCAGCGGATTGAGGTCGTTGCCCTCGGGGGCCGCCGGCACCAGCCGCTCGAAGGGGCTCGAGGTGAACAGCATGAACATCAGGAAGCCGATGCTCACGAGGCCGAGAACGCCGAGCACACGGCTCTTGAACGGCAGCGGCATGCTGCGGCTGAAGGCAGCCACACCCACGGACCACGTGGCGAGCATCAGGCCCCAGAGCAGCAACGAACCCTCGTGGCCGCCCCACACGGCCGAGATCCTGTAGAAGAGCGGCAGGAGCGAGTTCGAGGTCATCGCCACGTAACGCACGGAGAAGTCGAACTGGACGAACGACCAGGCCAGCACGCCGAAGGCGAGCATCAGGAAGACGAACTGGCCGGTGACCGCCGGCACGGCCGCGCGCATCCAGGCGACGTTGCCGCGGGATGCGCCGGCGAGGCCGAAGAAGGCCTGCGCCCCGGAGAGAAGCAGCGCCAGAATGAGCGCGAAGTGCCCGAGCTCCGGTATCACGAGGCACCCCCGGCGGCCGTGGGCGTGTGCAGGCTCTCGGCCACTTCAGGCGGCATGTAGTTCTCGTCGTGCTTGGCGAGGACCTCGTCGGCCTTGAACACGCCGGCGTCGTCCAGGCGGCCGTGGGCGATCACGCCCTGCCCTTCCCGGAACAGGTCGGGCAGCAGGCCCGAGTAGGACACCGGGATCGACCGCGCGTTGTCGGTCACGGTGAAGCGCACCTCGATGCTCCCCGGCGTGCGCTCGACGCTGCCCGCCGACACGAGCCCGCCCAGCCGGAAGGCGCGTCCGGCCGGCGCCTCGCCGGCGCTGATCTGTGAGGGGCTGTAGAAGTACATGATGTTCTCGTTCATGGCCTGCAATGCCACCGCTGTGGCGGCGCCGACGCCGATCACGATCGCGGCAACGGCCAGCATGCGCTTGCGACGGGGTGTCATGAGCGGGTCTCCTCCATCTGCAGACGGCGTGCCGCGGCACGGCGCGCCTCGGCGAGCGCGCGCCGCGCGCTCCACACGTTGTAGACAAGCACCAGGACGACGAGGCCGAAGGCCGGCCACAGGTAGGCGGCGTACCCGCCCATGTAGAAGAAGTCGGCCAGGCTCACAGCGCGAGCTCCTGGCGCAGCCACGCGGCATTGCGCTCGCGGCGGATCACCTCGGCACGCAGCCGCACGAACAGCACCGCGCCGTAATAGAGCATGAAGCCGAACAGCATGGACAGCGCAGGCCACTTCATCTCGATGGACATCGCACCGGGATTGAACATCGTCGAGCCCTGGTGGAGGCTGTTCCACCAAACCACCGAGTAGTGGATGATCGGCAGGTTGATCACACCGACGAGGGCGAGCACGGCGCTCGCCCGGTCCGCACGCTGCGGGTCCTCGATGGACGAGCGCAGCGCGATGTAGCCCAGGTACAGGAACAGCAGGATCAGCTCCGAGGTGAGCCTCGCGTCCCATTCCCACCAGGTGCCCCACATCGGCTTGCCCCAGAGGGACCCCGTCGCGAGCGCACAGAAGGTGAACCATGCGCCGATCGGGGCAGAGGCCGCTGCCACGGCGTGCGCCAGCTTCATGCGCCAGATGAGGCCGATGGCGGCGGCGGTCGCCATGATCCCGTACACCATCATCGACATGATGGCGCTCGGCACGTGGACGTAGAAGATCCGGAAGCCGTCGCCCTGCTGGTAGTCGGCCGGCGCGAGCACCAGCCCCCCGTAGAGGCCGACCAGAATCAGCACGAGTGCGGGCCAGCCGAACCACGGGATGGTCAGTCCGGCGATCCGGTAGAAATGCGGCGGCGAAGCCAGCATGTGAAACCACTTCCACATCAGTCTGTCACTCCATGCTCACCTTGAGCGCGGCAGAGGTTGCGAACGGGCCGAGAGTCAGGCTGAGGATGAACAGCGCACCGAGCAGGTAGAGCGGCCCGGCGGGCTCGTCGCCCATGATGGCCATGTCGACGGCCCGCGCCCCGAAGATCAGTGCCGGCATGGTCAGCGGCAGCACCAGCAGGGAGAGCAGCACGCTGCCCCGGCGGACTCCGAGCGTCAGTCCCGCACCGACGGCCCCGAGGAAGCTCAGGATCCCGGTGCCGAGCAGGAGGGAAGCCACGACCGTCATCATGGCTCCGGTCGGCACGGCGAGCGAGGCGGCGACCAGCGGCGAGGTGACGACCAGCGGCAGCCCGCTGACCGTCCAGTGCGCAAAGGCCTTGACCAGAGCCAGCCACCACAGCGGCTGGCCGGACAGCACGAGCTGCTCGAGCGTTCCGTCCTCGTAGTCGGACCGGAACATGAACTCCAGGGCCAGAAGCGCCGACAGCAGGGCGGCCACCCACACGACCCCGGCGGCCACCTGCCGCAGTTGGGCCTGCTCGGGACTCAGCGCCAGCGGGAAAAGGGTCGTGACCATCAGGAAGAAGACAACCGGCTGCGTCACCTGTTCCCATCGGCGGAACGCGAGCCTCAGGTCCCGCGAATAGAGCAGCCCCCCGGCCTTGAGCAACCCGGTGGTCTGCATCAGTCGAGTTCTGCGAGCCGGGGCTGGATCCCCGGGATATCGAGGCCCTGGTGGGCTGCGAGCAACGCCATGCCACCCGCCGCCGCGTGGTCACCGATCAGGGTCGAGAACAGGCCGACCCCGGCGACGTCGAGGTTGGTGAAAGGCTCGTCGAGGATCCACAGCGTCGCGCCCAGCAGCAGGATGCGCGACATGGCCAGGCGGCGTCTCTGCCCGGCCGAGAGCACCCTCGCCGGCAGGTCCCGGCACCGGAGAATGCCGAGGTGATCCAGCGTACTTTCGATCTCCGTGCCCGACAGGTCCCGTCGCACTCCAACGCCGTAATGCAGGTTCTCGAAGGCCGTCAGGTCGCCCTTCAGGGCGTTCTCGTGCCCGAGGTAGGCGAGCTCCGCGTTGTACTCGTCCCTGTCGCGGCGGATGGACCGGCCCCGCCAGTAGACCTCTCCACCCTCGGCCGGCAGCAGCCCGGCGAGCACCCGCAGGAGCGTAGTCTTGCCGGTGCCATTGGGACCGGCGACGTGCACGACCTCGCCCGGCGAAGCGTCGAGGTCGACGCCCTTGAGCACGTGTCGGTCGCCTCGCCAGACGTGGATTCCGCGAGCGGAGAGATGCTGTGTGTACTGGGCGTCCAAGCCAGTTGACACTCCTGCGCTAAACCGGCGGACTATATCAGACTTACGAACTGGAATTCGTATGTGTGGAGCCGCGCTTCGGTCGTGGATTTCCGCTCTTGCGACCCAGGGCGGTCTGGCCTAGAGGCCGGGGAACGGGCCAGGGCCCCCGAGCTTCCGGGCGGGAGGGCCGCTTCCGGTGCATCCTGTTCGCGCACCGCGCCGTACCAGAGGACCTCTTCCTCTTGGTGCCCCGGACAGGACTCGAACCTGTACGGCCTCGCGGCCAGCGGATTTTAAGTCCGCAGCGTCTACCAGTTCCGCCACCGGGGCCGGTTGCGGTCCCAAAAGAAACGGCCGGTGCTGGACCGGCCGCTTCATTCCGGCTCGGCAGCAGGATACTACTCTTCGCCTGCCGCCCAGTAAGCGGCGATGTCGGCGGCGTCCGCATCCGACACCTCGATCTTGGCCTTGTGCTTGGTCGCACCGCTGGCCACGTCCTTGATCGCCTGGGTCAACTCACCGACGTCAGAGCCCGCAAAGTCCTCGGGAGCGTGACAGTCTGCACAGGCGTCGGCCTTGGCCTTGCCGGCCGCAGCGTCACCTGCCTGCGCCGACCCGACGGCGAATGCCAACGCGGCCGCAGCGGCCGCAACGGTCATAAGTCTCATCATCCACTCCTTGCCGCAAGCCACCACCAGGCCCCATGTTGCACCGCCAAATCCGCCCGCGGCGTCCGTGTTTTCGTCATTCCCCTGCGGAGGACCGCAGCCGCGCGGTCTGCCCGCCCCGATGCTGACCGCCGGTTGCCCGACCGTCTAGACTTTCGTCATGGCCGTCCGGGACGTCATTCGTATGGGGCACCCCCTGCTGCGGCAGGTCTCCGCGCCGGTCGCAGCCTTCGGCACGGCGGAACTGAGGGAACTCGTGTCCGACATGGACGACACGATGCGTGCGTTGAACGGCGCCGGCATCGCCGCGCCGCAGATCGGCGTGAACCTGCGGGTCGTGATCTTCGAGGTGACCGAGAACCCGCGCTACCCTCACGTCCAGCCGATTCCCTACACGGTGCTCGTCAATCCCGTGCTGACGCCGCTCGACGAAGTCATGGAGGAAGGCTGGGAGGGCTGCCTGTCGGTGCCCGGCATGCGAGGCCTCGTGCCCCGCTACCGCCGGCTGCGCTACACGGGTCACGATGCGGACGGGAGACCGATCGACCGCACCGTCGAGGGTTTCCACGCCCGCG
>Ga0111152_1067_pt1 | contig 14932 bp, 13 predicted proteins | sample DeeMarSeWOR28_12_FD_80254 | JGI IMG/M metagenome (GOLD analysis project Ga0111152, IMG submission 80254) | Gammaproteobacteria bacterium SG8_30
CTTTTCGCGACCTGCTCATGAGTCAGGGCGTGATCGCGACCATCCGCCGGACGCGCGGGGACGACATCGATGCGGCCTGCGGGCAACTGAAAGGTCGCGTCCTCGATCGAATGCAGGTCCGGCTCGGTCGAAAGCTGCTTGGCGTGGCGGTGCAGGCATGATGCGACGTGCAACCTTCGGCTTCGTCGCCCTGTGTGCCCTGGCGGTCGCTGTGCCGGCGGCGGCAAGCCGCCAGGAGGACGACACACGCGCGGACGCTGCCCGCATCAACGTCCGCCTCGGCGTCGAGTACATGAAGCAGGGCCAGCTCGCCACGGCGCGCGAGAAGATCGAGAAGGCGCTCGAGCAGAATCATGAGCAGCTTCGCGAGCCCGAGAAGGCCGAGCGGCACTACCGCCAGGCGCTCAGGCTCGAGCCCGACAACCCGGATGCGCAGAACGCGCTCGGGGCGTTCCTGTGCCGGAACGGCCAGCCGGCCAAGGGCGAGGCGGCTTTCGTCGAGGCCGCGGAGAATCCGCTTTACCGCACACCCGAGGTCGCCTTCACCAACGCCGGTGTCTGCGCGCGCCGGGCCGGCCGGCTCGAGCAGGCCGAAGCCTACGTGCGCCGTGCCCTCGCCCAGCCGGCCATCTATCCCGAGGCACTGATCCAGATGGCGGGCGTCTCCTACGAGCGCTCCAACTACCTGCAGGCACGCGCGTTCCTGCAGCGCTACCTCGATGCGGCGCCCGCAACGGCGGCCGTGCTGTTGCTCGGCCACCAGATCGAGCGCGCGCTGGCCGACGAGGTCGCCGCGAAGGAATACGCGGTCCGCCTGGGCACGCAGTTCCCCGAGTCGCCCGAGGCAAGGATCCTCGCCGACCTGGAGCGCGAGGCGGCCGAGTGAGCGGGAACGATCCGGGCGCGGGCTCCGCCGGGGCGATCCTCCGGTCAGCACGCGAGTCGCGCGACCTGTCGGTGAGCCAGGTCGCGGAGCAGTTGCGTCTGAGTGCGGCCGACGTCTCGGCCATGGAGGAGGACCGCTGCGAGCGCCTCGGCCCGCCGGTCTTCGCGCGGGGTCACCTGCGCAAGTACGCTGTCCTGGTCGGCGCGGACCCCGAGGCCGTGCTGGATGCCCACGCGCGCATCGAGGGCGCCGGGACACAACCCTCCTTGCTCATCCCGCCGGCCTCCGCCCATCGACCGGTGCAGCGCGAGCCGCGCTGGTTCAGGCCCGCGCTCTCGCTGCTCGTGATCGTGTTGGTGGTCATGGCCGCCGCCGCCGCGGGCTGGTGGGCCTGGGGGCGCTTCCAGGCTTCGGGCGAGGGCGAGGCGGCAGGCCCGCCGGTTCCCGCGCCGTTCCAGGAGCCTTCCGTGCCCGTGATCGAGCCGTCGGGCGACGAAGTCGGGCCCGCTGCTGCCCCGGCCGACGCCGACGCCGACGCCGAGGCCGCGGACGAGGGGAAGTCTACGGCGGCGACCGTCGAACCGCGGCAGGAGTCGCAGGCGACCGCGTCGCCGCCCGTGCGGGCACCTGCAACTGCCCGGGACGGGCAGTCATCAGGGCTGGTGCTCAGTTTCTCGGGATCCTGCTGGCTCGAGATTTACGATGCCGCGGGCCGGCGCCTCGCCTACGAGCTCGCGCAGCCGGGCGAGTCCCGCCGCTATGCCGGCCCCGGCCCCTGGCGCGTCGTGCTCGGCAATGTGCTCGCCGCCCGCCTTGTCGTCAACGGCGCCGAGGTGAGCATTCCCGGCCGCCTCATGGTGCAGAACACCGCGTCGCTGCTAGTCGATGGCGACGGCAACGTGGAGCGCGTCTCCCTGCCGGTGTCCTGAGCCATGGAGCGCAGCCAGCTGCAGCCCGTCCGGGGCATGAACGACATCCTGGCCGAGGACATGCCCTACTGGCAGTTCCTCGAGCGCTGCGCCCGTGAGGTCTTCGACGAGTACGGCTACCAGGAAGTCCGGGTCCCGCTGGTCGAGAGCACGGAGCTTTTCAAGCGCTCCATAGGCGAGTTCACCGACATCGTCGAGAAGGAGATGTACACCTTTCTCGACAAGGGCGGGGACAGCCTGACGCTCCGGCCGGAGGCAACCGCCGGCCTGGTGCGCGCGGCGATCTCCAACGGCATGCTGCACAACCAGAAGCATCGCATCTGGACCTCGGGACCGATGTTCCGGCACGAGCGGCCACAGAAGGGCCGCTACCGCCAGTTCCACCAGCTCGACTGTGAGGCCTTCGGCTACGAGGGTCCGGACGTCGATGCAGAGATGATCCTGCTGTCGGCCCGCCTTTGGCGCCGGCTCGGGATCGCGCGCGTGAGTCTGCAGATCAACTCGCTCGGCACGCCGGAATCGCGTCGCGGATACCGCGAGCTGCTGGTGCAGCACTTCGAGGCTCACCGCAACCAGCTCGACCAGGACAGCGTCCGCCGCCTCGGGGGCAACCCGATGCGAATCCTCGACACCAAGAACCCGGACATGCGACCGGTGGTCGAGTCGGCGCCGCTGATGACGGACCACCTCGACGCCGAGTCGCGGGCGCACTTCGATGGACTGCAGGCCCACCTCGACGCCTGCGGCATTCCCTTCCGCATCAACCCGCGGCTGGTCAGGGGCCTCGACTACTACACCCGGACGGTCTTCGAGTGGACCACGGACGCGCTCGGCGCGCAGGATGCCGTGTGCTCGGGTGGTCGCTACGACGGCCTCGTGGCCCAGCTCGGCGGCGAGCCGACGCCCGCCATCGGATGGGGGCTCGGTCAGGAGCGGGTCACGGCCCTGCTGCGCGAGTCCGGCGTCACCGTGCCCGGCATGGTCCCCGACGTGTACGTGGTGCTCGCGGGCGACGCGGCCGAACGCAAGGGGCTCGCGTTGGTCGAGGGCTGGCGGGACGCGCTTCCGGGCCTGCGCATCACGAGCCACCTCGGGGGCGGGAGCTTCAAGTCGCAGTTGCGGCGCGCCGACCGCAGCGGCGCGGCGCTGGCCGTCATCGTCGGCGACGACGAGGTCGCACGACAGCGCGCCGCGCTCAAGACGCTGCGGGACGAGCGGCCCCAGGAACAGTGTGGCTGGGCCGAGGTCCCGGCCCGTATCAGTACTTTGCTGCTGCGGCAGGGGCTGCAGCCAGGGGAAGGATGATGGTCGACGAGTATCTGGACGAGCGGGAACAGGCCGAGCAGCTCAAGCAGTGGTTCAAGGAGAACTGGCTGTGGCTCGTGGCGGGCGTGGGGCTCGGGCTCGGCGGCCTGTACGGCTGGCAGGGCTGGAACGCGCACCTCGACCGCCGGTCGCAGGAGGCCGGCGCCCTGTTCTCGAGCATGCTCGATGCCTTCGATCGTAACGACCGGGCCGCGGGAACGGACCTCGCCGGCCGGATCTCGGACGAGTACGGCACCACGGCCTACGCGGACCAGACCCTGCTCGTCCTGGCCCGCGTGCACGCGGAGGCAGGCGAGCTCGGCGAGGCGGCCGCTCGGCTGCGGCAGGTGATGGAGACCTCCGAGGACGCCGAGCTGGCGCTGGTGGCGCGGCTCAGGCTCGCGCGGGTGCAGAGCGCGCAGGGCGAGCAGGATGCGGCGCTCGCCACGCTGCGCGGGGCCCAGGCGCCGTCGGTCGACCCGCGCATCGCGGAACTCGAGGGCGACCTGCTGGCTGCGAAGGGCGAGGTCGTCGCAGCTCGCGAGGCCTACGAGCGCGCGATTGCGGAGGCATCCGGCGCGGCAGCGGCGGGCCTCGTGGATGCCGACTACGTGCAGCTCAAGCTGGACGCCCTGGCCTCCGGCGCGGCGCCGCCGGCGGCGGCATCCGGATCATGAGGCGCGCACTCGCACTCCTTGGCCTGGCCGTCCTGCTCGCGGGCTGCGACAAGGAGAAGAACGTCGAGCCGCCGGCCGAGCTCGTCAAGTTTTCGCCGACCCTGGACATCCGCCGTGCCTGGAGCGTCGGCACGGGCGGCGGCGAGAAGGCGTTACGCCTGGCACTGTCGCCGGCGATTGCCGACGGCGTGGCCTTCCTTGCCGGGCACGACGGCGACGTGCTGGCCGTCGACGCGGAGACCGGTCGGACCCGCTGGAAGACGGACCTCAAGATGCGCCTGAGCGCCGGTCCCGGGGTCGGCGGCGGCCTGGTCGTGGTCGGCTCGCCCGGCGGCGTGGTGGTCGCGCTCGCCGCGGACGGCGGGACGGAGCGCTGGCGCTCCGAGCTCGGCGGCGAGATCCTGGCGCGCCCTGCCGTCACCGCCACGCGTGTCGTCGTGCACACGGTGGACGGGCGCCTGGTCGGCCTCGATGCCGGCACCGGCGAGCAGCTCTGGAGCTACGAGCAGCCGGTGCCCCGGCTGTCGCTGCGCGGCTCGGCGCCGCCGGTGATCGCCGGGGACACGGTGTTGTGCGCCTTCGACAACGGCCGCGTGGCAGCGCTCGACCTTGGCGACGGCAACCTGCTGTGGTCCGCCGCCGCGGCGACGGCCAGCGGGCGGACCGAGCTCGAGCGGCTCGTCGACATCGACCAGGCCGTGCGCGTCTCGGGCAGCGACGTGTACGTCGTCGGCTACCAGGGCAGGGTCGCCATGCTGGCACGGGATTCCGGCCAGATCTGGTGGGCGCGTGACATGTCGAGCTACGGCAGCCTGGCGCTCGACTCTCTCGCGCTGTTCATCTCCACCGCCGACGGCGTCGTCGTCTCGCTGCGGCAGCGCGACGGCACCGAGCTCTGGCGCCAGGAGGCCATGATCCGCCGCGGCCTCACCGGCCCCGCCGTGGTGGGCGATGCCGTCGTGGTCGGCGACTTCGAGGGATACGTGCACTGGCTCGACCGGCAGACCGGCGCGCTGCTCGCCCGCGAGCGCGCGGGGAACGACCGGATCAGCCAGGCGCCGGTATCCGCCAGCGGCATGGTGTTCGTGCAGAGCGACGGCGGTACCGTGTACGCCTTCCGCAGCCGCCCGAGGGGTTGATCCGGCGCCGCCGGTCGCCGAGGGAAGAGGCCACCTCCATGCTGCCTGTGATCGCACTGGTCGGGCGGCCCAACGTCGGCAAGTCGACGCTCTTCAACGCGCTCACGGGCACGAGGGACGCTCTGGTCGCGGACGTGCCGGGGGTCACGCGCGATCGCCAGTACGGCTTCGGCACCGCGGGGCTTCACCGCTTCATCGTCATCGACACGGGCGGGCTCGTGGAGAGCCCTCGGGGCATCGAGGAGCCGATGGCCCGGCAGACCCAGCGCGCGATCGAGGAGGCCGACCGCATCGTGCTCGTCGTCGACGGCCGGGCCGGCGTCGTGCCCTCGGACGAGTTCGTCGCGGGCGTGATCCGTCGCAGCGGCAAGCGTGGCGTCGTGGCCGTCAACAAGTCCGAGGGGCGCGAGGACGCCCTCGCGGTGGCGGAGTTTCATGCCCTCGGACTAGGCGAGCCGCGCGCCCTCTCGGCCGCGCACCGGCAGGGCGTGGAAGAATTGCTCGAGGAACTGCTCGAGGACGTGCCGCCACCCGCGCCGGAGGAGTCGTCGCCGGACACCGAGGGCGGCATCCGCGTCTGCGTGGTCGGCCGGCCGAACGTCGGCAAGTCGACGCTCGTCAACCGGCTGCTCGGCGAGGACCGCCTCATCGCCTTCGACGAGCCGGGCACGACGCGCGACACCATACTCGTTCCCTGCGAGCGCGACGGGCGCCGCTACACGCTGATCGACACGGCCGGCGTGCGCCGCCGCGCCCGCGTGGAGGACGCGGTCGAGAAGTTCAGCGTGATCAAGACGCTGCAGGCGATCGACCGGGCCAACGTCGTGATCGGCGTGCTCGACGCCCGCGAGGAAGTCGCCGAACAGGATGCCACGCTGCTCGGCATCGTCGCGGAGCGCGGCCGGGCCATGGTGATCGCGGTCAACAAGTGGGACCACGTCTCGCCCGGCCAGCGGACCGAGATCCGCGACCAGCTCGCGCAGCGCCTGCGCTTCCTGGACTATGCGCCGGTGCACTTCATCTCGGCCCTGCACGGCTCGGGTGTCGGCGAGATGATGGACTCGGTGCACGCATCCTTCGAGGCGGCCATGCGCGACCTGCCGACGCCCGAGCTGACGCGCGTGCTCGAGGGCGCGATGCAGCAGCACCAGCCGCCGCTGGTCCGCGGCCGGCGCGTGAAGCTGCGCTACGCCCATCAGGGCGGGCGCAATCCCCCGGTGATCGTGATCCACGGCACCCAGGCGGAGCGCACGCCCGAGAACTACCGGCGCTACCTCGCGAACTGCTTCCGGCAGGCCTTCGACCTGCGCGGCACTCCGGTCCGGCTCGAGTTCCGCAGCGAGGCGAACCCCTTTGCCGGCCGGCGCAACGCGCTCACGCCCCGGCAGCGCCGCAAGAAGCAGCGGCTGATGCGGCACTCGCGGCGCTGAGCGCCGCCGGTCGGGTCGGTCGGTCAGTCGAGACGGCGCAACACCCGGGCGCGGAGGCGCCCGCGGGCGAGGCGGGCCTCGATCTCCGCGCCCGCAGCGGCGGCCGATGCGTCGGTCAACACCCGGCCGGACTCGACGAGGGCGACGATCGCATAGCCGCGCTCGAGCGTGCCGAGCGGGCTCACCGCGTGCAGCGCGCGGGCCGTGCCCGACAGCCGGGAACGCGCCGACTCGAGCCGCGCCGTCAGCGCCGGCGCGAGGCGCGCTTCCAGCACCCCCAGCCGGCCCCCCAGCCCGGCCAGCCTGGCCGCCGGCGACGCGCTCGCCAGCTCCGCGCGCCGCCTCGCCAGCCGGTGCGAGGCCAGCTCGATCTCGCCGCGCATGGCGCCGGCCAGCCTTGCGCCGAGCTCGTCGAGGCGCTGGGCCTGCCGCTCGAGCAGGAGCGCCGGGTGCAGCTGCTTGAGCCGGCGGGCTGCCCAGCCCAGCGTCTCGCGCCGTTCCGCGAGCCGGCGGCGCAGTGCGCCCGTCAGCCTGCGACGGGAGGCCTCGAGGCTGCGGAACCACTCCGCGGCATCCGGGACCACGACTTCGGCGGCGGCGGACGGGGTCGGCGCCCGCAGGTCGGCGGCCATATCGGCGATGGTGAAGTCCACCTCGTGCCCGACGGCCGACACCACGGGAATGGCGGACGCTACGATGGCCCGGGCCACGACCTCCTCGTTGAACGCCCAGAGATCCTCCAGGGAGCCGCCGCCCCGTGCGAGGATCAGCACGTCGGTCTCGGCCCGGTCGGACGCCGTGCGTAACGCCGCGGCGATGCGCGGCGCGGCGCCCTCGCCCTGTACCGGGACCGGGTAGAGGATGACGGGAATGGCCGGAAAGCGGCGCCCGAGCACGTGCAGCACGTCGCGCAGCGCCGCACCCGTCGGCGAGCTGATCACCCCGATGGAGCGCGGCAGGCCGGGGATCGGACGCTTGCGCTCCGTCGCGAACAGGCCCTCGGCCTCCAGCCGGCGCTTTAGCGCCTCGAAGCGGCGCCTGAGCTCGCCTTCGCCGGCCTCCTCGAGGTGGTCGAGGATGAGCTGGAAGTCCCCGCGCGGTTCGTAGAGGCTGACCCGGGCGCGCACCAGCACCTGCATGCCGTCGCGCGGCTGGACCGCGACCAGCGTATTGCGCTGCCGGAACATCGCGCAGCGCACCTGCGCGCTGTCGTCCTTGAGCGAGAAGTACCAGTGGCCCGAGGCGGGCCGGGCGAAGTTCGACACTTCACCCTCGAGCCAGACGATGCCGAGCCCGCCCTCGATCAGCCCGCGCGCCTCCCGGTTGAGGCGGGATACCGAGTAGACGTCCCGGCCGTCCCGGGGGGAGGCAGGGGGAAGGGAGGGTGCGCGCCAGGCCATGGGCGGATGATAAGCCGGACGGCACCGCCGGGAACTGCGAATCCTCCACAAGGGGGCCCGCGGCATCGTACAATGCGCCGCTTCATTCGGACCGCCCGGGGAACCCCATGCGCATCGTCCAGGAAGCGCTCACCTTCGACGACGTCCTGCTGGTGCCGGCCTACTCCGAGGTGCTGCCGCGCGACGTCGACCTCTCCAGCCAGCTCACCCGCCGCATCCGGCTGAACCTGCCCCTCGTTTCCGCGGCGATGGACACGGTCACGGAGGCGCGGCTCGCCATCGCGCTGGCGCAGGAAGGCGGGATCGGCATCGTCCACAAGAACATGCCGGCGCAGGCGCAGGCCCGAGAGGTCGGTCGGGTCAAGAAGTACGAGAGCGGCGTCATCAAGGACCCGATCACCGTCCGGCCCGAGGCGACCATCCGCGACGTCATCGACCTGACGCGCGCCAAGGGCATCTCCGGCCTGCCGGTGACGGCCGACGGCAACAGGGTGGTGGGGATCATCACGCATCGCGACATCCGCTTCGAGGACCAGCTCGACCTGCCGGTGTCGAGCGTCATGACTCCGCGGGAACGGCTGGTCACGGTCGGCGAGAACGCCACGCGCGAGGAGGTGCTTCTGCTGCTGCACAAGCACCGCATCGAGAAGGTGCTCGTCGTCGACGCCGAAGGGCGACTGCGCGGCATGATTACCGTCAAGGACATCCAGAAGGCGAAGGACTACCCGCGCGCCTGCAAGGACGAGCACGGCCGCCTGCGGGTCGGGGCCGCCGTCGGCACCGGCGCCGACACCGCGGAGCGCGTCGCCGCACTGGTCGAGGCGGGGGTCGACGTGGTCGTCGTCGATACCTCCCACGGGCACTCGCGCGGCGTGCTCATGACGGTCGAGCGCATCAAGCAGGATCATCCCGGCCTCGAGGTCGTCGGCGGAAACATCGTGACCGCCGATGCGGCCCGCGCCCTGGTCGACGCCGGTGCGGACGGCGTCAAGGTCGGCATCGGCCCCGGTTCCATCTGCACGACGCGCGTGGTCGCCGGCGTCGGCGTGCCCCAGGTGTCCGCCGTGGCCACCGTGGCGGCTGCGCTCGCCGAGAGCGACGTGCCGCTGATTGCCGACGGCGGGATCCGCTACTCGGGCGACGTCGCCAAGGCCATCGCCGCCGGTGCGCACGCCGTCATGATCGGCGGTCTGTTCGCCGGCACCGAGGAATCGCCCGGCGAGGTGGAGCTCTACCAGGGGGCCTCGTACAAGTCCTACCGCGGCATGGGTTCGCTCGGCGCGATGGCCCAGCGCCACGGCTCGAGCGACCGCTACTTCCAGGACGCCGTCGAGGAACTCGAGAAGCTCGTGCCCGAGGGCGTCGAGGGCCGCGTGCCCTACAAGGGCAGCCTGATCGCGATCGTCCACCAGCTCGCGGGCGGACTGAGGGCTGCGATGGGCTATACCGGCAGCGCCAGCATCGACGAGATGCGCAGGCGGCCGCAGTTCGTGCGCATCACCGGCGCGGGCGTGCGCGAGAGCCACGTGCACGACGTGCGCATCACCAAGGAAGCGCCCAACTACCGGGTCAGCTGACGGACGCCCCATGCAAGGACCCGGCGCGGACATCCATGCGCATCGCATCCTGATCCTCGACTTCGGGTCCCAGTACACGCAGCTCATCGCCCGGCGCGTGCGCGAGCTCGGGGTCTACTGCGAGATTCACCCCTGGGACGCCGGTAACGACGACGTCCATCGGTTCGGTGCACGCGGCATCATCCTCTCGGGCGGGCCGGAGTCGGTGACCGCGGCGGGCGCGCCGACGGCGCCGGTCGCCGTCTTCGAGCTCGGCGTGCCGGTGCTCGGCATCTGCTACGGCATGCAGACCATGGCCGCCCAACTCGGGGGGCGAGTCGAGCCGGGCGACGTGCACGAGTTCGGCTATGCCGAGGTGCGGGCCCGCGGCCACTCGGCACTGCTCGCCGACATCGAGGACCGGGTCAACGACGAGGGCCATGGCCTGCTCGACGTGTGGATGAGCCACGGCGACCGGGTCGTCGCACTGCCCGAGGGCTTCAAGGTGATCGCTTCGACCGGCGACGTGCCGATCGCGGGCATGGCCGACGAGGCGCGGCGCTTCTATGCGCTGCAGTTCCACCCCGAGGTCACGCATACGCGCCAGGGCGCGCGCATCTACGAGCGCTTCCTTCGTCAGGTCTGCGGCTGCGACGCGAGCTGGACGGCGGGCAACATCATCGAGGACGCCATCGAGCGGGTGCGCGCCGAGGTCGGTGCCGGCAAGGTCCTGCTCGGCCTGTCGGGTGGCGTCGACTCGTCGGTGGTGGCGGCGCTGCTGCACAAGGCCATCGGCGACCAGCTGACCTGCGTGTTCGTGGACCACGGCCTGCTGCGCCATCGCGAGGGCGACGAGGTCATGCGGGTCTTCGAGAAGAACCTGGGCGTGAAGGTCATCCGGGTGAACGCGGCCGAACGCTACTTCCGCGAGCTCGCGGGCATCACCGACCCGGAGGCCAAGCGCAAGATCATCGGCCGGCTGTTCATCGAGGTGTTCGACGAGGAGGCGCACAAGCTGAGCGACGTGTCCTTCCTCGCGCAGGGCACCATCTACCCCGACGTCATCGAGTCGGCCGGCAGCAAGACCGGCAAGGCGCACGTCATCAAGAGCCACCACAACGTCGGCGGCCTGCCCGAGACCATGAAGCTCAGGCTCATCGAGCCGCTGCGCGAGCTCTTCAAGGACGAGGTGCGGCGCATCGGCGTCGAGCTCGGCCTGCCCGCAGAGATGGTGTACCGCCACCCCTTCCCGGGCCCGGGGCTGGGAGTGCGCATCCTCGGCGAGGTGACCCCGGCCGCGGCTGAGACGCTTCGCCTCGCCGACCACATCTTCATCGAGGAACTGCGCAAGGCCGGCTGGTACGACAGGACGAGCCAGGCGTTCGCGGTATTCCTGCCGGTGAAGAGCGTCGGCGTGACGGGCGACGGTCGCCGCCACGAGCCGGTCATCGCCCTGCGCGCCGTCGAGACGGTCGACTTCATGACTGCGCGCTGGGCACACCTGCCCTACGAGTTGCTGGACGTGTGCTCCCGCCGGATCGTCAACGAGGTGAAGGGCGTCTCGCGCGTGGTCTATGACGTCTCCGGCAAGCCGCCGGCCACCATCGAGTGGGAATGAGCGCACGGCGCATCGCGTGAGGACCGACACCGACTTCATGCGCCGGGCGCTCGAGCTCGCCGGCCGTGCCGAGGCGGCCGGCGAGGTGCCGGTGGGCGCGCTTGTCGTGCGTGGCGAGGAGATCCTCGGCGAAGGCTGGAACCGGCCGATCGCGACCCGCGACCCGACGGCGCACGCAGAGATCGTCGCCATGCGCGAGGCGGCGCGGGTGATTGGCGACTATCGCCTGGGCGGCACGACGCTTTACGTGACGCTCGAGCCCTGCCCGATGTGCGCGGCCGCGCTCGTGCACGCGCGCGTTGCGCGCCTCGTGTTCGGCGCCTGGGACCCGCGCCAGGGCGCCGCCGGCAGCGCCTTCAACCTGGTGACGGCCCGCGAGTTCAACCATCGTGTGGACTCCTTCGGGGGCGTCCTGGCCGACGAGTGCGGGGAGGTCCTCAAGCGATTCTTCGCCTCGCGGCGCTGAATCCGGCGGTCACCGTCAGGGTCAATCGACGGCGGCCGTGTCCGCCATGACCTCGACGGGAGGCGGCGTCACCAGGCGCAGCGGTGCGTCGGGCGAGCCGGTCAGCCAGACGAGCATTTCGAGGTAGCCCTCGATGCGATCGACGAACTGCACGGGCTCCCAGCCGCGCGCGTAGCCGCGTCGCAGCGTCGTGTACCAGCGCTCCTGGGCGAGCAGGGGCAGGTGCCGGCGCACGTCGGCCCAGCGGTCCGGGCTGCCGCCCTGGCGCTGCGTCAGGATGCGCGCGTCCTCCAGGTGACCAAAGCCCACGTTGTAGGCGGCGAGCGCAAGCCACATGCGGTCCGGCTCCGGGATGCGCGGCGGAATCTTGTTCTCTACCTCGATCAGGTAGCGCGCCCCGCCAAGGATGCTCTGCACGGGGTCGAGCCGGTCGTCGATCCCGACCCGGGCGGCCGTCGGCTCCGTCAGCATCATGATCCCGCGGACGCCGGTCACGGACGTCGCTGCCGGGTCCCACTTGGATTCCTGGTAGGCGATGGCGGCGAGCAGACGCCAGTCAAACCCCGTCTCCGCCGCGGCCTGCTCGAACAGCGGGCGCAGCTCCGGCAGCCGTTCGTGGACGTGGCGCATGAAGCCGAGCGAGTGCACGTAGTCGAAACGGTCGGCCGCCTCGTAGTAGCGCGCCAGGATGCGCTCGAGGGAGCCGTCCGCGCGGATGTCGTCGAAATACCGCCGGACCAGCGGCGCGAGCGAGTCGTCGCGCGGGCTCATGGCCCAGGCGATGCCCTCGGACAGCGTCAGGGTAAAGGCTGTGCGCAGCTCGGGGTGGAAGTGCCGCCCGAGGGAGAATTCCGAGGAGTCCGCGACCGTGTAGTCGATGTCGCCGCTCGACACCCGCGCCAGCAGGTCGAGCTGGTCGACGCCGCGCCGCTCGACGTAGGCGAGACCTGGCTCATGCCTGGCCAGCGCGGCCAGCGCCTCGGCATGGGTCGAGCCGGCTACGACCTCGATCCGCTTGCCCTCTAGATCGACCGCCGACTCCGGCGGCGGATCCCACTCGCGGTAGACGATGTTCTGGCTCACCTGCTGGTAGGTCGGGCCGAACACGAGGCGCGAGCGCCTCGCCTGGTTGGCCACGATGCCCGCGGCCGCCAGATGAACGCGATGGTGGGCGACCTCCTCGAGCGCGGCCGTGCCGGAGGGCACTACGATGAAACCGGCCCGCACGCCGAGCCACTCCGCGAAGCCGCGCGCCAGCTCGTACTCCGGACCCTCCGGGCCATCGAGCCCGAGGTAGTAGGCCGTCGGGCTGTTGCGTGTGGCGACCTGCAGCAGGCCCGCCTCGCGGACCTGAGTCAGGATGTCCGGCGGCTGCGAGCAGGTCGCGAGCACGAGCGCCACCGTCACCGTGCCGGCGACCCGAAACGGCGGCCGGGCAGGGGTGCGGCGTGGCGGTCGGTCGGTCGCTGTTGCAGCGTCCATTCGTGTAGAATACAGGGCTCACCGGCCCCCGGTCGCGGGAGCAGTTCGAGTGCCAGAAAGCCCTGCGCCGGGCCGTTCCTTGCGCGGAAAAAGGTTTACTGGAGAGGTACCGAAGCGGTCATAACGGCACCGACTCGAAATCGGTTGGGGGCATTGCGCCCCACGTGGGTTCGAATCCCACCCTCTCCGCCACTGAATGCGAGTTCCGTTCAGCCCGAGTCGTCTGTCCTGGCGGTCAGTCGGAGCCTCACCGACGCGAGGTCCGAGTAGGCGCGCGCGAATTCCTCGGCGAAGATCGCTGGCAGGCCGCTCTCGTCCGGCTCGACCAGGGACTTGTGGAGGTCCCGGTACTGCGCCCAGAAGCGCGTCTGCGCCTCCGCGCCGACGGCAGCGCGCGCGGAGCGTGCGAACTGTTGCTCCACCTGATCGGGGTGGAAGCGGTCGAGGAGAACCGGCAGCGCCTCGCGCATGGCAACCAGCATCGACTGCTGGTGGTGGCGCGTCTTGGCGAACTGCGAGCTTACCTCGTTGATCCCGCCACCGCCGGCATGTCCGTGCGCGGTCAGCAGCTGGTTCAGCGCGTCGTCGACGGAGCGGACCTGCATCAGGGGGCTCGTGGCGTCGCGCAGGCGCTTGTCCCCGGTCACGCCCATCTCGCGGGTGAACTCGGCGCGCGCCCGGGCGAGCTCCATCAGGCCGATCATGGTCTCGCGCAGCGCCTGCCCGGCGGCCTGCAGCACGGCGGCGCGCGCGGTGGGCGGCAGCGCGTAAGGATCGAGCCCGGCGCCCTTGCAGAACGCCACCAGGCCCGGCCAGAAGGCATTTCCGACGGGATCGTTCGGCCGGAAGTCCGGGGCGGCCTCAAACGTTTCGACCGGTGCGGATCTGCCGCGCGGCGAGCCGGACGCCGTCTTCTTCTTCGTCTTCCGCTCCCTGCCGTCGGGCAGCGGCTGGCCGTAGACGTCCGCCGCGGAGGTCTTTTTTCCCGCCTTCGGCGCCGTCGAGAGCAGCGACCTGACCTCGAAGGAGCTGTCGAGTGCCGTCTCGGAGAGGTCAAAGTCCTCGTCCGGAGGAAACTCGTCATCGCTCGCCGTGATCTCGGCGATGAGCTGGATCGAGCCGAGGCGGATGCGGTCGCCGTCCTCGATGCGGTGGCGCTCACCGGGGCCGAGCGGTCGGCGGCTGCCGTTGACGAACGTGCCGTTGGTGCTGGTGTCGCGGATCCACCACTCACCGCCGCGGTGCTCGATCTCGGCATGGTGGGACGAGACAATCAGCACCCAGTCGTTGTCCGAGGCGCGGCCGATCCGTCCGCCGTTGACGCCGAACGTCCAGCGGGTGCGGACGCCGGACACGCCGGCGATGCCGCCCAGGATGCTCAATCTCAGCGCCATCCGCCCGTGTCCCCGCCTTGACCTCACCCCGACGGCGAATTCCGCGCCCGGGACGAGGAATCCGTTGCCACGCAGCGTCCATGCAGTCGCAGCCGCCCGCCCGGGCGACGAACCCGCCTATAATGTCCGGGACAATAGCCAGCCCCACGTTTCCTCCGAATGGCCGCAAGTCACATTTTCAAGGTCATGTTCGTCAATCAGGGCAAGGTTTACGAAATCTACGCCCGCAAGGTGAGCCACGGCGGTTCCAGGGCGTGAAGCGAACCTTCCTGCCGATGCACTCGATCCTGCGCATCGACGAGGTGCGCAAGCAGGGCGTCAGCAAGATCACCGCGTTCGAGGGCGGCAACGTCGCCCAGTTCCCAATGCCCGTGTTTCCCACGGGAGCCGATCCCGGGCCGAAGCGCTGACGGCGCCGGCCCATGCAGCCTGACATCCAGAAGCTGGCCGGCGCCCCGGCTCTTTCCCGGTTCCGTCTCGACAAGCTGCGCGCTGCGCTCCGCCAGCGGGATGCCCGCGTACGGGATGTGGCGGCGCGGTACTGGCACTTCGTCCAGCTCGACGCGCCGCTCGAACCGGCGGATCGGCAGGTGCTCGAGCGGCTGCTGCGCTACGGTCCGACGCTGGAGACCGGCGTGGAGCGCGGTCGC
>Ga0111152_1068_pt1 | contig 14819 bp, 18 predicted proteins | sample DeeMarSeWOR28_12_FD_80254 | JGI IMG/M metagenome (GOLD analysis project Ga0111152, IMG submission 80254) | Gammaproteobacteria bacterium SG8_30
TTGCGGAAGAGAGGCCCGTTCTTCGTCACTGTCCTACGATACGGAGGAGGCCGAGCGGCTTTGGCAGCTGAGCCTGCGCAAGACGGACTTGACGGCGCAGGAATGCGCCTGCTGGTGGCGGATTGCGCCGCGGGACGCAGGCTCGAGATCGGCATCGGGACCCGATGCACGCTGTCGAACGTAGGATTCCAGCCCGCGGGCTGTTCGATGAGGCGTTCGATCTCAGCGGCCAACTCGGTCAGGCGGGCGGCACGCGGTCAGCGTCGGCGTCCCGCGAATCCTCTGCCCGCCGGCACATGTTCCGGGTCATGCACTTGAAGATGAACAGGTGCGCCGGGACCAGGGCGTACCAGTAGACGAGTCCCCAGACGCCGGCCGGGTGCCAGTACGCGGTCGCGGTCAGTCGGGAGCCGCCATCGTCGAGCGGTTGCAGGACGATCTCGAGGACGCCCGCTCCCGGCGCCTTCATGCCGAACGAGAGCGTCAGCCGGCGCCCGGGCTCGACCCCGATGACGTGCCACGAGTCGACGTGGTCGCCGACGCGAAGCTCGTCCGGGTCGCGCCGGCCGCGATTGCGTCCCGGCCCGCCGATCATCCAGTCGAGCGTCTCGCGTAGCCACCAGACGAGGTCGGCGCAGTAGTACCTGTTCGCGCCGCCGATCCGTTTGACGACGTCCCAGACCTGCGCGGGCGAGGCCGTCGTCTCGGCCGAGCCGCCGGCACGCTTCGCGTAGAAGGCGTGCTCACGCCGGTAGCCGCGGATCGGGAAGGCGCCCTCGGTCCAGCGGGCCTGGACCGCGTGGCTCTCCTCCGCGGCGAAGACGGCGCGTACTGACTCGTCGAAGTCGAGCAGGCGCTGCGGGACCATACGGCGCAGCTCGGCGTCGTCCGCGTGGAAATCGTGCTTGAGCCCGCCGATCAGCGCGCGTGCGATGGACGTGGGCACCGCCGTTACGAGCGCCAGCCAGTAGGAGGACAGCCGCGGCGTGAGCACCGGCACCGCGAGGATCCTCGGCGGCTCTTTCCCCGCGATGATCGCGAGACGCTTCATCATCTCGGCATACGTGAGGGTCTCGGGGCCGCCGCAGTCGAAGATGCGGCCTTCGGCCTCCGACACCTGCGGCAACCGCACGAGGTACCCGAGGAGATTCTCGAGCGCGATCGGAGGCGACCTGGCCTGCACCCAGCGCGGGGTGATCATGAGCGGTAGGTTGAGCACGAGGTCACGCATGACCTCGAAGGCGGCCGAGCCCGCGCCGACGATGATGCCCGCGCGCAGCTCGATGACCGGTACCGGGCCTTCCCGCAGCGCGTCGCCCGTGTCGCGCCGGGAGAGGATGTGCTCGCTGTCCGCGCCCTCTGGCACGAGGCCCCCGAGGTAGACGATCCGGCGCACCCCAGCCTCCCCGGCTGCGCGCGCGAAGTTGCGCGCGGCCTCGAGGTCGAGGTCGCCGAATCCCCGGCCCGAGGCCATCGAGTGCACGAGGTAGTACGCGGTCTCGACTCCGTGCAACGCCGGGCGCAGCGTGTCCGGCTTCGTCGCGTCGGCCTCGACGAGTTCCGCGCCGTGCCACTTGCGTGCCTCGAGGACCTCGCGCTTCCTCGCAGCAGCGCGCACGCGGAAGCCTTCGGAAAGGAGCCGGGGCACGAGATTCGTGCCGATGTATCCGCTCGCGCCGAACACCAGTGTCAGCCCTGGCGGAACCGCTGTCGCGTGCGGCGATTGCATGCCGGCAGCAGACCGCAGCCTGCCGCAAAAGGCAAGCGCGGGAAGCGAGCCGCCAAGATTCGTGGATAATGGACTTCGACGTCCCGGCCCTTCCGCCCCAGGGAGACCCTTTCACCATTGCTCGCGGTCCAGCTTTCCTCGCCGCTCCGTTTGCCATGCGGCGCGACCCTTCCCAACAGGCTATGCAAGTCGGCCATGACCGAGGGGCTTGCCGACGAGACGCTTCGCGCGACGCCGCGGCACGAGCGGCTCTACCGCCTGTGGAGCGAGGGCGGCGCCGGCTCGCGGCCTGGGCGCGGGCCGGCACGGCAGCAGGCAACCAACTGTGGATGCAGATCTCGCATGCGGGACGGCAGTCGCCGCGCTACGTCACGGGCGAGCCGCTCGGGCCTTCCGCCGTGCAATTGCAGATCCTCGGGAACTATGCGCAGCCGCGCGCGCTCACGGAGGAGGAGATCCTCGACTTCATCGGGCGCTTCGCCCGGGTCGCCTCGATCGCACGCGAGAGCGGGTTCACGGGCGTCCAGATCCACGGCGCCCACGGCTACCTGATCAGCTCTTTCCTCTCGCCGGTCACCAACCGGCGTCGCGACGCCTGGGGAGGGGCCCTCGAGAACCGGGCGCGGCTGCTGATCGAGACGGTGCGAGCCGTGCGGTGCGCCGTCGGCGACGACTTTCCGATCGGGATCAAGCTGAACTCGGACGACTTCCGCAAGGGCGGCTTCAGCAACGAGGAGTGTGTCGACGTGGTGCGCTGGTTGAACGGCGAGCGCGTCGACCTGCTCGAGGTGTCCGGAGGGACCTACGAGCAGCCGCGCCTGCTCGGCTTCGAGGGCAAGCGCGACAGCGTCGTGCCCATCCGCGAGAGTACACGCGAGCGCGAGGCCTACTTTGCCGAGTACGCGACCGCGATCCGTGCAGTCGCCACGATGCCGCTGATGCTGACGGGTGGCTTCCGCACGCGCGAGGGCATGCAGACGGCGCTCGAGGAGGACGACTGTGACGTCATCGGGCTCGGTCGCCCACTGTGCACCGAGCCGGACCTGCCCAGGCGGCTGTTGTCGGGCGAGGCCGATGCGGCGCTGCGCTGGGAACACGCGCTGGTGCTGCGCCCCCGCGGGTGGTTGTCCCCGACGAGCCCCCTCCTGCTGGCCCGCGTCCTGAACGTGCTCGGTGCCCAGGCCTGGTACTACCAGCAGGTCTTCCGGCTCGCCGACCGAGGCCGGGCCGACACCAGCCTGGGGATGCTGGCGGCCGCCGGCGCCTACCTGAAGGACGAACTGGCCACGGCCCGCCGCGTGCACCGCGCAAGGCGGGCAAGGACGAAGGCGCGCTGATCAGCCGAGCGAGGGCTTGAGGATCCCGAGCAGCGCCGAGACGGCGATTCCCGCCCAGATCAGCAGCACGTAGGGCCGGCAGCGCGTCATGGAGTCGATCATCAGCCGGTCGCTTTCCGGCGTCGGACCGCTGCCGGCGAGCTGCCGGAAGCCCTCGACGAAGGGCGGAAGGTTCCGGCGGATCATCAGGCCGCAGAAGATCAGGAAGGCGAAGATCACGAGCTTGGCTGAGAACCACTCCAGGCCGTCGAGCCGTCCGGTCCAGTGCGAGTGGACCACCGATACCAGGATCGAGGCGATGACGATCCAGCGGAACCAGACGTCGACGCGCTTGAGCGTCTGGCCGGCGGCCGAGCCTTCCTTGGCATGCACCGCTAGCACGAGTCCGAGCCACACGGGCCCGAGCAGCACGATGGCGACCATTTCCCAGGCCGGATGCGAGATGCCCATGATCTCCGCCAGGATCCCGCCGACCGTCAGCATGAGCGCCATGCAGTAGCGCGGGATCATGTCGAGGTCGATGAAGATCTTGGCGGCCGTCATGCGGGCGTCGCGCGAGAGCTTCGGGTCGATGACGAACCGGCTCGAGTAGAAGACGCCGGCGTCGCCGCCCAGCCAGTAGACGAACAGCAGAAGGTGCAGGAACCGCGTCAGGCCATGCGCCAGGCTCAGGTCTTCCATCCGACTTGCGCTCCCACGTTGTCCTGCCGGCGCGCGAGGTTAGCACGCGCTGAGCGTTGGCGCCCCGCGCGATCAGCGGCGGCTGAAGCGTCGGGCATAGTCCTGCCAGCTCGCGGACTGCTCGGGAAAGTCGGCAGGGCGCGGCGAGTCGTAGGCGCGCATGCGGTCGAGGGAGCCGAGCGCCTCGGCGTACTCCTCGACGGGCACGTAGTACATGAACGACAACAGGCGGTCGGCGAAGCGCCAGCGCCCTTCGTGCCGCCGGTAACGGTCCTCGTAGCGCAACGCGGCGACCATCGTCCGCCCGTTGCGGTGCACCTCGGCGTGGGAACTCAAGAGCCCGCCTGCCCGGTCCGGATCGTCCTCGTCGAAGCTGACGACGTGATCGTGAGTCACGTGCAGCGACAGGCCGAGTGCCGCGTAGCGGCCGTGAAACGTCTCGATCACGGCCTCCCGGCCGTGAGCGTCGATCACGCCGTCCCGGGACCGGAAGCAGCCATCGGGCGCGAACAGCTCGCCGAGACCGTCGATGTCGCGATCGTCCACGACGAAGCCGTAGCGTGCCACCAATTCCCGGATCTCGGCGCGGTCCTCGAGCCGCGCGACGCGCGCCGCCAGGTCGTCTACCGCGCTCATCAGCCGATCCTCCTGGGTTCGGACGAGCCCGCCGCCACCTCGAACGAGGCGAGCACCGCGCGCGGCGTGCGCGGGTCGCGGATGTCGTCGATGCCGACGAAGTCGGCCTGCAGCCGGTCGCGGTCGAGCGTGCAGCGCACGTAGCCGCTGTGCGTGCCGTCGTGGAAGCGGATGTGGGGATTCAGTGGCAGCACCTTGGTCCAGTCCTTGTTGTTGGTGGCGATCGAGGAGGTGACCAGCTCGACGGCGACGGGCCGCTGGTCCGCGTCCCGGACCTCGCTGAGGAAAAAAGCGTGGACATCACCCGTCAGGACCACGGGGTTGCTCACCCGGTGACGGGACAGCGACTGGAGCAGCCGCTCGCGGGCGGCGGGATAGGCGGGCCAGGAATCCGAGTGGACCAGAGGCCGTTCCGGTGCGCCCTCCCGGATGGCCGCCACCGCGACACTCTGGGCCAGCAGGTTCCACCGCGCCGGGCTCTCCGCCAGCGCAGCGTCGAGCCACCGTTCCTGTTCCTCGCCGAGCATCGTGCGCGCGCGATCCTCCACCTCGCCCTTGCACGACGGGTCGGTCGGGTCGATGAGCCGGCCGCCGCCGGCACCGATGAAGAGCAGCTTGCGGCCGGTCTCCGTGTCGCAGCGCGTCGGCGTCGGTTCCCGTGGGCAGGCCTGGGGAGAGCGATACTGGCGCGTGTCCAGCAGGCAGAAGCGCGCCAGCTTGCCCCAGTCGAGCGTGTCGTAGAGCCGGATGCCGCCGCCGGCGCGAAGCCGCGACGGGCGCACCGGCATGTGCTCGAACCAGGCCTGGTACGCGGCCGCGCGACGCTTCCGGAAAGCGATGCGCTCCGCCTCGCCGCCGCAGAGTTCGTGCTCGCTCGTGAACCCCGCGTAGTCGTTGTCGACCTCGTGGTCGTCCCAGGTGAGCAGCCAGGGGCAGGCCTCGTGGGCGGCCTGCAGGTCGGGGTCCGTCCGGTACTGCGCATAGCGGTTGCGATACTCGGCCAGCGTTCGCGCCTCGCGCGTGTCGAACAGCCGGACCCGTCGCTCGCCGTAGCCGTCCTCGTAGATGTAGTCCCCCAGCGCGATCATGAGGTCGGGCCGGTCGTCCGCCATGTAACGGTAGGCAGAAAAGAAGCCGTGCTCGTAGTGTGCACAGGAGGAGAAAGCGAACCGCAGCGATTCGGTCGACGCGGGCGCCGTGAGCGCGCGGCCTATGGGGCTGTCGTAGCGCCCCAGGCGGAACCGATAGAAGTACTCCTGCCCCGGTTGCAGGCCGCCGACCTCGACGTGCACCGAGTGGGCCAGATGCGCGGGGGCGAAGGCGCGGCCCCGCGCCGCGATCCGCCCGAAGCCCGGGTCGTCGGCGACCTCCCAGTCGACCTCGAAGGTGACCCGGCCGAGTTCCCCGGGCTCGAGCGGCTCCGGGGCGAGGCGCGTCCAGAGCACGAATCCGTCGGGCGAAGGGTCTCCCGAGGCGACGCCGAGCTTGAACGGGTAGGAGCTGAACCGGACCTGTGCGGCGACGCGGCCGAAGGGCATCGCGGCCAGGGCAGCGGCGGCGGCGCTGCGGTGGACGAAGGCGCGACGGGAGAGCTTCTGCGGCATGGGCACGTCGATCCGGCGCTGGCGGATGCGCGAAAGGTAGTGGCTCGACGTGACGGGCGCAATCGTGGCCGGGCCGTACCGGGCCCACGCCGGGCTTGCTACGCTTGTGCCCGGGTCCGGAGGAACGCAATGTCCACGACGCTGCAGCAGATGATCGCGGCGGCCAACGCGGCCGTCCCCAGGATCTCTCCGGAGGATGCGCACGAGCTGCAGCGCAGCGGCGACGCCCTGATCCTGGACGTGCGCGATGCGGCGGAACTCCAGAACACGGGCAAGGTGGCCGGCGCCGTGCACGTCTCGCGCGGACTGCTCGAGTTCAAGGTAGACCCGAGCTCGCCGGCCTACGACGCCGCGTTCCGCAAGGACCGGACCCTCATCCTGTACTGCGGTACCGGCGGCCGCTCGGCACTCGCCGGCAAGACGCTGCGGGATCTCGGCTTCACCTCGGTGTACAACCTCGGCGGCTTCGCCGTGTGGGAGGCAGAGGGGCTTCCGGTGGAGCCGGCGTAGCAGGCGGCGCTGGGAGGGGGTGCGAGGAGGGGGGCGCGACGGGGACTGTCCCCAAAGGGGACTGTCCCCTCCTCGCGCCCCCCTCCTCGCGCTGCGTCTAGATCCCCCCGCCCTGCTCGAAGCCGGCTTCGAGCGGTTTGGCCTGGTAGATCCTCGAGCCGGGCGGGACGCTGTGCGTCAGCCAGACGTTGCCGCCGATCACGCTGCCGCTGCCGATGCGCACGCGGCCGAGCACCGTGGCGCTCGCGTAGATGGTGACGTCGTCCTCGACGATGGGATGTCGCGGCCGGCCCTTTACGAGGTGGCCGGACTCGTCCACCTGGAAGCTCTTGGCGCCGAGCGTGACGCCCTGGTACAGGGTGACGCGGTCGCCGATCTCGGCCGTCTCGCCGATGACGACGCCGGTGCCGTGATCGATGAAGAACTCCCGGCCGATGGTCGCGCCGGGGTGGATGTCGATGCCGGTGAGCCGGTGGGCATGCTCGGCGACGAGCCGCGGCAGCAGCGGGACGCCGAGCGCCTGAAGCACGTGCGCAAACCGGTGGCGCGTGATGGCAAAGACGCCCGGGAATGCGTACAGCGCCTCGACCGGATCGCGGCAGGAGGGATCGCCGCGGTACGCGGCCCAGGCGTCCTCGAGGAGGTGCTGCCGCAGTGCGGGCAGCGCCTCGATCAGGGAGCGTGCGACGCCGTAGCTCGAGGCCAGCCGCTCGGGCTCGGTCGTGTCGCGGGCCTCGAGCCGGTCGCGGAACCGTAGCGCGAGCACCACCTGCGAGGCCATGAGCGGCTCGATGTCATGCGTCTCGCGCTCTATGTAGGCCCGCCGCTGGGCGAGTTCGTCTACACCCGGAAGCGTCTCGGGGACGAGCAGGGCGTGCAGCCGCTCGACGAGTCCGAGGACGGTCTCGCGGTCGGGCAGGGGACCGGCGCCGAGGCCGGCGAAGCCGCTTCCCGGGACGACGCCCAGCAACGGGTCGGCGACGGTCCGTCCGGCCGCGTCAGCGGTTGACGACGAGCTTGACGTCATTGGTCGGTGCCTCCTCGTACAGCCAGGTCGAGAGATACCGCTCGCCGAAACTCGGAATGACCACCACGATCAGCTTGTCGCGATTCTCCTCGCGCGCCGCGACAGTGAGCCCGGCCGAGAGCGCCGCGCCGGAGCTGATGCCGACCAGGATGCCTTCCTCGCGGCCGAGACGCCGGGCGTGCTCGCCGGCATCCTCGTGGCCAACCTGAATGATCTCGTCGATGATCCCGGTGTTCAGGATCTCGGGCACGAAGCCGGCGCCGATTCCGGCGATCTTGTGCGGCGCCGGCGCGCCGCCTGAGAGCACCGGACTGGCGGAGGGCTCGACGGCGACCGCCTTGAACGAGGGCTTGCGGGCCTTCAGGACCTCCGCTACGCCGGTGATGGTGCCGCCCGTGCCGACCCCCGAGATCAGGATGTCCGCCTGCCCGTCGGTGTCCTCCCAGATCTCCTCGGCGGTGGTCCGGCGATGCACCTCCGGGTTGGCCGGATTGGAGAACTGTCCCACCATGACGAAGCGCTTCGGGTCGCCATCCACGATCTCCTGCGCACGCGCAATGGCGCCTTTCATTCCCTTGATGCCCTCGGTGAGCACAAGCTCCGCGCCGAAGGCAGCGAGCATCCGCCGCCGTTCGAGGCTCATCGTGTCCGGCATCGTCAGCAACAGCCTGTAACCCTTCGCGGCGGCGACGAAGGCGAGCCCGATGCCCGTGTTGCCGCTCGTCGGCTCCACCAGCACCGTGTCCGGCCCGATGCGCCCCTGGCGCTCCAGTTCCTGGATCATGCTGACGCCGATGCGGTCCTTCACGCTCGCGCATGGATTGAAGAACTCGAGCTTGAGCACCAGCCTGCCGGGCAGGTCCCGGCCGATCTTCTGCATCCGCACGAGCGGCGTCCGGCCGATGGTGTCCAGGATGCTGTCGTAGATACGTGCCATGTGGCGCCCCTCATTGCGGGTCCCGCCGGCGCGGCCATGGGCACCGGTCGAACCTGAACATTAGAGCCTTGTGGGCCGTGCCGGGAAATCGCCGCCCACGCTGTGCTGATGCCCCGAGGTTATCAGCAAGGTAGGCGCGGCGACGATCAAGGCGTGCGAGCGGGAAATTCCTTCAGCATTTGATCGATGGCGCGCATGGCGCCGGTGGACAGCTCCGCCCTGCTCGCCGCGACGCCCGAGGCCTGGCCCTGCCACAGGACCCTGTCGTCGGCAGGCGCCTGGGCCATGAGGACCAGCGTGGCCTGCCGCACCAGTCCCTCCACGCCCGCGGCGTCGGGCGCGGGGTCACGCCCGATCAGCGTCGTCGGGTCGCGCGGCGTCTCGTAAGGGTCCCTGGGATTCTCCGAGAGGAAGACGGCAACCCGATAGGTCACGTAGAAGTCTGCAGGAGTCCCTGCCTTCGCCTCGACGTAGCCCTTGGAGTCCAGCGCACGCCGCACCTTCTCCGCCACCTGGGCATCGGCGCGCCGTCCCCGGCTGCCTGACTCGACGACGACCTCCGAGGAGCGGAACTCGAACGTCCGCAGGCTGGCGAGGCTTTCGGCTCCAGGCCCGGATACGATGATCTGCGGTGTGGCGACGCAGGCCGTGACTCCCAGCATCGCGACGAGGGCAAGCAAGCGCATCGGGACGACCTCCGAGGAAGACGGGGCGGAAAAAAAGAAAGAGGGTAACCGGGCCTCGCGGCACGGGTACCCCCCGACATGGAAACCGTATGTCGGCCGGCCGTCAACGGCCGCCGTAGCTCTCCATCCGCAGGCCCGTGCCGCCCCGGGACACGTGCGCGACCACGGCCTGGCGCCGGTGAATCTTCGTCACCTTGCCGAGATTGATCGCGAACGCCAGTTCGACGATCGTGCCCTTGGAGAGGCCAAGATTGCGTGTCTCGATGAACACGCCGTTTGCGCTCAGATTATGGGCGCGGCACAGCTTGCCCGGACGTCCCGGGACGCTGATATAGACAGTCGTACGCGCACGATGCCGCGTATGCAGTCGCCGTTCCATCTCCCGATCCCCGCTTTTTGTTCGTGGAGACGAATTACTGACCGCGAGTATGCCCATGCCTGCCGCGGGAGGGAAGCGGCAAAATCACAGAGAGTCCGCGATGCGGACACTTCTTTCGAATCAGGGAATTAAGTTACGCCTGACCACGATGCTGCGGCGCAATACGCCGGCGCTGACGGGGCTACTCGTCCTTTCGGCGGATCGCCAGGTGGCTGGGAGCCTCGATGCCCATCTTCACGCGCCGGCCCGAGCCGCCGAGCAAGGTGATCAGAATGGGCCCGTTGGCGAACAGCTCCGCGAGCGTCATGCGAGAGTCCGCGCCTTCCGCGGGCATGATGACGATGGACTCATCGGCGCGCCGGGTGAGGACTAGCATGCAAGGCCTCCGGGAACTCGGTTCAGGTTACGCCCGCGCAATCGTCCGGACCGGCGACGGAGCAGCCACGGTCGCTTCCTCGGGACCGTAGGCGGGCGGCTCCGTCGAGCCGGTTCGCATCAGGCTCAGCGCCTGCTGCACGCGTCGCTGCAGCGAGGCCACCACGAGTCCATTGGCCTGGTTGATCTCGCGACTGCGGCGCAGAAGTTCGGTGAGGGAAGTCCAACGCTCGCGAAGGCCCGTGGCTTGGCCGCCACTGCCCGCATAGGCCGCAAGCCAGGCATCCATGCCGGCCTGGCCGGGGCCGGCGCCGATGCGGGCGCAGAAATCGCGGCGTTCCTGCTCGATGGACTCGAGTTTCTCGAGTGCCTCGACCTTTTCCTCGGTGGCCAGGGTCAGCGTGGCCGCGTCACGCCCCTTCAGGGCCTCGGCCTCCGCCTCGAGCGCGCACAGCAGGACACCGGCGGCCGCCTCCTCGGCCAGGAGGATCGTGTCGAGGGTGGCTACGAGTTGCGTGCTGTCCATGCGTGACGCGTTCATCGAGGACGCTCGAGCCGGCGCTCGAGCACCAGCAGCTTGCGGGCTACGCGACGTACGTCGACGCGATAGCTCCCCTCGCGAATCGCCTCGCGCAGCGCACTCACGAGCAAAGGATCGCGATCCAGAGCGTCTTCGACGGCGCGCGCGAGCTGTTGTTGGCTGAGGCACATGGCTGGCTTGGCTTCTCTGGTCGGGGGCTGCGCCGTGACGTGATTCCCGTCGGGATCCTGCTGCGCCCTGTGGGCCGAGGTTGGCATTTCGTGACGGCCCTCTAGGGATCGTCGCGAGCCGCTCGCTACCGTTGTCGGCCATGTCCGGAGGAACTTGAGCCTCCCGGGGTCGGGCAGGGGCAATAGTGTGATCTTGTATTTTCAATTAGTTAGGCATTAGACTTAATAAAGCGCTGCAATCATCAAGTCTGTTTTCTTGAATCAATAAGAAAAAACCCGCTCGATCATCCGGCCCACCTCCCGAAAGGAGTCTGCAATGACCGCAGTGACTCGTCAGGACCCACCTTCTGAATCGCGCCAGCGTCCCGTCGGGGAACTGGACGAACTGGTCGCCAGCCATCGGGACCTGGTGGTGCGAATCGCGTATCACCTGGTTTCCCGCCTGCCCGCGACGGTCGAGGTCGGTGACCTGATACAGGCCGGCATGATCGGCCTGCTGCAGGCCGCCTCGAGCTTTCGCAGCGACAGGAACGCCAGTTTCTCGACGTATGCCGGGATCCGGATCCGCGGAGCGATTCTCGATGAGCTCCGGCGCGGCAACTGGACTCCCCGGTCCGTGAACCGGGCGACACGCCAGATCGCGGAGGCGGCACGGCGCGTGGAGACGACCACCGGGATGGCTGCCACGCCGGCGGAAGTGGCCGCATCGATGGGCATTACCGTCGAGCGCTATTTCAAGCTGGCCGACGACGCCGTGGCCTGCCGACTCGTGAGCTTCGAGTCGGGGTCCCTGGACGACGAGGATCGCGCCACGGGGTTCTCCGAGCCGTACGAGCCCGGTCCCGAGACGCAGCTCGAGCAGGCCAGTCGTCAGGAGGCTGTTGTCGCGGCGATCGAGGGCCTGCCGGAGCGCATGCGGCTGGTGCTGGCGCTGTACTACGACGAGGAGCTGACGCTGCGCGAGATCGGCGAGGTCCTCGGCGTGACGGAATCCAGGGTCTGCCAGCTGCACCGCGAGGCGCTGAAGCGCCTGCAAGTCGCCCTCGAGGAGTGAGTGCGGTTGCGGAAGGGGCGCGCCGCGGCCGCGCCGGGCTCCGAGCGGAGCCGTGAAAGCGACAATTGAGGAGCGCGATGAGACTGAACGATCCCTCGGGTCCACTTCGAGACGACCCCGAAGCGTCAGCGGACGGCCCCCCGGAGGACCTGACCGGCCAGACTCCCCGTCTGCTGGAGCACGAGCGCCAGCTCGACGACCTCCTGCGCTGCCGCGACGACATGGTGCTGGCCGCAGCGCGAGGCAACGGCGCCGAGCCCGGGTTGCGGCCGGCAGACCGCAGCGCCTTGCTCGGGCGGTTGAACGACGCGATCCGGGAGAAGCAGATGTGCCTGACGCGGGCGAGGCGTTCCGGACGCTGAACCCTGGCCGTCGTCGCCGGAAACACCACGCCAAACATTCTGCGGCTCTGCGCTAGGATCACGGCTTCGGGGAAATTGCAGGGCAGGCCGTGCCACCGCTGATCGGCCTCGCGGACATCCGTGAGGCGCGTCAAAAGCTTCTTGGTCTCGTGGACACGACGCCGATTCTCGAGCTGCGCGGTCCCGCGGTGGAGTCCGCCTTCGGACCCGGCACAGTGCCGATCCTGAAGCTGGAGCTCTTCCAGCGCACCGGCAGCTTCAAGCCGAGAGGCGCGCTGCTCAACATCATGGCTCTTTCTCCCGAGGAGCGGGCGCGCGGGGTGTGCGCCGTCAGCGCGGGCAACCATGCCATTGCAACGGCCTACGCAGCCGGCGTACTCGGCACCCGCGCGAGGATCGTGATGATCGCGAGCGCCAACTCCTTCCGGGTTGCGCAGTGTCGCGCGCTGGGAGCGGAAGTCGAGTTCGCTCCCGACGCACATGCAGGCTTCCGGCGCGGCGAGGAACTGCAGGCGGCCGAGGCGAGGACCCTGATCCATCCCTTCGAAGGCCTGCGCACGGCGACCGGCACGGCGACGCTCGGCCTCGAGCTGATGGAACAGGTGCCCGATCTCGACGCCGTCATCGTGCCCGTCGGCGGCGGGGGCCTTTGCGCGGGGGTCTCCACCGCCGTGAAGGCGATCAACCCGCGGTGCCGGGTGTTCGGCGTGGAGCCGGAAGGCGCCGACAGCATGCACCGTAGTTTCGCAGCCGGTCGGCCCATGGGGATCGAGCGCGTGGCGACCATCGCCGACAGCCTCGGCGCGCCCTACGCCCTGCCGGTGAGCTACGCCCTCTGCAGGGACCACGTGGACGAACTCGTGCGCCTGAGCGACGACGCGATCAGGGCGGGGATGCGCCTGCTCCTCGAGCATGGAAAGCTCGCCGTGGAGCCCGCCGGCGCGGCGGCAACTGCCGCGCTGCTCGGGCCGCTGCGCGGCGCGCTCGAGGGCCGCAAGGTCGGTCTCATCGTCTGTGGCGCGAACATCGACGCCGCGAGCTTCTCGCGCCTGGTGGCCTGACCCCGTTATTTACGAAGCGTGATTCGTGTATCATGATGCGCCACATGGCCTTTGGCGCGGCCTGGCCACCCTTTCGCCGGCCTCCGACCGATGACGTACCTACAGCTGACCGCAGGACTGGTTCTGCTCCTGGCAAGCGGCGAGTTCCTCGTCCGGGGCGCGGTCGGCGTGGCGCGCGCCGTGGGCATTTCGCCGCTGTTCATTGGCTTGACGCTCGTAGGATTCGGTACGTCGGCGCCGGAGCTGGTCGCGAGCCTGATCGCGGCATTCCGCGAGGCCCCGGGGATCGCCGTAGGGAACGTCGTGGGGAGCAACATCGCCAACATCCTGCTGATCCTGGGGGCCACGGCGGCGATCGCGCCGATCGCGGTCGTCCGTCAGGAGTTCCACCGGGATGCGCTCGCCCTCGCAGTCGCGACGGTCATCGGCGTGGCCGTGATCCTGCTCGGCCGCCTCGATCGGGCATACGGGGTGGCGATGATCGCGCTGCTGTCCGGCTACATCGCGCTCACTTACGTCACGGAGAAGAGGACACACGACGCCGAGGCGGTGATGCACGAGCAGGAGGCGGCGCTGCACACGCCCCGGGCCGCCGGGCCCTGGCGTCCCCTGTCCATTGCCGCCGCGGCGCTGGCGGGCGTCGTGCTCGGCGCGCGGTTGCTGGTCGATGCATCGATCGTGCTGGCTCGCGAATTCGGGGTGTCCGAGAGCGTGATCGGCCTGACCATCGTCGCCGTCGGTACGTCGCTGCCGGAACTGGCCGTGTCGGCCATCGCCGCACTCCGTGGGCAAGGGTCCGTGGCAGTCGGCAACATCGTGGGCAGCAACATCTACAACCTGCTGTTCATACTGGGCGCCACCGCCCTGGTCCACCCGATCGCCGTTCCCGTGGAAATCGCCGGCTTCGATGCCTGGGTGATGGCCGGGATCACGGCACTGCTGCTCGTCGCCATGCTGCGCGGCCGGACGATCGGGCGCGGTACGGGAGGTATGCTGCTCGCCGCCTATGGCTGCTACTGCTGGGTCACGATGACCTGAGCGGGGCGCGTCCCGCGGCATACTCCCCACCGTGATCGCCTCGGCGCTGTTCGACTACCTGCATCTGCTCTCGGCCGGCCTCGGCGCCGGCATGCTGCTGGTGGAGCATTGGCTGCTGCGCCGGCCCGTGGACCGCATTCAGGCGCGCCTGCTCGGTCTGGCAGACCTGACCTGGCTGCTGGCGCTGATCGGGTCGGCCGCGACCGGGCTCGCCAAGCTCAATCACTTCGGACTCGGCTCCGCGTACTACCTGTCCAACCACCTGTTTCTGCTGAAGCTCGGCGTGCTGGGCATCGTCGTCGCGGTCGCCCTGGTGCCCACGCGGCAGTTCATCCGCTGGGGACGGGAAGCGCGGCTGGCCCCGGCCTTCGCCCCGCTCAGCCGGGACGTGGAGCGCGTCCGGGCCGTCGTTTCGCTCGAGTTGGGGCTTCTGGCACTGGTTCCGTTCCTGGCCGTCCTGGCCGGCCAGGGCTACGGGGCGTGACTGCCTCCCGGCGGGCGCCCCCGGGTCCGGCCCGCGCCGCTACCGGTCGCGGCGACGGTGCCCCGGGCGGCCCGTCGCCGCGACGCAACACGCCGTTGACACCGGGCCCCAACAGGCTGAAAATACGCGGCTCATTTGCCGGAGGGGTACCCAAGCGGCCAACGGGGGCAGACTGTAAATCTGCTGGCTCATGCCTTCGTAGGTTCGA